>Ga0114934_10003022_pt1 | contig 10576 bp, 12 predicted proteins | sample 4SBtaG_2_FD_99695 | JGI IMG/M metagenome (GOLD analysis project Ga0114934, IMG submission 99695) | Deep subsurface microbial communities from Kolumbo volcano to uncover new lineages of life (NeLLi) - 4SBTROV10_white metaG | ecosystem: Environmental > Aquatic > Marine > Volcanic ...
TCCGATTTAAAACGTAAAATTGGTTGAAAGCACCTGAATAATCTAAAAATTTTCAAAATTTATCCCATTTAGGCATTTTCAATGTCAAAAAATTATTTTTTTGTTTTGTTGCGGATATGAGGATATTTTTGAATTTTTTAAACCACATAATATGTGTATAATAATTACAGCAACAGAAAAAGCAACCGGAGCAAAGAAGAAACTCTCGAAAGCAATGAAAACATCAATTTATAAGAATGAAGACGGTACAGCGAGTATTTATCTTAAAAATGAAGATATTTTATTTGATACAGTAGAAACTTATGATTGGGTTTTATCTGCTTATCAAAAACTAAAAAATTAAAGAAATGGCGGAATCCGAAAAGCCAATTTAACAGAGTAGGAAATAATTTTTAATACTTTATAATTATGAAAAAGTATAAAAAAGCAAAAGTGGTTGCTAAAAACAACCCAAAAGTTCAGTACGCTGCTGGTTGCAACAGTAGAGACCATGCTACAGTTGAAGCATGTGATCGTTGCAGAACAAGGTACTAAGAACACGAGTGAGTGCGGACTAATTTGGTTTGCACTCACTTATTATTTTTGAATCCGTTATGGTTGTAAGTTTCAAATATTCAAGAGATGATATTTTTTTGTTTTATCAGGAATATGATTATTTTTTTAATGACTTGAATTTGATATTGCCGGCTTTTAATGTATTCATCCCCAAAAAATGGTTTCATAATGAAAAACAACCTTCAAAAGCTGATTTAAAAGCAAATATGATTTATCTAAGAAAAAAACAAATGAAAAATAATGATAAAGGCGCTTGGCTTATACATGAAATTGCACATTTGTATTTTTATTTTAAGAAAGGTGAATTTTTTAATAAGCCATATCCAATGAATATTGAAGAAGAGTTCGCATTTAGTTGTCAATTTCTGTTTTTTAAACAAAAGGGGGAAGATTATAAACAAATAGAGCCGTTAATACAAAATGCTTATGAAAGTGTGGATTATACGAAATATAAACCCATTTTTATTGATTATTGGAACACAACAAGTAAAAATAAAATTAAACTATTATGTATTTAAAACTTTGTAAAGATTCGTTTTTTCGTCAGTATGGCGATATTGGTTACCTCGTCAACCGTTTGAGCAGAAAAGAAAAAGTGTACAATGAAACAGGAGCGATATTTTTATCGCATATTCCTAAAAAAGTAAAATCATTCGATGATATATTTAGTGAGATCAAGTCTATATTTTACGATATTGATGAACAAGATTTGAAAGACGATTTTCTTTCTTTTGTTCAGAAACTTAATGAAGAAAAGTTTTTAATTCTGGGAGATACTAATAAAGCTACAAAAACAAAAGAATATTCTTTTTCTTATAAAAAGCAAAAAGAAAATGAGGACATAACAATAATGACAAGTCTTGGTTCTTTTAATGAAAGAGAGAAATTGCCTGATGTAACAGAATATTTCAATGATCTAGGCAAAAAGAATCCTATTTTATTAAGTTTAGAGTTTGAATTAACCAAGAGATGCAATGAACGTTGCATTCACTGCTATATTCCCAATTCGGATAAAGACTTAAATGTTGACATTGATAAAAACCTTGTAAAGAAAATTTTAAAGGAAGCTCGTGATATTGGAACAATTGATGTTACTTTTTCTGGAGGTGAACCTTTCTTACATAAAGATATTGAAGAAATTCTTCGCTATGCAGCAACACTTGATCTTTCGATTAATATTTTATCAAATGCACTACTTATTAACAAAGAAACATGTAAACTACTGAAAGAAGTTGATATCAGTAATATTCAAATTTCATTGTACAGTATGAATCCTGAAGAACATGACTTAATTACCAAAGTCAAGGGTTCGCATAAAAAAACATTAAATGCGATTGAAATGCTAATCGAACATTATATTCCCGTTCAAATATCATGCCCGGTAATGAAAGCTAATAAAAATGCGTATAAAGATGTTGCTAAATATGCTTATTCAAAAGGCGTAAAATCAGGCGTAGATTTTATCATTATGGCTCAGTCAAATTTAGATACTGATAATTTAGCCAACCGATTATCATTGGAGGAAGTTGAGGAACACCTTAAAGCACAAATAAAAGAAGACGAAAGATATAAACAGCATATACAATTTTTGGTTGATAAACAACCCGAAACGATGATAAAACCTGAAACACCAATTTGTGCAGTCGGCAATAAAATGCTTTGTGTGGGAGCTGATGGTAATTACTACCCCTGTGCTGGATGGCAGGGATATGTAATTGGTAATGCTAAAGAAAAAGGGTTAAAAGAAGTGTGGTTTAATTCTGAAAAGCTTGAGTTTTTAAGAGGCATAACTCATGCTTCATTCCCCGAATGTTTAACCTGTCCTGATAGATTGGCTTGCTCTATTTGCCTAGCCAGAAACTACAATGAAAGTGGAGGCGATATGTTTAAAAATGCAGAATTCTTTTGCAAAGCAGCAAAATTAAATAATAAAGTAGTCAACGAATATAAAGAAAAGTTAAAATGATTGTTGATGATAACTTAATATATGTAGAAGGCAGCTCTTTTACAATGGGTTATAATAATAATGACGGGAAAGACCCTGCAGAAGAACCGGAACACGAAGTGAAAGTTTCGAGTTTTTATGTTTCAAAATACCCTATTTCAGTCTTTGATTATTCGAAATTTATTTCAGCCACTAACTACAAAACTTTGGCAGAAAAAGATATTTGGAAATGGTCTAAATGGGACCATAAATGGAAGAACAAAGTTAATTGGAAATGTAATGAGTTAGGTAAAATTAGGCCAAAAAAAGTATGGCATTTTTATCCTGTAATACATTTAACTTGGGTAGATGCAATGGAGTATTGCGAATGGCTTTCAAAAAAGTATAAACAGATTGTCCGTTTGCCAACAGAAGCTGAATGGGAGTTTGCAGCCAAAGGGGGTATTTATTCAAAAGGATATAAATACTCAGGCAGTGATTTCCTAAGTGAGGTGGGTTGGTTTAAAGATACCGGTGGAATTGCACCCCCTTTCCCAAATGAGAATATTGATACTAATAATTACAAACCGGAAAATATGATACAAGCCATAGGTCTTAAAAAACCCAATGAACTTGGAATTTACGATATGAGTGGCAATATTTGGGAATGGTGTTACGATTGGTATTATGAAAGTTTTTATTCAGAATCACAGGTTGACAACCCAATAAAAATAGATTTAGGCAGCGTAAAAAGTATGCGCGGTGGTTGCTGGTATAACTTTGCTGCAAATTGCCGTAATACATCCAGAGCAGGTGATGGAATACATGACTGGCCTGATGACTGTGGTTTTAGAATTGTAAAATTGGAATAAAATATGGGAGAAAGAAAGTTTATCGTTGATTATTATGTTAGGACCTCTTTTGTAAATCAGAATGAGGAACTAATCAGTGAATGTCCAAAAATTTCTGTCATAGAAAATATAGTAAATAATTACGTTGTTAGATGTTTTGATAATATTACTGACACTTTAATTTGTAAAGGTAATTTAAAAAGTAATGAAACCTATATGGGTACTCGCCAATGGTTCACCAATTGGCGAATTGAAATTTGGGATTTTGAAGAAATCGAACTCTTGCATACCGATATTTTTAATCCGACAAATAAAGTTATTTCAATCGTTTTTGATTTAGATGAATTAGGTGGCACTTTGGCTTGGATACCTTATGTTGAAGAGTTTCGCAAAAAGCACAATTGTACTGTAATATGTTCCACAAAATGGAATTCCTTATTTGAAAAAGAATACCCTGAAATTATATTTGTTCCACACTATACAAAAATTACAAATGCTTACGCACAATATTGTATTGGAGTAGCATGGGATGGTAATCCGGTGGTAATGCCAAATGATTGGAAAAAACAAACATTTCAAAAATTAGGTGCTGATATTTTAGGCATAGATTTTACAGAAATTAAACCTAAAGTAACTATTCCTGACAAACCTCGGCCGATAAAAGAAAAATATGTTTGCATCTCAGAATTCGGTTCAGGGAGAAATAAAATGTGGATTTATCCCAACGGTTGGCAAACCATTGTAGATTATTTAAATAGCAAAGGATATAAAGTTGTAGTAATAAGTAAAGAAATAACTACACTTGCTAATATTATTGACAAAAGCGGAAACAAACCTATTGAAGAAATAGTATGGTTTTTGAAATATGCTGACTTTTTTATTGGCGTGTCGTCCGGATTAGCATGGCTTTCGTGGGCAATAAGAACTCATGTTGTAATGATAAGTGATTATACGCCGGCATGGTATGAATTTCAGTCTAATATAACTAGGCTTTTTAATAAAGATTATCCGAAGAAAGAACTTGGCGAAGAACTTGATTCAAACAAACCTATTAAACCTAGCGAAGTCTTAATCGCATTAGAAAATATTATTTCATGAAAGACATAATTAATAATAGAAAAGCTATTCTTCAAAAGGAACTGGCAGGATTATGTAAAATTATTCAAAAAAATTATTTGGCTCCAAATGAGAACAGAGATAATTATTATTCTTTAATGTTTTTTCTTTACCTGCAAAAAACTAAATTAAAAACTAAAATTGAAGTATTGAAATGGGTGTTAAGTCAAAAATAAAAGAATACAATTTCATAACTTGGGGTGGATTAGGCGACACCTTGCTAATGACACCTATTTTTAAGTATTTGTCATTGCAAGGCAATATTGTTAATGTGCTGGCATCTAATAAAAAGTATTATGATGTTTTGTTTAACAACCCATTTATTAACTACCTTAAACTTGAGGAAATAGATTTTAATAATTTTGATCAAAGCAAATATATAAGACCATGTTATTCAAATTTATTTCCTTCATTATTTTTTGAAAATACTAATGCAAGTAAACTCATGGGGCAAATGATTGGTTTAGAAATAAATGAAGCGAAACCAGTAATTCAGTTAACTCATGAAGAAATAAATGAAGTGGATATTTTTATTGAAACCAATAATTTATCAAATCTTATCACTATAAATCCCTACACCGATGATAACCCTAATAAAGAATGGCTAGATGAAAACTGGATTGACTTAGTAAGTAAGTTAAATGCAAATGGTTACAGTATAGTACAGCTTGGAAGGGAGGGTCATCCAAAAATAAAGGGCATTGACTTTAACATTCCTTTCTCAATCAGATTTAGCATAGGTTTAATATATAGGTCAACTGTGTTTATTGGAATTGATTCTTTTCTTAATCATGTTACTGCTGCATTAAATACTAATGCTATTATTCTTTTCGTACCAACTATACCAGCAGTTTATGGACATGAAAACTGTGAAGTTATATCTAATAATCAAAAGTGTAGCCCTTGTGATGAAATATTAGGAAAAATAAAATGTCCTTTTGATAAACAATGTATGAGATTAATTACAGTTGAAGATGTTTTGAAGTTATTATACAAATTATAAATTAATATATTTATATGGAAAAAATTATTTGTGGAATTAAACTAACTCATGATAGTTCAGTAGCAATTATAAAAGGTAATAAACTTATTTTTTCAGTTGAGTTTGAAAAAATTGATAACAATTATCGTCATGCTTCTTTTACTAGTATGTCGCAATTGGAGGGTATTCTTAATGATAATGGTTATAATATATCAATAATAGATTCATTTGTTATAGATGGATGGGACAATAAGAGAAATACCTCTAAGACGAAAATTGAAGTTGGTGATTTATCTTTTGAAGTCGCAGATTATGGACGTGACTTATTTATTGGTGAGGATTTGCTAAAAAGAAATATTAGAGTTACAAATCATAAATACAAAGGAATTACTTATAATAGCTACCCTCATATAGCAGGTCATTGTATGGGAGCTTATTGTGCAAGCAGATATTATAAAGATATAGAAGATAGTTATATTATGGTATGGGATGGTGGTATAGGATTAATGCTTTTCTATTATAACTGCAAAAATAAACAACTTTTATATTGCAAAAATTTGTTAGAGTTAAATGGTCAAGCTTATCCAGAATTAGCAACATTCCTTCCAGAATTTAGATATCAAAGAGTAGAATCAATAGCTGGCAAAGTCATGGCATTAAACTGCTTGACAAAACCCGTTGATAATCTAATTTTTGAGGCTAATAGTATATATAATGAGATTATGAGGACAAGGGTTTTAAATAGTGATGAGTTTTATATTCGTCAGAGTAATTTCCTATTATCTTTTTATAATAAATGTATTAAATTAGGTTATAACACCTATGAAATTATGAGCTCTTTTGATAAATTCATTGAAAGAAAAATCATTGAAGAAATAGAGTACTATATATTATCAGAAAAAAATAAGACAAAAAATCTATGTTATTCAGGAGGTTGTGCTTTAAATATAAAATGGAATAGCGCAATTAGGGATAGCGGTTTGTTTAAGCAAATATTCATCCCTCCATTCACAGATGATTCTGGTAGTGCTATTGGAATGGCTTGTTGTGAAATGATCAGTCAAACAGATGATTCGCATTTTATTTGGGATGTTTATAAAGGGCCGCAAAGAAAAAATATAATTGAAATAAATGGACAATGGATAGAAAGTAAATGCGAAATTGAACAATTAGCTCATATAATATATACATCAAATGAACCAATTGTTTTTCTTCAGAATAGATTAGAGATTGGACCCAGAGCGTTAGGAGCGAGTTCGATTCTTGCAAGCCCTTTTGATGAAGAAATGATTGATTTATTGAATAGTATCAAAGATAGGGAATATTATAGACCTGTAGCTCCAATTTGTTTAGAAGAAGATGCTAGTGATATATTCTTACCTGGAACACCTGATCCTTTTATGTTATTTGAGCATAAGTTAAGAGGTGATTTAGGTAAGAAGTTTAAGACAATCACACATTTCGACGATAGTTCAAGAGTGCAAACAATAAACTTTGCTCAGAATCAAGAAGTATATAACCTATTGAATGAATACAAGAAACTATCTGGTTATGGTATACTTTGCAATACAAGTGCAAATAGAAAAGGATGTGGCTTCTTTCCGGATATTGATTCTGTTATGGCATGGGGTAAAGTAAAATATATATGGAGCAATAACATACTCTATACAAATAAAAAGATAAAATCGAGCAGAGAGTTCTTAAATAAAAGTCTTTCTATACAAAGAAATCAATATTCCTTATATAGAACATTAAAAACTAGTTCAGTTAAAGAAAATGAGTTTTTAGATAAGAATGATAATCAATTATATGAGACAATGATTGTTGGTAGTTATCAATTACTCAAGAAACCGTTTAACTACTTTTTAAGGTGGAATCCAGGAATAAAATTGAATGAAAAAACCCTATACTATAACTTCAAGACAATAAAAGAGCTTATTCCAGAAAGTTTATATTTACCTTCATTTGAAGAGTATAAGACATTATTTGAGAATAACGAAGCAACTTTATTAAATAATCTTGGGTATATAAGTCCAATAGGATTTGAAAAAGGAATAAACGTTTTTTGGTGCAGAGATACTAATGAAGCAAATATGCCAGGTTCTGTTTTAATTGATAATGGTGAAGTTTTTTATAGGCCTATATTTAGCGAAATAAATACTTATATGCCAGTAATTCTTATAAATAAAAGTAAAGTTTAAACGATATAAAAAATGATTAAAAAGAGAGTCAATATTGAAATTGCTATTGGAGAGCTATTTGATAAAGTATCAATACTTGAAATTAAGATAAGCCGGATAAAAGATAATCTCAAACAAAGAGAAATAAAAAATGAATTAAATCATTTACTTCCAATTTTTAATGAACTTGAGAATAAAGCAACAGAAATTTATAAAAACCTTAAATTAATAAATGAGCAGCTTTGGGATATTGAAGATAAAATCAGAATAAAAGAAAAGGAAAAAGCATTTGATAATGAATTTATTTCATTAGCAAGAAGTGTTTACAATACTAATGATAAAAGGTTCGAATTAAAAAATGAAATAAATCAGTTATTTGGTTCTAATTTGAAAGAAGTAAAATCTTATGAAAAATAATAAAGAATTGATTATAAAAACATCTGCAGGAGGGCTTGGCGATCATTTGAGGTTAACCACTATTCCGGAATTGGCTTCAAATAATGGATTTGAATGCTACTTAGATGAAAGTAATAATTACAGTAATAAAGATATTTTTGATGTTGTTTGGAAAAATCATCCATTTATATCAGGGATAAAAAAATCAGATGATGCTTTAGATTTAACAGATGCAGCATATCGAAATATAATGGAAGATAGATTTTATAAATCAAAACTTAGCTTTATAGAAAACATAGAAATGATTTATGGCTTTCATCCAACTAACAAAACGCCAAAGCTTTATTTTAGTCCTCAAAATTTAGCTTTTTTAAATGATAAAGTATTGGTTGATTTAAATTGTAAAACTCACTTCTATCATTATCAATTAGACTTGGAAACATTTCTACCATTATTAATTCAGCAACTGAAACCATATAAACCTCATGAGATTGTTGTTTTGGAAATACCAGGGATAGATAATTTAAATAAGTACCTACCATGCTATGAACAAATCCCAACTAAGAATAAATTGTTTTCTAATTCTCTTAAAGAAGCAGCAGATATTTTGTATAGCGTTAAGTATTCTGTTTTGTTACATAGCGGTTCTTCATCTCTTTCTTGTGCTTTAAACAAACCTAGTACCACTTTAATAAGAGATACAGAATATAATTATTACAGAAAGTGCTGGAATAATTGGTTGTTTGAACCTACTGCATACAAAGTATTTAAATCTAACATTAAAGAATAAGAATATATGAAAAAACTTTCTCAACGTGCAAATATATTATATAAGGAATTCAAATCTATTCCTGTTATAATTTATGAAGATCATCGCTTTACTGTGAATGCGTTATATTTCTATTATAAAAAAACAGGGGTTAAGAATTTAAATGCTTTCATTTTTGATAAACACTGTGATTTAAGAGATATAGGCGAAAACGATAAAAAAAAATGCTCTGAAATCACCAGTTTTAAAGAGCTATTTGATTTTGTTGAGTTTGATTTAAGCGGAAATGATAACAACTGGGTAAAAGGAGCAATGGAATTAAATTTAATCAAAGATTATTATCTCTTTTTTGCACAGCATATTATAAATATTTCCGAAAAACATTACATTGACGGAAAAAAATATAATCATATTATCAACTATGTGTCTAATGATAATATTGACACTATAGTTCATAATTCAAAAATATTAAAAGAGCCGTACTTTGTAGATTTTGATTTGGATTGTTTTTCTTATTCTATTAATGATAAGATAAAATCAATGAACTTTGAAGAAATTAAAAATCATATACAGTACGATAAATATAAATCATTTTATGACCAATTAATATCCGGAGCTTCTTTTATTTCAATGTGTTTTGAAAGTGATTTTTGTGGTGGCATTAACGAATCAAGGATGATATTTAATAACATAAACAAACTTTTCTTTGAAAATAAATTATGGTAATCTTTGATTCACATATCCATATTGGCCAATTTTACGAAAAATACTATTCACCTGAATATATAGCATCTTTCTTAAAAGACATGAATATACACAAAGCTATAGTTTCATCAACCACAATTTGTGAGGAAAACTATGAAAAAGTTATTTCTGAAATCACTGAACTAATACAGATAGCTGGTAATAAAATTTTTCCTATGCTATGGCTCACTCCCAAAATGCTCAAAGAAAACAAACATTATCTTTTTATTGAATCAGGTATAAAATGGAAATGCATCAAAGTTCATGGATTTATTCACAACTGGCATCCCAATGGCAAAATACTTCAACAAGTAATAAATATTGCAAGTGAATTAAAAATTCCTTTTCTTTTTCATACTGGCGGCATAGAACGTTGTGATGCGGGAGCATATTTGAAAATAATTAAAAGAAATTTTCAACAACAATTTATTTTAGCACATGGACGACCTATTGAACAGGCAATTAATGTTCTTAACCAATGTTCAAATGCATGGGTTGATACGGCTTTTATGCCAATTGAAGACATAAAAAGATTGGATAGTAAAGGATACATTGATAAAGTTTTATTTGGTACAGATTTTCCAATAACTATCCATAATGACAAAGATTTATCTGATACTGATTGGTATCAAAACCGCATTTCTGAAATTATTGATACAATAGGAATTACTAAATTTAAAAAAATAAGTGAAGATAATTTTATTAAACTATTTTGCTAACCCACTCAGCCAAGTACAATGTCAGGTCGCATCAGCTTACGCAAAAGCCAAAACCTGCCATAGAGCTTGTCTGTCTGCCACCGCTGACTTTGCCGACACTAAAAAACTAAATCTTTTAAAGACAGAGAAAACAGAATGACTGAATTGAATAATTATCTCAAACCATTAATAGACAGGAACGCCCAGTGGGTAACATAATAGGATTTAAGGCTCAGTTGAGCCCAAAAAAACAGGCACCCCATCAATGGTGAAGGTAGTGCCTGTTGTTTTGTTTCAAATCAGGAAAAGAAACCTGCTCAATTGAGTTTTAAATCATGTTGGGCTAAGCCTTTGGTAGTCA
>Ga0114934_10003023_pt1 | contig 10574 bp, 7 predicted proteins | sample 4SBtaG_2_FD_99695 | JGI IMG/M metagenome (GOLD analysis project Ga0114934, IMG submission 99695) | Deep subsurface microbial communities from Kolumbo volcano to uncover new lineages of life (NeLLi) - 4SBTROV10_white metaG | ecosystem: Environmental > Aquatic > Marine > Volcanic ...
GATGCCGCTCCTACGGCTCGATGAGGTTCCCCTCCACATCCTTACATTCGCGGCAGGATGCCGCTCCTACGGCTCGATGAGGCCTCCACATCCTTACATTCGCGGCAGGATGCCGCTCCTACGGCTCGATGAGGTTTCCGCTCCACATCCTCACATTCGCGGCAGGATGCCGCTCCTACGGCTCGATGGTTGCTTTGCCTTTTCTCCTCATCTCCCCTGCCCCCCTGCGGTTTTTTCTGCTGTCATTCCGGCAAGCGAAGCGCGACCGGAATCGGTTTTCACGGTTGCGGCATGGCCGTTAGATTCCGGACAAGCCGGAATGACGGCGAAATTGAAGTACCACAATTCAACATTCATAATTTTCACGGGGCGCGAAGGTGAGAACGCCAAAAACGGAAACGGGGTCAGGCTGTCTGAATTTCTCTCTTGACATACCAGCTTGTTGATAGTAAATTTCCGGTTCTATGTTGAGAAGACGCTTCAATAAATTTACCTTTATTTTTCTCGGCGTCGCCCTGATACTTTACGGCATCCTCTCCATGGCTCCCCACTCCGCCGACTGCGAGCACAGCGAAGGCTTCGGGATTCGCGCTCGTACGCCGGGGAGTACTGGACTCCCTTCTTCATCGATCCAAAAGGTGCACGAGAAGGGTTTCTGTTTCGCGTGTTATCTGGGCCCGATAGCGAGCTCGGCAGTCAGACGGAATCGGGGCCTGAACCCGGTTCTAAGCTCTGTTTTTATCGCGAAGATTCCGGAGGTCTTCCATCCTCCGCTTTTTACGGTTCTTTCCTGTTCGAGAGGTCCGCCGGTTCTCCCCGTCTCAAACCATTAAAATAAGCTGAAAACACACATTTTGAGTTAAATCAAGGAGGAGAAGCATGTGCGTTAGCACGCGGAAAGGTTTTTTAGCGCTTTTTCTGACCATTCTGACTGCAATGCCATTCATGGCACAGACCACGGCAAAACAGGCTACATCAAAGGATTCCAGGGTTGAACAGCTTGAAAAGAAGATAGAGGATCTGAGCGCTCAGCTCAGTGAAATGAAAAGCGAACTGGATGCCCTTAAAAAGGATCAGCAGGAAGCCGAAAACAGAGAAAAAATTGCAAAGTTGAAGGCGGATGCCGCTGCCGAAGTTTCGTCGCCGTCGTCCAAAGAAATCGACACGACAACCAGATACCAGTCGGGAACAAGAATGCAACCGCAGTTGAATCCTGAAATATCAATGGCGGGCAATATGTTTCTGCTGGGGGGAGATCGTGAAAAGGAAAGGGCTTCGGCCGGTGAATGGGAACTGGATGTCCAGTCCTATCTCGATCCCTACACCAAAGTCCACGCGGTTTTTTCGAAGCCCGAGGATGAGGACCTCGACCTTGAGGAAGGTTATATTTCCTGGTTGAATCTGCCGGGAAACACCCAGCTTACCTTTGGTAAGAAGAGGCAGCAGTTCGGCGTTATCAACCGGTGGCACTCCCACGCGCTGGATCAGGTCGATCTGCCCTGGGTTCTTCAGGAAAGTTTCGGAAAAGAAGGGCTGGTCGGGACCGGCATCTCCTACGACTGGGTGATGCCCAAGTTATGGGCCGACACCAATGAGCTTACGCTCGAATTAACAAACGGAGACAACGACACCGCCTTCGCGGGATCGGACTGGAAGCACCCGACCGAACTGGCCCGTTTCAAGAACTACTGGGATTTGACGAAGAACGCCTACCTGGAAATCGGGCTTGACGCACTTTGCGGCAAGGCCGACCCAGACGGTCACCTCGATCACGACTTTTACGCGACCGACTTCACGTACGACTGGTATCCCGCCGGACGAGGTCTCTACAGGGAGTTCATCCTTCGAGGAATGCTTCTCCGTTCGGACCTCGATCTAAGTCCGGATTCCCAAAGACTGGCGTGGGGCGGATACCTGTACGGGCAATATAAATTCTCGAGGCGCTGGATTGGGGGAGTCAGATTTGACAGGGTGGACGATCAGCACATGGCCGGTCACTACTATTGGGGTTACAGCCCCTACCTCACCCTTTGGCAGTCGGAATTCGTTCGGCTCAGGGCGCAGATGAGCTACCGGAGAGACAACCTGCTCGGCGTCGAGCATCGCTACATGATTCAGGTAACTCTTGCGGCAGGTCCCCACAAGCATGACAAGTATTGAGGAGAACAGAAATGAAAAAAACGGTAATCATGTTGACGATGTTGGCCGCGATGTTAACGGTGGGCCCGTTCACCGTGGCCGCGAGACGACGGATTCACGTCGTGACTACGTTGCAGGACTATGCCGCCATCGCTCGCGACATAGGGGGAAAGAACGTCGAAGTCAAAGCGATAATCGAAGGAAACGCGGATCCTCACCACGTTAAACCCAAACCCTCCTATGCCCTGATGCTGAGAAACGCCGACCTCTTCGTCAGTACGGGACTCGACCTCGAGCTGTGGGCGCCGGTCCTCGTCAACAAGTCAGGGAACAGGAAGATAGTGGATGGGGCACCGGGCTACGTTTCGGCCTCGCATGGCGTCCACCTGCTGGAAAAACCTTCGACCTTCGACCGTACAGCCGGAGACGTGCACATCTACGGCAACCCGCACATACAAACGTCACCGTTGAACGCTCTCGTAGTCGCCGGAAACATTACAACGGGACTCTGCAAGGTAGATCCGTCGCATTGCGACTTTTACAAAACCAATCTAACCGGATTCGACAATGAAATAGAGACGAGGTTGTACGGCAAGGAGCTGGTTGACCTTCTGGGAGCTGATGTGCTGAATTCCCTTGCGGCGAAAGACCGCCTGATTCCCTTTCTGGTAAAGCATAATCTCATGGGGAAACTGGGAGGTTGGATGAAAACGGCTCTTCCTCTCAGGGGGCGTGAAATAATCTGCTATCACAAAAACTGGATTTATTTCACTCAACTATTCGGGATCAAAGTCGTCGATCACGTCGAACCTAAGCCGGGAATGCCTCCCACCCCCCGACACGTCGTCGAGTTGATTAATGAGATAAAAGAGCGGCACATCAAGGTTCTCCTGGCGGCCAACTACTTCGAGAGACGCAAACCGCAGTTGATAGCCGAGAGAACGGGAATTATTCCGGTAATCGTACCGACCTCCGTGAGGGGTGTTCCCGGCGTCAATACATACTTTGATCTCATCGACTACTGGATAAAAAACCTCGACAGAGCCTTTGCGAAGGCGGATCACTGATTTAAGGTTTTTGACTCAAGAGGAGTACCAATGGTCGAAATGTTGAAGTTCATGGCGGCGCCCTTCGCGGCCTGTCTTGTACTCGTGGGAATACACTCCTACTTTGGAATTCACATCATAGAGAGAAAGGTCCTTTTCGTCGATTTGGCCGTAGCGCAATTCGCGGCGCTGGGGGCTGTGGTCGGCCTGGCCTTCGGAATGCACCCTGGAGAACCGGGGTCGGTTATTTTCAGTATGGCCTTCGGAGTGCTGGCCGCGGGGGTCTTCTCTATCACGAGGGTCAGGCGTCCCAAGATACCGCAGGAGGCGATAATAGGAATGGCCTTCGTCGTGGCTTCCGCGGCCTCCATCCTCGTCGCGGACAAGGCCCCCGAAGGCTCCGAACACATAAAGGAAATGCTCGCGGGAGCACTCCTGTGGGTTACGTGGCCTACGGTTGTAAAAGACCTTGTTATCTATTCAGCGGTGGGGCTTTTCCACTGGTTCCTCAGGAAAAAATTCATCCTGATAACGATGAATCCCGAGGAGGCGTACCGTGAGGGATTATGGGTCAGGTGGTGGGATTTCATTTTCTACGTTTCCTTCGCCGTGATAATTACCTTTTCCGTGCAGATCGGCGGCATCCTCATGGTATTCGCCTACCTGGTCATTCCCGCCTGCATCTCCATTCTTCTCGCAAAGAGGATGAAAACGAGGCTTTTCCTGGGGTGGGGAGTCGGCCTGGCCGGTTCGACGTTGGGACTCGCAGGCTCTTACGCGTGGGATTTTCCCACGGGACCGGCGGTCGTCGTAGTCCTCGGGCTGATGCTCGTGGTAGTCTGGGTAGGTGTGAGGATGAAAGTAGAAAAGGAGACGGAAAGGGAAATTGGTCGAGGATAAGGCCGCGGAACCATTTGACAAGATGCGCCTAGTCGGTATAATTGCCCGGGTATGGACCGCTAGCTCAATTGGTAGAGCAGCGGACTCTTAATCCGTTGGTTCGGGGTTCGAGTCCCCGGCGGTCTACCAACAATCGAGGGAGGCTTCGGCCTCCCTTTTTGTTGCAACTCGCGGACTTCTTGCCTGTTAGAGCCGGAGGGGATATAGTGAAGGCGGAGGAGGAGATTAAAGTGACCTTCAGTTTTCCGCGGGCGGGGAAATCACGGTCAGAGACGGACGCCTTAACCCTTTTTCTGCGCGCGCTTCCAGGAAGATCGGCGTTACTATTCTCCCCGGTCCATGAATCACCGGTTGGGAGAGGGTCATGAACAACACAGGAGTGCCCCTCAGGGGCGATTTCTCGGAGCTGGGGCTTCCGGAAATTCTCGATTTTCTCAAGACGACAGCCCAAACGGGCGTTCTCCTGCTAAGAAACGGCGCCACTACGAAGACGATTCATTTCAAGCGAGGTGTTATAACCTTCGCCACCTCCAACGTCCCGGATGAGCGCTTTGGTGAAATGCTTCTCGCCAGCGGTAAGATTTCGAAGGGACAGTTTGACGAAGCGAGCAAGTTCGTCAGCCGGGGAAAGAGGCTGGGCAAAATTCTGGTGGAAATGCAGGCCCTATCCCCGAAGGATCTCTGGAACGAAGTCAGGAGGCAGGTGCGGGAGATAGCCTGCTCGGTGCTCGAATGGGAGTCGGGCTCTTTCCAGTTTATCGAAGGGAGCGAGAAGACGGGGGAAAACATAACGACTTCGCTCTCCGTGCCGGAGCTCCTTCTGATGGGACTCAGGAAAATAAAGACGCGGGGGGTCTTTTCGAGGAAGATTCCGTCGAGGGACATAATTTTTGAACGCGTCCTACCGGTGAACCGTCCCCACGGGCTACAGTTCGAGGAGTACGAGAAACACGTTTTCAAGCTGGTCGACGGCAACCGAAGCGTTCAGGAAATCTGCGACCTCAGTGAAATAGGGGATTTTGAAACGCTGAAGACCCTCTACGTCTTCTTCTGCATCGGCTATCTCCACGTCAAGGGAAAACGCGATGGTTTCGAGGAAGAGCGCAAGGAGATACAGGAGTTGATGCAGCTCGTCAAGGATTACAACTCGCTCTTCTCCTTTCTCTACCACTACCTGCTGCGCGAAGTCGGCCCGATAACGGAGAATATCCTGGACAAATACCTGGGAAGACTCAAAATGGCCCAGCCTGAGGTCTTCGGCAGGGTTACCATCAGGTCGAGGGGATCACTGTCAGAAGAGCGGATAATAGAAAACGTAAAGGCGATCGACTCGAACAGAAGGGCGATTCTAGTCGCCGCGCTGAATGAATACCTTTATTCCGCCATACTCGCAATCCGCCGAACCCTCGGGCCGGAACACGAGAAGAAAGTCATCGAAACGCTGAAAAGCACGCGGAAGGACCTCTTCCGTGAAACGGCCTGAACCCCAATCCGAAAAATCAGGCGGACCGCTCCTGAGCGTTGTCGGCCCGACGGCGACGGGCAAGAGCGCTCTGGCCGTCGATATCGCTCTCGCCGTAGGCGGGGAGATAGTCTCCTGTGATTCGATGGCCGTTTACAGGGGTCTGGATATCGGTACCGACAAGCCCACCAGACAGGAGATGAGGGGGGTTCCGCATCACCTGCTGGACGTAGCGGATCCAGGCTCTCTCTTCTCTGCGGGCGAGTTCAGAAGAATGGCCCTGGAAGCCGTTGAAGCCATTTGGGGCAGGGGCCGCGTGGCCATCCTCGCAGGCGGAACGGGCCTCTACTACAGGGCGCTGACGAAAGGCCTGCTCAACCTGCCCGCCAGACAGCCTGAATTGCGCGAGAGACTGGCCAGTAGAATCAAAAGGGATGGTTCAGAACGCGTGTTCCGCATCCTTCAACGCTTTGATCCCGCCTACGCTTCGACCATAGGGAAAAGGGACTCCCTGCGAATCTGCAGAGCAATGGAGGTTTTTATGACTACCGGCAAGCCGCTTTCGGCCTGGATAGAAGAGGCGCCCTTCGGCAGCAGCTCCCTTGAGGGAGCGAAGATAGGTCTTACCGCCGAACTTTCCTTCCTGAGAGATAGAATAGACCGCCGCGTGGATGCTATGATGAAAAGCGGCTTTCTGGAGGAGGTGAAATCACTCAACAACTCCGGATTGCTCAGGGGTCCGGCGCGAAAAGCCATTGGGTACGGAGAACTCGCGGCTTTTCTCGATGGCAATACCAGCCTGGAAAAGGCGGTTGAGGAGATCAGAAGACGCTCGAGGAAACTCGCCAAACGCCAGTTCACGTGGTTCAGAAAGGAAGATGGTATAGAATGGTTCGATATCAGGAAGGAGGGTTGGAAGGATGACGTCATTAAATACGTCTCGGGATGGCTCGCAGGGTTCTCAGGCAAAGAAGGAGGTAAACATACAGAATCTGTTACTCAACTTTATCAGAAAGGATAAGTGCCAGGTCAACGTTTTTCTGGTAAGCGGAAAGAAATTCCTGGGGCAGGTAATCGGCTTTGACAGGTACACCGTGCACCTCAGGGGCAGGGACTTCGACCAGGTCATTTTCAAACACGCGATATCAAATATTTCCGTTCCAAAGCAGGTAGTACAGAGAATGCAGGGTCTTATGGACCGCGAAGCTCCGGTTGAGAACCCGGTAACGGGAGATGCCGGTGAGATAGGGATAATGTCGGATAAATAAGCGGAAGGGCGCAGTCTTCTACCGGGCTGGAGAGGGAAAGCGCCCGATCCCCTTTTTTTCGGAGGTTGTCATGAAACGTAACCGGGTTGTCCTTACAGCGGCTGTCGCCGTCCTGGTGCTCGTTGCTATTCTGGCGACGGGCGCAATCTACGTCCCTTACCGCGAAAAGTTGCCGGAGGGCATAGTGGACTGGGACGAAGGGTGGATCAGGACAGACGTTTCGGTTCCCCTCCAGAAGGGCGTTTCCATTGGGCGCGCGGTGGTTAACGCCAGGAGGGTCGGCGTCATCAAAGCGCAGGCCGCTTCACTGAAGCTGGCGATGCGCCTGCCCCTTGACAGCGCGAAAAGGTTGAACGATTTTGAGGCTCTAAGGGTAAGGGTCAAGGGAGTCGTAGCGGGCGGAGAGGTTGTTTCCGAGAAGAGGGAAGGCGGCGTCTACCACATCTCCTACAAGGTGCCCATCAACGGTGTTAAGGGCATTGTTTCGGAGGTTTCGAAAGTGGTCCTTCCGCCGCCCCCGCCTCCTTCTCCGAAACCTGAACACGGGAAGCGGATTGCGAGCAAAGAAACCGCCCCTTCGGCGCCAGTGGCGGAGCAGGATAAAAAACGGATGGCGAGCCTGGCCGCCTTCTCCTCTGTCACCGTGGATGGTACGGCCGCGGGCGTCAAGCCGGCCCTGAGAGCCAGGATAGTTGATCCGGACGGCAGAGAGGTATACGGCCCGTCCACGGTCAAGCCGGATGTTATGAAGGAAAGATCTCTCGCCAGCTACATGACCCCGAAATCGAGCGCGTCGCACGCGTCGCTTCCATGGGCCTCCACGGAGAGGATGGGTGCTTTTACACTCGCCATGATTACCCCGCCGCAGATCCTCCTGGCTCAGAGCAGGACCGGCGGGAGAAAACGGCGCGGCGGCGACGAATCTTACACTGTCAGGGCAACGGCCGCCGACGGCAAGCTGAAATCAGATATTGTCGTTACGCGCGAAACGGCACAGAAACTCCGTGAACTGGATAAAGAAACGGGGGCCCTCTCCCAGGGCAGGGTCATTGTTGTGGTTCGCTCGGACGTGGGGGGTGTTGAGAGCCGCTACAGGAAAGCGATGGAGCGGGAGTTGCTTCTCGCCCGCCGTTGAGAAACGCTTCACCGCCGGAAGGCTCGAAATGGTGATAACCAAGCGTGAAAAGGGTTCCGTACCGCTCCTGGGGGCGGGTCCGTGAAGAAGCGGACGGCACCGATTGTTTTCCTGGCGGCGTTGGTAATCGCCCTTCCCTTTGCGCGGGGTTTGTTTTCGAGGGGCGAGGGACGCGTATACGACCTCCTTTTACGGGCCTGCCGTTACAGGGCCTCTTCGAAAGTTCTCCTGGTGGCAATCGACGATAAGACTTTCCATGCGCTCGGAGACCGCAATCCCACGAGGGCCGAGATCGCATCCGTCGTTGACCGCTTGTGGCGCTCCGGGGCCGATTTGATAACCCTGGATCTCGTTTTCGACAAAAAGAGGGACGAGGCGGGAGATTCGAAGTTGGAGGAGGTTCTTTCAAGGGCCGATTGCGTTCTGGCCTTCAGTCCGACCTCCAGGCTCTTTCCCATCGAGCGCTTCAGCAAACAGGCCGTGGGGCTGGGTTCGATAGACCTTGTTTCGGATGGGGACGGCATCGTGCGTTCCCTGCCGGCGCCGACCTTTGAAAAACGCGGCAGGGAACTGCGCGTGAGCGTGCTCCCCCTGGCGATGAAATGCGCCCTTCTTACGTGGTATCCGCAGGCGCCGCCGGCTTTCTTGCTGAGAGATAACCTGCTAAAAGTGGGCACACACAGTTTCCCAACGGCCGGAGGAAGATGGTTGATTCCGTACTGCGGCGGAGACGGCACGCTGCCGCGCCTTTCGATGATCGACCTTCTCCAGGGTAAGACAGGGAAGGTCGGTAAACTTAAGGGAAAGATTGTCCTCATCGGAACGACAAGGCCGACGCAGCACGATTCTTTTCCGGTTCCGGTTCCAACTGAGAAGGTGACGGTGAAGGGTGTGGAAGAACGCTCCACGAACACCATGGCGGGGGTCGAAATCCACGGCCAGGCCCTCTCCGCCATGCTTAAAGGCTACTCCATCCGGATGGCTACCAAAACGGAAAGCCGGCTCCTGTACCTGATTCTGGCGATCGTGGCGTCGGTGCTGGCTCTCCTTTCCCTGAAGCCGTTTTTCTCCCTAGTCATCTGGGCTCTCGGAGCACTTCTCCTGGTGTCGGGATGCTACTTCAGCCTGAAGTCCGGAACCGCGCTTCCTCTTCTGGGTCTGATGCTGACGTGGTTTTTCTGCGCGGCCGTATCATTTTCATACGATCGTTACAGGGACTACAGGGACCGGCAGGCCATATCGAGACTCTTCGCGAGGTATGTTTCGCCAAACATAGCGAAGACGTTGCTCGACAACCCTGACCTCGTCCACCTGGGTGGCAAGAGAAAGGAGTTGTCCATTCTCTTTTCCGATATCAGAGGCTTCACGAGTCTCTCCGAAAAACTCCAGCCGGAGGAGGTAAGCGGCCTTCTGAACGAGTATTTTACCGAAATGACGGAGATCCTTTTCAGCTTTGACGGCACGCTGGACAAGTTCATCGGCGACGCCGTGCTGGCCTTTTTCGGCGACCCGATCGATCAGCCCGACCACGCGCAGAGGGCCCTGGCCTGCGCCATCAAAATGCAGGAGAAGGCGGCGGAACTGCGCGAACGCTTTGAGAGGGAGGGGAAGCCCGCCCTCCACATAGGAATAGCCGTCCACACCGGGCCGGTCATCGTGGGCAACAACGGTTCCGTCAACAACTTCATGTACACCGTCATAGGCGACGCGGTCAATCTGGCATCCCGCCTGCAGGGACTTGCGGTGAAGGATGATGTCATTATTTCAGCGTACACCGCTTCGCTGGTAAATCAAATTGAGGTACACTATAATATCGAGTCTTGTGAACCGGTTAGGGTTAAGGGGAAAAGCGAGCCTATTAGGATAGTGAGGGTCCTTTCCCGCCAAGAAAAGGAGGCGTAAAATGAGAAAAAAGAAAGCATTTTTCCTCGCAGCCGGTATCCTGTGCGTCGGCCTGTGGACCTTCGGCCAAACGACGGTGAAAGCCACCGGTACGGCGGCCATACTCCATCACGACGCCGCTCAGGCGAGGGACAAGGCCCTCGACAACGCTCTGCGGACCGCGGTCGAAAAGGTCGTGGGAACCATGGTGGATTCGGAAAGCCTTGTGAAGAACAACAGTCTGATCTCCGACAAGATATATACGCAAACGACAGGATACATCTCCAGTTATAAGATTCTGTCTGAGAAAAAAGACGAAGATACCAACATCTACAGCGTCAAGGTTGAAGCTGTAGTTAAGCAGGGTTCGTTAACGAGTGATCTGCATTCCCTGGGAATACTGATGAGAAGAATGAAAATGCCCAGGGTGGCGGTTGCACTCAAGGAGGATAAGCCAGGAGCATCTGAGAAGATTCAGCAGATCCTCAAGTCAAAGGGTTTTAATATTGTTGATTCAGGTGGCACCGCCAGCGGCTCGCGCTTCTGGGGCATGGATCAGAACAGCCAAGCCGACCTTATGAAGAAGTACGGTGCTGAAGTAGTAATTCTGGGAACGGCTTCGTTTTCTTCCGGAGGTGCTGTCGGCAAGCACGGGATGAAATCATACCAGGCCAGTGTTGATCTGAAAGCGCTGAAGACGGACACTCATGAACTCATGGGTACCAGTTCCGGTGCAGGAAAGA
>Ga0114934_10003024_pt1 | contig 10573 bp, 7 predicted proteins | sample 4SBtaG_2_FD_99695 | JGI IMG/M metagenome (GOLD analysis project Ga0114934, IMG submission 99695) | Deep subsurface microbial communities from Kolumbo volcano to uncover new lineages of life (NeLLi) - 4SBTROV10_white metaG | ecosystem: Environmental > Aquatic > Marine > Volcanic ...
ACCAGCACTTTGAAAAACGGGTTGGCGCATTGTTGAAATCCGTCAAGCGTTCCGTTGTGATCGTCCCGCGCGTTGCGAAACAACCGCCATGACAGCACCTGCGTGGGTGTCGAGATAACTTCGCCAACCGCCCCAACCAGCCGGTCCGCCGCCCGAAAATAGCCTACCGCTGCCGGGCCCAAAAACCCGCCAATCAGAAAAGTCGCCAGATAAATGCGCAGGTTCAGCACCATGCGCCATGCAAACAACTGACCGCAGAAAGTGAACAGTTCGTGTAAATCCAGACCCGTTAAGCGCAGAGTCGGAGGCAGGCGGCTGGCAGAAAAACTGATGATCAGATGCACGGTCTGAAATGCCAACCGGCCAAAGGCCAGCGACAAAACCCCAAATCCGCCAAACAGTGTGATCAGCGCGACGAAAAGCCCGGCCAGTTCGCCGATGGATTCTGATGCGGCAGAGGCCTTCAGCCGGTCCTGCCAAATCAATATCCCCTTTTGCACGGACGAGATTGTCGCCAAAAATACCCAAAGCGAGAAAAACAAAACCAGATCAGAAAACACCTGCGGCACGCCAAAAAACGGCAGGCTTAGCCCAAACATTCCGCTTAAGACGGACAGACCAAAGCCAAACAGTATAGCAATCGTCAGAACCTGACGGGGCACGGCGGCGTCACCCGGCCATGCCATGATGTATTGTGCCCAGCCAAATTCAGCGACCCGCAGCAATAGAATTGCGGCAGCCGACACAAGCGCAAAAACACCAAATTCGGCAGGTCCCAGCAGCCGCGCCGCAACGATGAAAATGACAAGTTGGCTGATCTGGGCAATGACCCGTTCAACAACGGTCCAAAACCCGCCGGAAATTGCCTTTCCGTTCGGCTGTTTCCGCGGGTCGGAAATTGTTGATTTTTCACCAGTCACTGTTTTTCCAGTTGCCATGTCCTAAGACCGGTTTAGGTTAATCCGCCCTGAAACAGCGGATAATTGAAACAATACACGTTTCCGGCTACCGCTACTAATGATTTAGAAACAATAGCTTACATTTAAGACCTTAACATGGCTGATTTATGTCAGTATTGTGAACCTTGGTGTGATTCGGCGATGAAAGCGACTGGGAGGTCGTTTCGACGGCGGATTTTTATGGTATTGAAAGTTGACCCCGATGGGTACATCGGGCTGGAGAACGCACAGCGATTTGTCGATCTTCGGCACAGCGCTGACAGCACAACACGCATCCCGTTATCAAAAAATGTTTTTGATAAGACATTCGCGGTTTTTGCTCTTGTTTTCTTTGCCCCGTTCATTCTGATCATCGCCTTGTTGATCCTGCTGACTGACGGTCGGCCGATCTTTTTTCGGCACGAGCGTGTCGGGTTTCGCGGCAAGCGGTTTGGCTGTCTGAAATTCAGAACCATGTGCCGGGATTCAGAGCAGCGGCTTTTGCAACACCTTCAACATTCGCCCAAAGCCAAGGCAGAGTGGGAAAGCAGCCGCAAGCTGACACAAGACCCACGGATCACCCTGATCGGGCATTTCCTGCGCAAATCCTCGCTTGATGAACTGCCGCAACTTCTGAACATTCTGGCGGGCGAAATGTCGACAGTTGGTCCGCGGCCCATCGTAAAAGACGAGGCCCGCAACTACGGTCGGCACTACTCGAACTATAAATCGCTGAAGCCCGGCCTTACCGGTCTTTGGCAGGTCAGCGGCAGAAGCGGTGTGGGCTATAAAGAGCGTGTGCTGCTGGACGTGCATTACACGCGCAACAGGTCCTTCATCATGGATTTGAAGATCGTTGCCAAAACCATTGCCGTGGTTCTGACAGGCAAGGGTGCAATGTGATGGAATTCAAGTCAGCAATGCCACGGCCACGGCAATCCAAAACACCAGACAGAACCCAACAACGATGCGGCGCAAAACAGCACCGTCCGGCAGCGCCACAAAGTGTGCCAACACGCCAGCAATACTTTTTTCACTCTGTGCAGGCATCTTTTGCTCCGGTGTTTGGCCAAAAATTCGGGTTTGGCCACGGGCACCAGCATACATTTTAATCAGGTAGGGTCAAACAGGTGACGTACACCCTTCAGAAAATTGCGAAATCAGGACAGCTGGTGGTGGCAATCGCCACGTTGCGGCGGCGGGAAATCGTTGGTCCGACGGTGATGAAACTGGCAAATCAGAACAGATTGCCGGATTTGGTGATCGTCAGCGCGGTTTCCGCAAAAGACGTCGACACCAATCAATTCCACCAGCTTCCATTTCCGGTAAAGGTGATTTTTGGCGTCAAAGGCGCCTGCGTGCAACGCAACCGCGCGATGGAACTGGTGACTGACGACGACATTATTGTTTTTCTGGACGACGATTTCCTACTTGCCCCGGACTATCTGGCGCAGGTTGAAATTATTTTTGCCGAAAATCCCCGGTTTTCGCTGCTGACCGGCAATGTAATCGCCGATGGTGTTGGTCAGGAAGGCTACAGCCACCAGACCGGCGACAGGCTGTTAAAAACATTGGATACCGGCGAACGGCCGGAACATTATTTCGAGGTTTTCAGTGGCTATGGCTGCAATATGGCCACCAGGATGGGGCATACGTTGCCCAATAATATTTGGTTTGACGAAAACCTGCCCCTGTATGCGTGGCTTGAGGATCTGGATTTCTCAAGACAGCTGGCGAAATTTGGCAAAATCGTCAAGGCACCGCAACTTGTCGGCATTCACCTGGGAACGAAAGTTTCACGCAGCCCGGGCGAGATGCTGGGATACTCGCAGATTGCCAACCCGGCCTTTCTGGCCAGAAAAGGTTCGATGAAAACCGGGCGTGCCCAGCGCAGTATGATTCGGAATATGATCGCCAATATGATCGGATCACTGAAACCAGAGCCCTGGATAGACCGGCGCGGACGGCTGCGGGGCAATCTTTTGGGGTTAAAAGACCTGTTCCTGGGAAAATGCAGTCCGAACCGCATTCTGAAATTGCGTTAACTGCTCAAAATCCAAAAGATATTGCCCTTTAGGTACAGTCTTTGCGCCCGCGCGCTACCCTGAACCGAGTGTTAACTAATTCACACAATGACCGTTAATAAAACACTAATTACATTTACTAACATACAGTTATGTGCTAGTTACAGCATGCGTTGGCCCGACTGGGAAGGGCGTAACAACAGGGTCATGGGGCGACCGAACCGGAGGTCTGGCTTGTAAAAGCCGGCAGTGGTCGCAATTTTGAATTCCCGGCGCGAAAATCCGCTCATTTCCAAGTTTTTTGGCAATCTTGGCCGCAGCCAAGCCGTGCGTGGACCGTTTTTCGCACAGCGTTTTTGCGCGCCGCACTCCAATTCCAATCAAATGCGACAACCAGATTTTATGGGCGAAGATGCACCCGCCCAAAAGATAGGGAACTCTGCAGCTGTAAGATTTATCGCGCGATGCGCGAATCTTTTACTGTGCCAGAGGGTCCTGACAAGCGGCAGCCGTGGTAGAAATTTCACTTCATTACCGGATCACACCCATTTCTTGTAATGGCGAAAAACCACGGCTGCCGTCTTTTCAATTGCTGATAAAATAGCACGACTGTCAGTCTGGAACCCGCAGGTATTCTGCCAACCTGAGAATGATCAATCTAACTCGGACTCTAAGAATATCAGAGGTTCAGCCTGCGTCAGCCCGCAGGTTTTCCACGCCGTCTGAAATTCTTTCAAACCGGTCCAGTTTCACACCAAGGCTTTCCAGACTATTCGCGATCCCGCGCTTAAAAGCGGCTTCGTTGAACCCCTGCGCATGGCGGACCAGTGAAATCGGTGGCAACATGTCCAGACCTTCGACTTCAAACTCACGAACCGCCTGTTCCAAGCCTTTGACAGATTGATCCTGAAACAACAGGCCGGTTTTTCGGTCGACAACGGTGTCAAGCGCACCACCGCGACCATAGGCAATAACCGGTCGGCCAGACGCCATAACCTCTACCGGCACAATGCCAAAGTCTTCCTCGCCGGGAAAAACCAGCGCCTTGCATCTTGCCATATGCGATTTCAGCGTATCAAACGGAACTTTTCCCAAAAACGTCGTTTTATCGCCGGCAAAAGCTTTTAGCGATTGAACCGTTTTATCCGGTCCGCCGATGACGATCAGCGGCTTGTCCAGATTGCGAAAGGCCCGCACTGCAATATCCGGGCGCTTATAGGGCGCAAGCTCTCCCGCCCAAAGATAGAAATCACCACGGTCTGCCGGATGAACCGGCGAAAAATCCTGAACCGCAACCGGCGGGAACACCACATCCGAAGCGCGGCGCCAGTATTTATTGATGCGGCTGGCCACGTGGTTGGAGTTGGCGACAAATCCGTCAACCCGCGCCGCACTTGTCACGTCCCAACCACGCAATTTATGGGCAATGTGCGGCATCACCATTCGCGCGGCCCGCCCCATTTCCGACCGGTAAATATGATACTGGTCCCAAATATATCGCATGGGCGAATGGCAGTAACACAAATGCGGCACGTCCGGCGGAACGATAACGCCTTTTGCCGGTCCGGCTTCGCTGGAAATCACCAGATCGTATCCGGTAAGGTCAATCTCCTCCAGCGCGCGCGGCATAAACGGCAGATAGCGTTGATAAAACCGGTTGGCAAAGGGCAATCTGGCCACCGACGTTGTGTGAATATTGTGCCGTTTAAGGGCCGCGCTGGTATTTTCGGGTGAATAAACATGGGTAAAAATATCAGCCTGCGGAAACATCCGGCAAAGAGATTCAAGAACCTTCTCACCACCCCGCATCCCCACCAGCCAATAGTGGATGATGGCAACCCTTGGCGCATTTGAAACATTGTCAAACGGCATAGGCATACCCGTCAGTATAGTCCCATTGTTCAGCATCCGGATCCACCATCGTGAACACCAAACCAGAGGGGCGGACGCCAAATTCTGACAACGAGCCCAGCCCCTTCAAAACCGCCTTACCCGGCGTGCTGTCCCACCGCACCAGATAAATCGTTTTATCAACGGCCTTGGAAATCAGTATCGGTTCGGAAACCGACAAGACCGGTGGCGCGTCCAGCAATACCACATCGTAATATTTGGTCAGCGTGTTCACCATGCCGCGCAGCCAGCTGTCTGAAAACTCGTCCACAACCGAAGGGTCCGGCGCGATCGGACCAAGCAGGTCAAAATCCAGCTTGTCATCTGAATAAATCGCATCGCCCAGCGGGCATCGGCCGTTGATATAATCAACCAGATCAAAATCCGCATCCCAGTTGAATATAGCGTTCATCGAGGCGCGTCTGAGGTCGCAATCAATCACAATCACCGACTTGTGGGCCTGCGCGAACATCTTGGCCAGCGCGATGGTTGTCGTCGTCTTCCCTTCGCCGGGTACAGAGGATGTGACCAGCAGGCTTTGCCCGTCTTTCGCAGGCAACGCAGTTCTAAGTTGGCGCATTCGTTCCGCAAATATGCTGCTGGCCGAAAGTTGCAGGTTTCGATAAGCCTCGCCGGGGGACGCCCAGTTTCCGGTGGGCACAGATGCAAACACCGGCAATCCTGTTTCGGCCTCCAACTGTGCTTCGGATCGGATGGTCGCCCCGGACAGCTCCAGGAAAAATACCGCGCCCAAACCAGCGACCAGCCCGCTCATCGCGCCCAGCGCAACCAGCAATTTCGGGCGTGGGAAAGACGGTGCTCCGGGGATGGTTGCCAGCTCCACCAGTTTCGCATCGGCCCTTTGAAACGTCTCCTGCGCCCGGGATTCCGCCAACCGCACCAGCAAAACATTGTAAGTGTCCCGCAACGCGGCGGCTTTGCTTTGCAGCTCTTTCGTTGCCAGTTCCCGGTTTTTTAGATATGCAACGCGCTGCTCCAGGTCGTTAAGGCTGGCCGCAAGGGATTTTTCGATGTTTTTTGCGGTGTCCGCCTCGCCCCTCGTGACGTCAAGGTAACGCGCTATTTCTTTGGCGATGTCCTCATCAAGCCGGCCTATTTCTTTGGCCAGACGGGCGCGGGCGCGGTTGGTGCCATCATAATATTCGGCCCAAACCGCATCATCATGCTGAAGTGCCAGCCGCCGGGCCTTCAGGTCCTCGACCAACGCTGTTGTCACAATAGCCTCTGCCGCCTGCACACCCTGCGTGGCCAGAATATTTTCCAGATGCTCATAGCGGGCCTTCGCCGTTGCAAAATCGGCGCGGGCCAGGGTCAGTCGCGAATTCAGATCAAGCAATTGTTGCTGGGTTGTTTGCGCGCTGGTTCCCTCGGTTGTCAGATTTTTGGTCCGGTTGTCCTGCACAGAGGTTTCCGCCAGCTCAACCCCGCGCCGCATTTCGATAACCTGCTTTTCGATGCTGGCCGTGGCCTGTTCTGCGGCGGTTTGGCGCTCGGATACCTGAAGCTCAATATATTTCTCGGAAATTGCTTCGGCCAGCAATTGCGAAAGGGCGGGATTATCTGTTTCAACAAAAACCCCGATAACCAGCGATTTGCCCTCGCGACGAACCGTCAGGGACTGCCGGATAGAATACACCAGCCGCTCAACCATTTGAACATGGGCGGCGTTTGCCAGCGTTGGGTCCGTTGACGGCGCAAAGCCAAGCCCTACCAGATTTTTGATGCGGTTGGATATGGACGGCGATTGCGTTGCCGGATCAAGCGACGCAAGCCGGTCTACGCCAACCTTCTCTATCACTGATTCAAGCAGGATATTGGACCGCAGTACGGATACTTCGCTGTTGACCACCTGTTCGGTGATATCCAGATCGCTAATAACCGCTTTGTCCGTCAGATAATAAACTTTGCGCCCGTCCAGCATTACCTTGGCACTGGACATATAAAGCGGTGTGATGCGCGACGCACCAAACCCTGCCAGCAGGGCACCAACGACAATCGACAGAACAATCAACCGGCGTCTGCGCCAGATGTTTCTGAAGACTGCGCGGATTTCAACGCGGTCGGCGTCATGATCCGGCGCACCATCGCGCGCGCCGTCGGCCAGACCGTTGCGGGGCATCTTACTTGTCAATCGCTCAACTCCCTTAAGGCGAATATCGCCTCAGTTCGTCAGCCCCACGCCGGACATCATCGCAGAAAATTCAAATAAGTCAAAATATTGCTGTAAAAACAGTTACTTGTTTCGGATTTTGGGCCAATGTCCGCGAACCTGAAAAGATTTAGTCAAATGACGCAACAATTGGCCATAATATTTGTCAATAATCAGGCGCGTGATTCTATTTCGCCGCCCCGTGACAACCCCGAGGCCAACCCGGCCAGCGCAAAGAAGAACACGCCCAGATCGGGGGTTGCCGCTGTCAGCATCGCCGACATCAGCATCGCCAGACAGGCGGACTTTAAGCCGTTGATACAGGCGTTTCTTCTAAGGTCTTGGGTGCCCGCGGGCAGTTTGAAAACCGCGGCCAGAAAGATGATATACAAACCGGTGCCAATCAGCCCAAACGAGCCAAGGTTGGCAATGATCCAGTTAGAGGCACGCGCACTGCCAAGCCCGGCACCCATGCCCCATGTTTCGCGAAAATTCTGCAGTCCATGAGTGTTCCAACTGGCCCGCTCTTGGGCTGAAAAACTTGCGGCCTTGTCAAACAATACCTGATCCAGAAACTGCGTGACCGGATCAAACAATTGATACCCGGCGAACAGCATTAAGATGGCAGACAAAACCACCAGTCCGGCACCAGTGCCCAACGCCATCGCTGTGCGGCTGACGTTGACCTGCAGTCCGCGCAGCATGGTGATCACGCCGCCGACAATCAGAAATACCCCAGCGGCCACAAACGTTCCCGATGACGTGGACAACACAAGCACCGCCGCACTCAGCAGCGTCAACAGCAATGCGGGTCGATCCCGCGTTGCGATCCAGTATTGCAGCCAAAACCCAAACAACCCCAACGAATAATAACCAAACGACGAAGCCTCCGGAAACCCACCGACCATGCGCACCAGCCCGCCCAGCCGGATACCCGCAAGCATTGAATAGTTGGCGGTTCTGACTGAATCCAACAGGTGCCCAAATCCTGCAAGCACGCTGGTCACGTCAACCACGCCAAGGGTCACATGAACAACCGTGGCGGCGAAGATGGCCGTAACAATATATTTTGGCTCGGGTCGAAAGCGAAATGCGGCGTCAAAGGCAAGAAATACAATCACATTCAGCGAAAACCGGAACAACTGCGTCAGATTTCCGGTGGTCAGCTGCAGCGGCACCAAAGTCAGCCGCGACTGGTTTTCGTTGCGGGCAATGGCAAAAACTTCGGTTTGTCCGGCAAAAAGCTGTGGAAAGGCCAGCGCCGAAAAAATGGCAAACACGCCCAGCAGCGCAAGGCAGAACCCCGGTCGGCCCGGGCGCATGCTGCCCGCGAAACGCGCAAAACCGTCCCGGCTTAGGACCACCGCGGCAAAAACCGCCAGCACACCAACGTCCATAACACCAACAGAGGCCCCGCCCACAACCGGAAGATTGAACGCCGCCGCCGCACCAAATGGCGTCAGCACCATAAACGCCCACAATCCGCGATGTGCGGGTTTGGCCAACAGCACCAGGACGGCCAAAAGGGCAAGCGCAGTGGTTGGGACAAATTCCATGTGATTACAACGATCCGTTTCGCAGGGTTTGGCTGTAAAGCGCGGCCAATTGATCGGCCCACTGTTGTTCACTTTGCGCCAATTCACCCACGCCGGAAAATGCCCGAACGCTTATATCGCGAATCTTTGCGGCGTCCGCGTCGCGAACCCGGGTCAATGCCCGGGCAAACGCGGCCGGATTTTGTGCGTCACAGGAAAACCCCAGACCGTTTTCAACGATTTCAGCCGCAAGACAGGCGTTTTCAGACAAAACAACCGGCAAGCCGCTTAGGGATGCTTCTACCGCGACCAGTCCGAAAGGTTCGCGAAAGCGCGACGGCATGACCAGCGCCCGACAAGATTTAACCGCCGCACCAATTTGCCCGGCCTCCTGCCATCCGGTGAACGTCACCGACGGGTATTTTTCTACCAGTTCGCCGCGCAAAGACCCGTCACCCACCACAACCGCCTTGGCGCCAATCTGCTGTGTGGCAGATAAGAACTCCAGTATTCCCTTGTCCGGTTCCAGCCGCCCGACAAAAGCAAAGCGGTTGTTATCCTCGGCTTTGATCCGGCTTTTGGTATACCGTGTGGCCGGATTTCGAATGGTAACCAGCCTGTCAAAAGGATAGCCTGATTGCACCAGCCGGGCCTTCATATTCGGGTGGATAACCACAATGGCGGCCCAGGGTTTGTTTTGATCAAACAGCCTGCGCAACATCAACTGCCGACCGACCCGCCAGATTTTATGGGCATAGGAACGCTTGTCACAATTGGTTGCAAGGCAGGACATGCCAAGCGGCTTTCGGCTGCAATCAGTTGAAGTTTGAAAATCGAAAAACACCGCGTTGGGGCAGGCAAGAAACAGATCGTGGCAATGCACATGCGTTCGCGCGGTAACAGCGCGAAGGGGCGCAAATACGCTGGGCGAAAGCGTTTGGGCCCAGCCGTGCAGGTGATACAGGGTATCAGGCGTGTCCCGTTCAGCGATAAATCTGCGTAAAATCCTGGAAATGTTGGTGTTATAGATGCCCTGAACAGCCGATTTTACGGCAGACTGATCCAGCAGCCGCCGGCCTTTAGCTGCCAGAATCTCTATGCCCAGTTCAGCGATTTCCGGATTTTCGCCGTTGTCCCCGGTGACATAAATTACGCGGTGGCCGCGCTTGCGCATCAGCCGGGCAGACAGCAACGCCAGAGCGGTTGCGCCGCCCCGCGCCACAGACATATCGTCAATGATCACGATTTGTCGGATCGCAGGATCAGGTGCCATCGGCGTTCCTTGATAATATCAGATCGGGAAACGGCGCATCAATTTCCTGCCTTGTGGTGCTGTTAAGAATGGTGATCCGATAATCCGTAACGTCACCGTTTGCAGTCCCGTTTGGCCCAATGCTGAACTCAATCCGGTCGCCCGCCTTCATGCGGTGGCCCATGCGGACAAATCTGTAGGCCGCTTTGATGATCCGGGTCTCAACAATTTCTCCGTTCACCCAAACCGTCAGCTTGACGCCGTCCTCGCTGGACGATCGCGGTGCAAACAGCGCGGATACATCGACGGTCTGATTGATTTCAGAGCGGTAAAGATGGACAACCTCAACCGGCGCGCTTTCAGAACCAGCCGGACGCAGGGATTGCGCGGTCAACCGAACAAACCCGTCTCCCGGATCCGCCAAAGATGGTGTCCACATGGTGCCGGGACCGGTTTGGCCGGGGTGGGTCACCAACGGCACATCGCGGTTTTGCCGTCGGGCAAAGCGTGTGAAACCATCCGCGTTTGAATAAAACTGATCGTCACGCGGATAAGCGAACTGATGATAGCTGTCGGCCAGTATCGGCTGATCAGACAGGATGACATCCCGACCCAAAACAATCGGTTGTTGTGAAAGAAACACCAGCGGCTGGCGCATGGAAAGCTGCGCCAAATTCGCGGGCAGTTTTCGCCCCTCTGCGGTAAAAACCGCAACGCCGTCAGACACCTTTATGTTGCGGGTTTCCCCCCACAGGACCAGCTTG
>Ga0114934_10003025_pt1 | contig 10569 bp, 8 predicted proteins | sample 4SBtaG_2_FD_99695 | JGI IMG/M metagenome (GOLD analysis project Ga0114934, IMG submission 99695) | Deep subsurface microbial communities from Kolumbo volcano to uncover new lineages of life (NeLLi) - 4SBTROV10_white metaG | ecosystem: Environmental > Aquatic > Marine > Volcanic ...
ATAATGTAGTTATGCGTCAAGTTTAGGGCACCTCTATTAATTGCTTATGTCCTCTGCGCGACCTGAAGCATGTAGCTGCAAGGCTTGAGCCGTAGCAGAATGGTTATTCCATTCTCAAGGCTCGAAACGCAGCAGATGCATGCTTCAGGGCGTGCCCTGCGGGGCTTGACGACCAATCCAGACTCTGCGTTGTGCTTTCTCGACAGGCAGTGAGCATGGCTTCAAAAGCACGCCTTGATTCTGGACTGGTCGTTAAGCCAGAGGGCACAAGCAATTAATAGAGGTGCCCTTATGATAACCAACCCGTCGCCGCAGCCACGCCTTTACCTAACTCAGCAGGTGAACGCACGGTATGCACCCCTACCTTTTCCAACGCCGCGAACTTTTCTGCTGCGGTGCCTTTACCACCGGCGATAATCGCGCCAGCATGGCCCATGCGTTTACCTTTTGGCGCAGTGCCGCCAGCGATAAACGCGGTCACCGGTTTACTCACTTCTGACTGAATAAATTCCGCGGCTTCTTCTTCCGCGCTGCCACCAATTTCACCGACCATTAAAATAGCTTCGGTTTGCTTATCCGCTTCAAATAATTTTAAACAGTCAATAAAACTGGTACCGGGTATCGGATCACCACCAATGCCAATACAGGTACTTTGCCCAAAACCCAGGTCAGTGGTTTGTTTAACGGCTTCATAAGTTAAAGTGCCTGATCGTGACACTACACCGACTTTACCCGGCAGGTGAATCTCACCCGGCATAATACCGATTTTACATTCGCCCGGTGTAATGATGCCCGGACAGTTAGGACCGATAATACGTGCGCCCATACTGTCGGCGACCATCTTCACCTGCAACATATCCAGGGTTGGAATGCCTTCGGTGATACAAACAATTAATTGAATACCCGCGTCCATCGCTTCTAACATAGAGTCTTTACAGAACGGTGCTGGCACATAAATAACCGTGGCATTCGCAGCGGTTTCATCCACTGCCTGTCGCACTGTATTAAACACGGGAAGCTCAAGATGTGTCTGCCCTCCTTTTCCCGGCGTGACGCCACCGACCATATTGGTGCCGTAAGCAATTGCCTGCTCGGAATGAAACGTGCCCTGTTTGCCAGTAAACCCCTGACAGATAACTTTTGTATTTTTATTAATTAATACGCTCATAAACTTTTATGTCCACAGATGAACGCAGATAAACACAGATAGGAACTCAAAAATATTATGACAATATATTTGCGTGCATTTGCGTTTATCTGCGGATAAAACATTTTTTATTTTTTTACTTCCGCTACAATTTTTGTTGCTGCTTCAGTGAGGCTTTGTGCAGCAATAATATTCACATCACTATCTCGCAATAACTGGCTACCCCGTTCAGCATTATTGCCTTCCAGTCTCACCACCACTGGCACGTTAACATGCACGTCTTCTACTGCGCCGATAATGCCTTCTGCAATTAAATCACAACGGACAATGCCGCCGAAAATATTCACCAGCACACCTTTTACATTTTTGTCGGACAAAATAATTTTAAGGGCTTCTGTGACACGCTCTTTGGTTGCACCGCCACCCACATCTAAAAAGTTTGCCGGTTCGCCGCCACATAATTTAATTAAGTCCATGGTTGCCATCGCAAGGCCTGCACCATTCACCATGCACCCAATTTCACCATCGAGAGAGATATAATTTAACTCCCATTCTTTGGCTCGATTTTCACGCTCATCTTCCTGCGATTCATCGCGCATGTTTAATAATTCTTTTTGACGATACAAAGCATTATCATCAATATTGATTTTGCCATCGAGACAAATGACTTGCGAGTCGGTAGTGACCACTAATGGATTGATTTCTACCAGACTTAAATCTTTTTCGCTAAACATTTTTGCAAAACCCGTTAACAATTTTGAAAACTGTTTTATTTCATCGCCCTGCAAACCCAAACCAAAAGCAAGCTCTCGCGCTTGAAATGGTTGTAAACCAACTAAAGGGTTAATAGTGGTTTTCAGGATTTTTTCTGGTGTTTCAGCAGCGACTTTTTCAATGTCCATACCGCCTTCAGTTGACGCCATAATCACCACACGCTGTGAAGAACGATCTATCACTGCGCCAAGATATAACTCACGATCAATATCGCTGACCTCTTCAATAAGCACCGTATTGATTGGCTGACCCTTTTCATCAGTTTGAAAGGTGACTAGATTTGTACCGAGCATGGCGCTCACGCAAGCACGAATATCGGCTGGCGAATCAAGCAATTTAACGCCACCAGCTTTACCTCGGCCACCCGCATGTACCTGCGCTTTGACCACAAAACGCTCACCCTTTAGTTGCTTTAAAACTTCATCAACTTCATCGGCAGATGTAAGCACTCTTGAATGAGGCACGGGCATTCCATAACTGGAAAAAATTTGCTTTGCCTGATATTCGTGTAAATTCATTTCTATTTTTCTCGCTACAACATCAAATTTAACCCTCGCACAGGGAGGGGCGCTATCATGAACGCTATATTAAAGCATTCACCGCTCGGTATCGCTAATTTTTTATATGGATAGCTTTCCCCTGTACCGACAACGCTGCTTCGTGTAACGCTTCGGATAAAGTAGGGTGCGCAAAGATAGTTAAAGCAAGGTCTTCGCTGGTCGCTTGCATTTCCATGGCAATGACCGCCTGCGCAATAATTTCTGAAGCTTGTGCGGCCATCACATGCACTCCCAGTATCTGATCGGTGCTTGCATCACTGATAATTTTAATCAGGCCTTCACTATCGCCCGCGGCTCTGGCTCGTCCATTTGCCGCCAATGGAAACTGACCCACTTTATAATTCAAACGCTCAGCCTGACACTGCTGCTCACTTTTACCGACCCATGAAATTTCGGGATGAGTATAAATAACTGAAGGAATTAAACCATCATTTATGCCAGCAGACTCTCCCTTAATGTGGCTCGCAACCATTACTCCTTGTTCCGATGCCTTATGCGCCAACATGGCACCGCCAATCACATCACCAATGGCATAAATACCGGGGACAGCGGTTTCGTAATGCTCATCAACGAGTATAAATCCACGTTCATCCGTTTCCACAGAAAACTCTTCACCAAGTACTCGCTCGCTATTGGGTTTTCGACCAACCGCCACAATCAATTGATCAAAACTGTCTGTTTCTTTTTTACTGGTACCATCACCGTTATGCACTTCAATGATGGTTGTCACTTTTTTATTTTTGACCTGAGTAGAAACCAGGCGTGAGCCGATACGTATATCAAGGCCCTGCTTTGATAATACTTTTAGCGCCTGACGACTAACACTTTTATCGACAGCGGGCAAAAATTCATGCATCGCTTCATACAGGACAACTTTTGAACCAAGTCGCTGCCAGATACTTCCCAGCTCCAGACCAATCGCACCTGCACCGATAATGCCTAACTTTTTTGGCACATTAGTTAATTCCAGCGCACCGGCTGAATCTAAAATATAGCCATCGATTAATGGTGCCTGTTGCAGACGAATCGGCGAGGACCCCGTCGCAACAATAATATTGCCTGTCATTAACTTTGCAAAACATTTTCTACTTTTTCTATTTTTAACATAGACGCAATGTTTATGTTTGTTATTATCCGCCTCATCACACATATGTATTTTTGCACGGCCGTTTAACAGGGTAACTTTATTCGCTTTAAAGAGCGTACTGATGCCCTGAGTCAGTTCTTTGACAACACGGTTTTTTCTGGCCTGCATAGCCACAATATCCAAACCAATATTATCCAGCTTAATGCCATGCTCAGAAAATTCTGTATTCGCCTGAGAAAAAAGATGAGACGATTCCAATAATGCTTTTGACGGAATGCAACCCACATTCAAACACGTGCCACCTAGCGATGATTGCTGTTGATGATCCAACCACTCATCCACACAGGCTGTTTTTAAACCTAGCTGTGCACAGCGAATGGCGGCGACGTAACCACCGGGGCCAGCACCAATAACGATTACATCAAATTCAGATGTGTTGATATTTTTTGGCATAAGATTAACGAACCTTACTAACAGGACAGATGAAAAGGATACCCTTATTCAAGACCGTCAGCCGCAGGGATGCGGGTGCCGAGCCTACATGGATGTATTGACGGCGTGTCTTGAATAAGGGTATCCTTTTCATCTGTTTTAGTAATAATTGAGCTCTAACATTCTACAGCCCTAGTAATATTCGAGAAGGGTCTTCCAGTAATTGTTTCACCGTTACCAGAAATTGCACCGCACTTTTACCATCGATTAAGCGGTGGTCATACGACAGGGCAAGATACATAACCGGCAGTGCAACAATTTCACCATCAATTACCATTGCACGCTGCTGAATATTATGCATACCCAGTATGGCACTTTGTGGTGGATTGAGAATCGGGGTGGATAACATCGAACCAAACACGCCACCATTTGAAATAGTAAAAGTACCGCCGGTAATATCTTCAATTGTTAAACGATTATTTTTTGCACGATTGCCATACTCAATAATACTTTGCTCTACCTGTGCAAGGCTCATCAGATCGGCATCGCGTAAGACTGGCACCACCAAACCATTCGGCGCGGACACCGCCACGCCAATATCATAAAAACCGTGATAGACAATATCGTTACCATCAACCGAGGCATTAATTTCCGGGAACCGTTTTAAGGCTTCCACACACGCCTGTACAAAAAATGACATAAACCCTAATTTCACATCATATTTTTTCAGGAATGCCTCTTTATAACGCGAGCGAATATCTATCACCGGCTGCATATTCACTTCGTTGAACGTGGTTAGAATGGCCGCGTTCTGTTGCGCCTGTACTAATCGCTCTGCAATGCGACGACGTAAGCGAGTCATTGGCACACGTCGCTCTAAACGCTCACCGGTCGCTGGCATTGATAGAGGCGTTGCTGATGCTGATGGTACCACTGCATTTTTTTGAGCCACTGTGGTTGATTGAGCCGCAGTGGCCTCATCAACCACACCTGCCGACTTTTCGCTGCCAACTTTATTCTTCATCGCGGCTTCCACATCCTGTTTTAATACTCGTCCATTTTTACCCGTGCCCACTACATCCTCTGCGTTAATATTATTTTCCGCCATCAAACGCCTGACCGATGGACTCATGGCGGCGCCTTTAATTTTTCGTTCTGTATCTTTTTTCTCAGATTGTTCTAGCGCTGACATTTTTTCAGGTGCAGTTGAATCACTCTCCACACTCGTTGATGCTTCATCTATAATCGCCAGCACTTCACCAGCTGTCACGGTATCACCCTGTTTAAAATGAATCGCACTCACCACACCGGATTGAATAGCGGGCACTTCGAGAACGACTTTATCTGTTTCCAGATCAACCAGCACTTCATCCTGAGCAATGTTATCACCCACTGATTTATACCAGCCAGCGACAATGGCATCCGCTATTGATTCGGGTAACTCAGGAACTTTTATTTCAATGCTCATACTCTTTATTCTCTAATCATTTTCAGATATTACTCTTCAATCTTTAACGCCTGATTAACTAATTCATCTTGCTGTTTTGAATGCAGGCGCGCAGAGCCAACCGCGGGTACTGCTGATGGTGGCCGCCCGACATAACTTAATTGCCAACGTGAATTTAAATACGCAGGTATACGTACTTTACAAAAATCCCAGCCACCCTGATTTTTAGGTTCTTCCTGACACCAGACTAACTCATTGGTATTTTTATATCGCGATAAAATTGCATCTAATTCGTCACCAGGAAATGGATATAACTGTTCCACTCGCAATATCACAATATGACTAATACGATTCAAACGACGCGCTTCCAGCAATTCATAATATACCTTGCCATAGCAGACAATCACTCTTTCAACCTTCGACGCAGTTATTTCATCCAGTTCAGGCAATACACAATTAAATGTTCCCTGCGTCATATCATTTAAATTACTGACACAATGTTTATTACGCAACAAACTTTTTGGGGTAAAAACAATTAGCGGTTTACGACAGGTCCGCACCATCTGGCGACGTAACAAATGAAACATTTGCGCCGGCGTGCTGGGCACACAAACCTGCATATTATGTTCACAGCATAATTGTAAATAACGTTCGATACGCGCGGATGAATGTTCCGCGCCCTGTCCCTCAAAACCATGCGGTAATAACATCACCAAACCACTGTAACGTCCCCACTTATGCTCACCGGCTGAAATAAATTGATCAATAACGACTTGCGCACCATTAGCGAAATCTCCAAATTGCGCTTCCCATAGAACCAGCGTTTTGGGCTCCGCTGTGGAGAAACCGTATTCGAAACCAAGCACCGCATTTTCTGATAACAGTGAATCGAATACTCGAAAGTTACTGCCTTCAAAACCTAATTCACGCAACGGCACGATAGATGAACCGTTCTCCTGATCATGAAAAACTGCGTGACGATGAAAAAAAGTGCCACGACCACTATCCTGTCCGGATAAACGCACCGAATATCCCTCTGATACCAGACAACCGTATGCCAGGTTTTCCGCAAACCCCCAATCGACAGGTAGCGCACCAACGCTCATTTTTTTTCTATCTTCAACCACTTTTTGCACACGTGAATTTAATACTACACCGTCCGGCACGTGTGTCATCACCCTGGAAACCTCTCGTAATAATTTTATTGACACGCCGGTTTCGACATTATCCAGAATGCTTGCTGTCATGTAAGGCGACCAGTCGATATGCACCGACTGGTCAATTTGGTTCTCAGGCAAAATATGCGGGACCACACAATCACCCGATTCAAGTATTTTTCTAACACTTTTCTCCATGGTGTTACATTGCTCACGACTAAGCACCGATTCTTTAATGATTTTTTCTGCGTACAATTCACGCGTGGTTTTCAGGGCGCGAATTTTTTTATACATCATCGGTTGCGTGGCAGACGGTTCATCCGCTTCATTATGACCATGGCGTCGATAACAAACCATATCGATGACGACATCTTTTTTAAATGTGTTTCTATATTGAATGGCTAACCGGGTCACCATAATAACAGCTTCAGGGTCATCACCATTGACATGAAAAATCGGCGCGCCCACCATTTTGGCAATATCTGTACAGTAATAAGTCGAACGCGCATCTTCCTGCGCGCTGGTGGTAAAGCCAATCTGGTTATTAACAATAATGTGGATGCTGCCGTGCGTGGAATAGCCGCGTGACTGCGACATTTGAATAGTTTCCATGACCACGCCCTGCCCGGAGAAAGCCGCATCACCATGAATTTGAATCGGCACCACTTCATCACCCAAGCGATCACCGCGTCGCCATTGCCGTGCACGCACTGACCCTTCTACCACCGGCGCAACAATTTCCAGATGCGAGGGATTAAACGCCAAGGCCAAATGTACTGGCCCACCGGGTGTATCCATGCTCGATGAAAAACCCAGATGGTATTTCACATCACCGGTTATTTCTGACATTTTTTTGGTGCCTTCAAATTCCTGAAATAACTCAGCCGGTGTTTTCCCCATAATATTCACCAGCACATTCAAACGACCTCGATGCGCCATGCCTATTGTGAGCTCTTTTACTCCCTCAATGCCAGAGAACAGAACCAACTCATCCAACAGTGGAATTAACGATTCCCCGCCTTCCAGTGAGAATCGTTTTTGACCAACATATTTTGTGTGCAGGTATTTTTCCAGACCTTCTGCATCAGTGAGCTGTTGTAGAATATTAATTTTTTCGACATCATTTAGATTTGCCTGACCACGCTGTGTTTCCAGATGCTGTTGCAACCAACGCTTTTCACTGGTTTCAGTAATGTGCATGTATTCCACGCCAACTGAACCACAATAAGCCTCACTGACCACTTTAACAATTTCACGTAACGAAAGCGTTTCCACACCCGCGAGTGAACCGGTGTCAAACTCCAGATCCAGGTCATCTTCACTCAAGTCATGATAATCCAGACTCAACTCTGCAATATGACCCGCACGACGACCACCCAGTGGATTAACATCCGCCACCTGATGACCACGAAAACGGTAGGCATTAATTAATTGCAGCACTTGTACCTGTTTGCGCTCATGCTCAATGCCACTCTGATTAGAATGACAGACATTATTTTTTTCACGTGCATAACGAAGAAAAAACTCATGGGCCTGTGCAGGCGAAACTTCCGATGCCGCTGGCAGAACATCGCTATGTAGACCATCACCATTTACCACAGCGCCATTTACCGAATTTTTTTGCGCCGGTGTTGGTAAAGCATCAAAATAGGCGCGCCATTGAGCATCCAGATTATCTGGCTGATTCAGATAGGTTTCATATTGCATTTCCAGCCAGGCCGCACTCTCCCCATAGAGCGAAGACTCACTCCACAATACCTGCATGTCTGGTTGGCTTGAATCGGCCATTTTTAACCTGTTTTTTATAATTATTTCAAAGAAGCTGGGATTTATTCTAATTGTAGAAGCCTGTCACAGAAATGCTCGTATTCCAGGGCTATTATTATCAGCACAGACTCGAAAGGTCATTGCATCAAATCGCTTACTATCGTTTTTTTAAGAGTCATTATGTTAAAAGAAATACTGCCCGTTAGACATTCCAGCCACCAGGTAAAAAAACGCTGGTACAACAATCGTGACATGGATTTATTTATCTGGTTCGAACATGAAACTCCAGTCAGGTTTTTGTTGAGCTACGACAAACAGCAAACCGAACACGCTATTCAATGGCAACAGAACGATGGCTTTGTGCACTTTTTGGTTGATACGGGTGAAACGGAGTCAGGTTATTATAAACAGTCGCCTGTTTTACTCGCCTTAATCAATAAATTTGACGCCTATCGAGTTGCCAGAAGCTTTATGAGTAACAGCACAAACATGGAAACGCAAATTGCGGATTTTATTTATGCACGGCTAATGGAATACCCTGATTTCATTAGCCTTCAATCTGAAAAATACTTAAATCCGGGTATTGCTGAAGATAATGTGTGATTGGTGAAAATAATGGCGATGGTAACTGCGACGGCACGAACCATTGCCAGCATTCGCACTTGTCCGGTTCCATCACCTTTGGCTCTATTAGCTTTAACCTGGCTAACTCAATTGTGGCACTGACATATAAGGTAAAATACTCCTTATCGGCAATGCGAGTACTTTGATTGGTATAACCCGCATGCTGACTTAGCTTCACTATTAAACCCGTTTCTTCTAGCACTTCTCGTCGCGCGCAATCCAAAACTGTTTCACCCGCTTCAAGGTGGCCACCGGGAAATTGCCAACAAGGTTCTGTGTGAACACCTGAGTGGCTGGCAGAGCGTTTACCCAACAGTAACTTACCCCGCTGCCAAACCATTACCGCAACGCCCAAGTGAGCTTGATATGGCACAGAAGCTATCACTTAAGGTCTGCTACTTCCTGTGCAATCTCAACACGGTTACGGCCATTTTTCTTGGCGTGATACATCGCCACATCGGCCGATGCAATCATCGTTTCCAGATCGTAACCCGCCCTATCGTCAGCAATCCCCAGCGAGATAGTTACCGATGGCAGCTGCTTACCATCGACTACACCAGGATCGGTTTTACTGACATTTTCTCTTAAACGATTAGCAATGATTTCTGCATTCTCAAGACTTGTTTCCGGCAGCAACACCGCAAATTCTTCACCACCAAAACGGGCGACCAGATCATTGGGACGCAACGGACGGCGAATCGCATTACCCACCGCGATTAACACCTGGTCACCCGCCAGATGCCCATAGGTATCATTAAAATCTTTAAACTTATCAACATCAATCATGATAAGTGCCAATGATAATTCATCACGTTTGGAGCGCTTGATTTCACGATCGAAGGCATCGTCCAGCCAGCCCCGATTATGCAAACCAGTTAAGGCATCCGTCATCGCAAACCGTTGGTATTTCCGCTGCATTTCAAGACTGTCTGCAATAATCAGATTACTGTAGCGCACGCGCTCCGACATGATATACAAAAGATTACGTGCAATTTCGTGAGAGACACTCACCATTCGCCACAACACATCCTGATCAATCACCAGTAAAGTCGTTGGCTCTGAGGCTTTTACCTGCGCCGAAGGAATACGGCTATCAATAATCGACATTTCGCCGACACATTCACCCGGCTCAACCGTCGCTAACGGCATGTCATCATGGTCGCCTAACTGAACAACCAAACGCCCTTTTATTAAAATGTACAGATACTGGTTTTCTTCGGTGGTCGATAAAACGACCTCGCCTTTTTCAACCAATCGGTAATGACACAGCGCCAGTAAATCCAGTAAACCCTGGTTGTGCATATCAACATTTCGAAATAACTGTAGACGAGACAAAACACTCGTATCATGCTTGTCACCTGTTGATCCCATCAATCAATTCCACCTAATTTTGTATACAGGACACTAGAGCAATCTACGTCCAACGTTTTAATCACATTTTCCGGTGCCATGAAGCCGCCTCAATCACATACCCTGAACCAATACACGAACGTTAACCAACGAACCACCCGCATATTCAATTCTTTTGAGAGGCATTCAGTCCTTGAGTTTACCTTAAGGTAGCTCTGATTAAG
>Ga0114934_10003026_pt1 | contig 10566 bp, 18 predicted proteins | sample 4SBtaG_2_FD_99695 | JGI IMG/M metagenome (GOLD analysis project Ga0114934, IMG submission 99695) | Deep subsurface microbial communities from Kolumbo volcano to uncover new lineages of life (NeLLi) - 4SBTROV10_white metaG | ecosystem: Environmental > Aquatic > Marine > Volcanic ...
ACCCGCTCCAGATCCGTGATTACCCGCTCCTTCCGCCGCTTCCCCTTATACTTGAGGAAGAGGACCAGGGTCCTCTTCCCATCGGGAAGCTCAACCTCGTAGCCCTTGATGAAGCCCTCCTCCTCCAGGATACGGGCGATCTCCTCCTTCAACCGGGAGGAGGGGAGGCGGACCTCCTCATGGAAGCGCTCATTGGCATTCCTAATCCGCGTCAGCATGTCGGCTATCGGATCCATCGCTACCAGCTCGCCTTCTTCACCCCGGGGATCTTCCCCTGGTGGGCCAGCTCGCGGAAGCAGAGCCGGCAGATCCCGAAGTCCCGGATGTAGCCGTGCGGGCGGCCGCAGATGCTGCAGCGGTTGTATTGGCGCACCTTGAACTTTGCCTTTTGCTTTGATTTGAGAATCAATGCTTTCTTCGCCATATCAGTCCTTGAACGGTAGTCCCAGCTCCTTTAAAAGATAATAACCCTCGCGATCACTCCTCGCCGTGGTGACGATGGTAATATCCATCCCCTGGATCTTTTCCACCTCATCATACTTGATCTCGGGGAAGGCAAGCTGCTCATCCAGGCCCAGGCTGTAGTTCCCCCTCCCATCGAAGGAGGCGGAGGAGAGGCCGCGAAAGTCGCGGGTCTTCGGCAGCACCAGGTTGAACAGTTTCTCCAAGAAGACATAGGCCCGCACGCCGCGGAGCGTCACCTTGCAGCCGACTGGATCACCGGTGGTGATCCTAAAATCGGAGACGGAGCGTTTGGCCCGCGTGACGATCGGCCGCTGACCGGTAATCAACGAGAGGTCCCGCACGGTCCCCTCGATCACCTTGGGATCATCCGTCTCCGAGATCCCCACATTGATCACCACCTTCTCCAGCCGTGGGACCTGCATAACATTCCTATATCCCAACTCCTCCATCAACTTGGGGACGATCTCCTCCTTGAACCGCTCCTGGAGCATCAGGCGAACGTCCTCCCACATTGCTTGCATCTTCTCAACTTCTCCCCCTCGGGGGAGAACCCCAAGCCAACTCGTGTCGGGGTATCGCACTCCGGGCAGATGACCAGGACATTGGAGATGTGAATCTTCTCCTCCTGTTCAACAATTCCGCCTTCGCGCTGCTGCGCGGTCGGCCGCCGGTGGCGCTTCACCATGTGGACACCCTTGACGATAATTCTATCCTCTCCGGGGAAGACGCGCAAGACCTCCCCGACCTTACCGCGGTCCGTTCCCGCAACCACCTTCACCAGATCGCCTTTACGCACCTTTCTCATCTTGGGCCTCCTTAGAGGACCTCCGGGGCCAGGGAGATGATCCGGAGCATCCCCTTCTGGCGGAGCTCCCGGGCCACGGGGCCGAAGACCCGTGTCCCCAGCGGCTCCGATGAATCGTTGATCAGGACGATGGCATTGTCGTCGAACCTGATGTAACTGCCATCCTCGCGGCGGAGCCGATTGCGCATGCGCACGATCACCCCCTTAACGATCTTCCCCTTCCCCAGCTCAGAGGTCGGGAGCCTCTTTTGGATCGAGCCGACGATGATGTCTCCGATCCCCCCTCCGCGACTCTGGGTATGGCCCAGGACGGTGATGCAGCGCACCTCGCGCGCGCCGGAGTTATCCGCAACCTTCAAGATCGTCCGCGACTGGATCATTGTGGCCCTCGCTCGATGACTTCCGCCAGCCACCACCTCTTCTTCTTAGATAATGGCCTGGCCTCCGCGATCCGCACCAGGTCGCCTACTTTTGCCTCCCCGCGCTCATCATGGGCATAGAACTTGGAGTGCCGCCTGATGTATTTCTTATAGCGGGGATGCTGCACCCGGCGCTCCACGAGGACGGTGATTGTCTTCTCCATCTTAGTGCTCGTTACCCGGCCGATCTTCTCCTTCCGCGGCACCTATTCCTCCTTGCTCTGTCCTTGTCGCGCCAGCTCCCGCTCGCGAAGGATCGTCTTGGTCCGTGCGATCTCTCTTTTAGTTGCCTTGAGCGCAGCCGTATTGTCCTGCCTATTCGTCGCCACCTGAAAGCGAAGATTGAGCAACTTTCGCTTCAGGTCCTCCTCCTTATCTCGCAATTCCTCGGCGGTCAGCTCCCTCAAATCCTCCACCCTCATCTCATTCCTCTCCTCCCAGGCGGATCCGCTCTCGCAGGCGGGTCTTGATCGGCAGCTTGTAGGAGACCAACTCCGCAATCCGCTTCGCCCTTCCCTGATCGACCCCCGCGATCTCGAACATGATCCGGCCCGGCAAAACCCTTGCCACCCAATCCTCGGGATTCCCCTTCCCCTTCCCCATGCGACTCTCCGCAGGGGTCTTCGTCACCGGTTTATCGGGGAAGATCCGGATCCAGACCTTCCCCCCGCGGCCGAACTGACGGACAATCGTCGTCCGACAGGCCTCGATCTGATGAGCAGTGATCCAAGCTGATTCAAGGGCTTGGATCCCCCATTCGCCGAAGGCGACCCGGGAGCCGGCGATGGCCTTGCCCTTCCGCCGGCCGCGCTGATCTTTGCGATACTTCCTCCGCTTGGGAAAGAGCAGCGGCATCGCTAATCACCCCCGCTCGCTGCGGCCTCCGGTTGAGAGGGAAGAGGTCGGAAGTCGCCGCGATAGATCCAGACCTTGATCCCAATCCGGCCATACTTGGTCTTGGCCTCGGTGAGGCCGTAGTCGATGTCGGCGCGGATCGTCTGCAGCGGGACGCGCCCCGCCATCTGCTTCACCGAGCGGGCGATCTCCGCCCCGCCGAGCCGTCCGCTGCACTTGATCTTGACCCCCTGGGCGCCGCTGGCCATCACCCGTTGGACGATCTCCTTCATCGCCCGCATCGGGGGAGTGCGATTCTCGATGCGGAAGGCGACGTCCCGAGCGACGAGGGGCGCTTCCAGATCAGGGTTATCGATCTCTTTGATCGAGATCTTCACCCGCCGGGCACACATCCGCTCCAGCTTGGCCTGGAAGCTATTGATCTCCCCTCCCCCGCGGCCGATGATGATCCCCGGGCGGGCCGTCCGGATCACCAGCGAGACTCGCTCCTCAGTCGGCCGCTCGATATTCACCTCGGCGACCCCCGCTCCATGATAGCGCTCCTCGATCAGCTTGCGAATCTGATAATCCTCTAGGAGATATTCCGGGGCCCGCTTCTCACTGAACCAGTTCGACTGCCACTTCCTGTTGATCCCTATCCGCAGCCCGATCGGATGCGTCTTCTGGCCCATTACTCCTCCTCACCCTCGCCTTCTTCCTCTTCCCATTCATCGGAGAGGACCACGGTGATATGGCTGGTCCGGTGGCGGATCATATCCGCCGCCCCCCGCGCCCTCGGCTTGATCCGCTTCAGCGAGGGACCCTCATCGACGTAGGCCTCCTTGACCCAGAGCTCATCCGCGTCCATATCGTGGTTATTCTCAGCATTGGCGACCGCTGACTCCAGGGCCTTGAGGATGAAGCGGGCCGCCTTCTTAGGGGAGAGGCGGGCGATGTTTAAGGCCTCGTCAATCTCCTTATCCCGGATCTGGTCGATCACCAGCCGCGCCTTGTAGGGCGAGATCCGGACCATCTTCACCATCGCTCTTGCTTCCATCCTCTCTCTCCAATCACTTCGGCGCCGGGGCCCGCTTCTTCTTCACCCCGCCGTGCTGGTGGAAGGTCCGTGTCGGGGCAAACTCCCCCAATTTATGCCCGACCATATTCTCCACGATGTAGACTGGCACGTGCATCCTGCCATTGTGCACCTTGATCGTCAGGCCGACCATCTCCGGCGTGATCATCGAGGCCCGCGACCAGGTTTTAATCTCCCCCAGCTCCCCCTGCTTGAACCTCTCAATCTTCCGCAGCAGATGATCGGCGACGAAGGGGCCTTTCTTCAGCGACCTTGGCATCAGTGCTTCCTCCTTCTCACATCCCGCGCCCGGCGGACGATCAGCTTATCGCTCGGCTTGCGCTTCTTCCGCGTCCGGGGGCCATGGGCCAGCTTCCCCGTCGGAGAGACCGGCGGGCGACCGATCCTCCCCCGCCCCTCGCCCCCGCCATGGGGGTGATCGACGGGGTTCATCGCCACGCCGCGGACCTTCGGCCGCCGTCCGAGGTTCCGGACGCGGCCCGCCTGGCCGTGCTTGACGTTCTTGTGGTCAATGTTGCCCAGTTGGCCGATGGTGGCCAGGCAATCACCATCAAAGAGCCGGACCTCACCGGAGGGGAGCCGCAACCGGGCGACCCCCTCCTCAATCCCCATCACCTGAGCCGCCGTCCCCGCGGCGCGGGCAACCTTCCCCCCACCTCCCGGGCGGAGTTCCACGTTATGCACGAAGGTCCCCAGGGGGATTCTCCTCAAGGGAAGGGCGTTCCCCGGCTTGGGCTCGACGTCCTCCCCGGCCTCGACCGTCTCCCCCACCCGTAGCTTGAGCGGGGCCAGGATATAGCGCTTCTCCCCATCGGCATAGTGAAGGAGGGTGATCCAGGTGGAGCGGTTCGGGTCATACTCCTGCGAGGCGACCTTAGCCGGGACCCCTAGCTTGTCGCGGTGGAAGTCGATCAACCGATAGCGGCGGCGGCTCCCTCCGCCGCGGCCCCGGACGGTGACCCGCCCCTGATTGTTCCGCCCGCCCCCTCTCTTCAAGGGGACGAGCAGGCTCTCCTCCGGCCCGACCTTGGAGAGCCCGCTATAGTCGGGCCACTCCGCATAGCGCAGCCCCGGCGATGTCGGCTTGAACCGTTTTACTCCCATATTAAACCTCTATTGATAGATCTCAATCCGATCCCCCTCGGCCAGCCGGACGATCGCCTTCTTCCAGCGAGCCGTCCGCCCCTCTTGGTAGACTCGCTGGCTGCGGGGCTTCCCCGGCAGGTTCATCGTCCGCACGGCTACCACGCGCACCTTAAAGACCTCCTCCACCGCCCGGCGGATCTTCTGCTTGTTCGCCTGCGGGTGGACCTTGAAGGTATACATATTATCCTCTTGAAGCCGCCAGCTCTCCTCGCTCACAATTGGCTCGATCAGGATATCCTCCAGATGCTCCATCAGCACAACCTCTCCTGGAGCTCGGCAAGCGCCCCTTGGGTGATCAGCAAGTCCTCGTATTTTAACAGATTATAGACGTTCACTCCACTTGTTGGGAGGCACTTGACCCACCGGATGTTGCTGAAGGACTTGCGCACAGGCATGGTATCCTCCTTTTGGGAGATGAGGATGAGGACCTTCTCCTCGAAGCCCACCCCATTGAGGAGCCGCAGGGCCTCCTTGGTCTTCGGCCTAGCGAACTGGAGTTCCTCCAGGAGAGAGAGCTGCCCCTGGCGGTATTTTGCCGTGAGGGCCATCCGCAGGCCCTTCCGGCGCATCTTCTTGGGGAGTTTGTACTTATACTCCTTTGGCTGGGGACCGAAGGTCACTCCACCGCCGCGCCAGAGAGGCGAGCGCCGCGAGCCGTGTCGCGCTCGACCAGTGTGCTTCTGTCGCCAGGGCTTCCCCCCTCCACCGCGGACCGCACTGCGGGTCTTGGTCGAGGCCGTCCCCCGCCGCCGGTTGACCAGCGAATACTGGACCGCGCGGTGGAGGAGGTCGGGATCGACCTGCCCTTCCAGGAGGCAGGAGGGAAATTCGGCCTCCTGGGCCGCCGCGCCGTCGCCGCTATATAACCTAACCTTGTCCATCGCCCTTCACAAGCTCCAAGATCCCGTGCTTCGCCCCGGGGACGGCCCCCCGAATCACCAAGAGATTCCTTTCAGGGTCGACCTTGAGGACCTTGACGCCCTTGATGGTGACGCGCCTGTTCCCGGTCCTCCCCGGCATCTTCTTCCCCTTGAAGACCTTGCCCGTCCCGGTGATCGAGCCGATTGCCCCCGCCCGGCGGTGGAAGTTGGAGCCGTGGGACTTTGGCCCTCCGGCGAAGCCCCAGCGCTTCATCACCCCTTGAAAACCCTTCCCCTTGGAGCGACCGCTGACCGTAATCTTCTCCCCCTCTTCAAAGAGCTCCACCCCCAGCTCCTGGCCCGGCTGGAACTGCTCGGGGTCCGCCACGCGGAATTCTTTTAAAATCCGGCGCGGCTCGACTCCCGCCCGCTCGAAATGTCCCTTCAAGGGTTTGGTCACCCGCTGCTCCTTCGCCGTGCCCCAGCCGAGCTGGATCGCATCATAGCCGTCCCTCTCCGCCCGCTTTATCTGGATCACCACCGCGGGTGGGGCCGCGATCACCGTGGCAGCGAAGGCCCGCCCCTCCTCATCGAAGAGCTGAACCATTCCGACCTTCTCTCCTATGATTCCTACCATTATTTAGCTATCAGCTTTCAGCCTTTAGCTGACTGCTCCTCCTCATAACTTGACCTCGATGTCGATCCCCGTCGGCAGCTCGATATCCATCAGGGAGTTGATCGTCTCCGAGGTCGGCTCCTTGATATCGATCAGCCTCTTGTGGATCCTCCGCTCGAAGTGCTCCATCGACTTCTTGTTCACGTGGGGTGAGCGGAGGACGGTGTAGCGCCGGGTCTCGGTGGGGAGGGGGATCGGGCCGGAGATCTTGGCCCTCGTCTCCAGCGCTGCCTTGACGATCCGTCGTATCGCCTCATCGACCAGCTCGTGATCGTAACTCTTGACCCTAATCCTGATCTTCTCGCGTGCCATCTTCTTCTATCGCCCCCTGAGGACTTCCTCCTTCCTCGCTTCCGGCACGACCTCATAGCGGGCGAACTTCAGGGAGTAGGCCGCCCGCCCTTGGGTGAGGGAGCGGAGCCTCGTGGCATAGCCGAAGGTCTCCGCCAGGGGGGCCTCGGCCCTTAAGACGTTTGTCGAGTTGCGGCTCTCGATCGCCCTGATCTCGCCCCGCCGGGCCTTGATGTCATCGACCACCTCGCCCAGGTATTCGCCCGGAGAGATGATCTCCACTTCCATGAGCGGCTCGAGGAGCTCCGCCCGCCCCTGATGGAGAGCAGAGTGGAGCGCACGAGCTCCGGCGGTCTTGAAGGCGAGGTCAGAGGAGTCAACCGGATGGAATGAGCCACCATGGAGGATCGCCTTGATGTCGGTGACCGGATAGCTGCCTAAGGGGCCGCTAGTCATCGCCTCCTCGATCCCCTGGCGGATGGCGGGGATAAACTCAGAGGGGATGGCCCCGCCCTTGATCCGCTCCTCAAAGAGGAAGCGCCCTCCGCGCTCCAGCGGCTCGAAGCGGATCACCACATGGGCGAACTGCCCCCGCCCGCCAGTCTGCTTGATAAACCGCTCCTCGACCTCGACCGGCTCTGCTAAGGTCTCCTTGTAGGCCACCTCCGGCTGGCCGATGTGGGCCGCGACCTTGAAGTCCCGCGTTAAGCGGTGGATCAGGACCTCCAGGTGGAGTTCTCCCATCCCCGAGATGATCGTCTGGTTCGTCTCCTCATCGACACGGAACTTGAAGGTCGGATCCTCCTGGGAGAGCTTGGCCAACGCCTCGGCGAGCCGTCGCTCCTCCGATTCACTTCGAGGCTCGATCGCTGCGGAGATCACCGGCTCGGGGAATTCTATCTGTTCCAGGATGATCGGGTCCTTCGGATCGCAGAGGGTATCACCTGTCCTCAATCCTTTGGGCCCGACGACGGCGACGATCTCCCCTGCCGCAGCGGCGCTGACCTCGCGCCGGCGGTTGGCGTGCATCTGGAAGATGCGGGCAATTCGCTCTCTTTTCCCGCGGGTCGAGTCGAGCAGGGCGGAGCCACGGGTTATCTTTCCAGAATAGATCCGCAGGAAGACGAGCCGCCCGGTATACTCGTCGGTGACCACCTTAAAGGCGAGGGCGGCCAATGGTTCTTGGGGATCGGCGTGGCGAACCTTCTCCCCCCGGCGGCGGTCGCCGTTCTGCCCCTCCCACCAGATCCCGCGAACCGGCGGGACGTCGCGGGGCGAGGGGAGGTAGTCGATGATCGCATCCAAGAGTGGCTGGATCCCGATGTTCTTGAAGGCCGCCCCGCCGAGGACCGGGACATAGCCCTGCTCCAGGCAGGCCCGGCGGATAATCGGTTTTAATCGCTCCTCCCCCAGCTCGTGATTCTCCAGGAAGGCCATCAATAATTCCTCATCAAGCTCGGCAAGCCGCTCGATGAGCAGCTCGCGGAAGGCGCGCGCCTCCCCCAGCATATCAGTGGGGATCGGGAGGTATTCGTAGCGCTCACCTTGGCTTTGCTGGTCCCAGCGGATCAGCTTCATCTTTAGGAGATCGATCATCCCCCCAAAATCGGGGCCGCTTCCATAGGGGATCTGGAGGGGGAGGGGGACTGTCTCCAGCCGCTCCTGTATCATCTCCATCGTCTGGGTGAACTGGGCGCCGCTGCGATCGAGCTTATTGACGAAGGCCAGCCTAGGAATCCCATATCTGTCGGCTTGGCGCCAGACCTTCTCTGACTGGGACTCGACCATCTCCACCCCGGAGAAGATGATGATCGCTCCATCCAAGACCCGTAAAGAACGCTCGACCTCGGCGGTGAAGTCCACATGGCCGGGGGTATCGATGATGTTGATCCGGTGGTCGCGCCAGAGGCAGGTCGTCGCGGCGGAGGTGATGGTGATCCCCCGCTGGCGCTCCTCCTCCATCCAGTCCATCTCGGTCGTCCCCTCATCGACGTTCCCCAGTTTGTGGGTCCGCCCGGTGTAATAGAGGATCCGCTCGGTGGTCGTCGTCTTCCCCGCGTCGATATGAGCGACGAAGCCAATATTCCTGATCTTCTCGATCCGGTAGTCTTCCTCTTCCATCTTCGTTCGCCTAGCTCCTCTGTGGGCTTACCAGCGGTAATGGGCGAAGGGCCGGTTGGCCTCCGCCATGCGGTGGGCCTCCAGTTTCTTCTCGTAGGCCTTGCCCTCCTTATTAGTTGCAGCGATCAGTTCGGCGGCGAGCCGCTCGGCCATCGTCCGCTCGCCGCGGGCACGGGTAGCGCGGACGATCCACCTCAAGGCCAGGGTCCGCTGGCGATCGGCGGGGACCTCGAAGGGGACTTGATAGGCCGCCCCGCCGACCCGCCGCGAGCGGGTCTCAAGCCTCGGGGAGCAACTGGCCACCGCCTTATAAAAGATATCCAGGCCAGGCTCGCCGGTCCGCTCCTCGGCCAGCTCGAAGGCCCGGTAGACGATCCTGCGGGCGATCGACTTCTTCCCATCCAGCATTACATAGTTGATCAACTTCTCCACCAGATGGCTGCCGAACTTCAGGTCCTGGGGGACCCATCGTCCGGGGATCACCTGCTCCAGTTCTCTGGTCTCCATCGCCCTATCCTCCTCGCTTCGTCCCATAGAGCGAGCGGCCACGCCTCCGCCCCTCGACCCCTGCAGCATCGAGGGTCCCGCGGATGATATGATAGCGAACCCCCGGGAGATCCTTCACCCGCCCGCCGCGGATGAGGACCATCGAGTGCTCCTGGAGGTTGTGGCCCTCACCGGGGATGTAGGCGGTCACCTGCTGCCCGTTGGAGAGCCGGACCCGGGCGACCTTGCGCAGGGCGGAGTTCGGCTTCTTCGGCGTCCGGGTGAAGACCCGGGTGCAGACGCCGCGCTTCTGCGGCGAGCCTTCGAGAGCCGCCGACTTGCTCCGCTTGATCTGCTTCTTCCGCCCCTGTCGGACCAATTGGTTCACCGTAGGCATAAAAAACCCTCCAGAGCAAAATTTATGAGATCGGGACAAATGCCTGACTTGAGAAATATTATAGAGAAAAACCGATCTCCTGTCAAGGGAAGCGCCTCAGCTACTCCCCCTCCTCTCCCGGCTGTTGAAAGCCCGTTCCCGCGGGGATCTTCCGTCCCACGATCACGCTCGGCTTCAGCCCCTCCAAGCGGTCGATCTCCCCGCGGAGGGCCGCCTCGGCGAGTACTGTCGTCGTCCGCTGGAAGGAGGCCGCGGAGAGGAAGGACTTCGTCTCCAGGGCAGCCTTGGAGATCCGCAGCAGCGCCCGCTCGCCCACGGGAGGTCGCCACTCCTTGATCCGGACCCTCTCGGGGCCCGCGCCGCGGTCTGCCGCCACCTCCACGACCCCCAGCTGGAGCAGCCTCCGGAGGAGCTCCTCCGTCAGCTCCGCCCCCTTCTCCGCTACCCTATCCTCACCGACTACGACGTCCTCGAGCAGGGACGCCCCGAGCAGCATCTCCCACTCCGCGGGGATCTTGCTGTTCTCTTGCAGGAGCCGCTCCCGCTCCCCGTTGAACTCCTCCAAGCCCACCAATTGGTTGGGGAAGAAGTCGGAGTCGCCAGGGTCCTCGATGCGGACGTTGTTCAACATCTGGTGGATCACGAGTTCGATATGTTTATCGTTGATATCCACCCCCTGGCTCTTGTAGACCTTGTGGATCTCAGTGAGGAGGTATTCGCGGGCCCGCTCGACCCCGGCTACCTTGAGGAGGAGGTGGGGCGAGGTGACTCCCTTGGAGAGGAGGTCTCCCCCACGGACCTTGTCCCCGACGCGGACGACCGGCGGGCCGGATAGTTCGACGGAACTCTCATAATGGAAGCGGAGCTGGACTAAACCGTCCCGCTCCTCGACCCCGTCGACCACCACCAGGTCGCGTTCGGGAAGATTTCTTAAACGGAAGAGTTGCTCCCCTTTCTCCAGGTGGGCTCC
>Ga0114934_10003027_pt1 | contig 10564 bp, 7 predicted proteins | sample 4SBtaG_2_FD_99695 | JGI IMG/M metagenome (GOLD analysis project Ga0114934, IMG submission 99695) | Deep subsurface microbial communities from Kolumbo volcano to uncover new lineages of life (NeLLi) - 4SBTROV10_white metaG | ecosystem: Environmental > Aquatic > Marine > Volcanic ...
CCATAAAGGGTTTCGTAACCATAGCCATTGTCGATGATAACATAACGTCCGTATCCCTTTCTGGCAATCGGTGGATTATTAATGGCGATCACTACTCCGTCAGCCGGAGCATAAACAGGAGTGCCGTCAGGGGCAGCGATATCAATTCCATCATGCTGACGAATAATTCCAAGAAACGGATCAATCCGGGGCCCAAATTTGCTTTTCAGGCGTCCGATTGTAACAGGACGAATAGAAGGTATATGTTGAACAAGTTGTAAATTTGCTTGTAATTTCTTCTTAATTAAGCTGAAGCTTTCCTTTTGCATAAGCAGGCGCCGATCCAGCTTTTCAATGTCAAGCCACAAGTCACTGGTTTTCTTCCCAATTTCAACAGGCAAATCTTCAATAGAATAATCTAAATAATCCGCTCTTCCTCCAAAGCCGATGTCTCGCATACTTTCATCCACTTCCGGAAGATTCGCCAATATTCGCAGATCATTATCCGTTTTTTCCAGATTATGAATCTTGCTATTTAAGCCATCCACCTTTTGTGCCATTGTATTCAACTGGGATAAAAGAATGGCATTTTGATGATTCAAACTTGCGATTTTATAATTATGGTAAACATGCGTGGTTAGGTATAAAATGCTTGCAGAAAAAGCAAATGTGCTGATAAAAAGAAGAAATGCGAATAAACCGATTTTTTTGGGAGTCAATAAAAAAGATTTCGCCTCAGAACGATCCTTTGAAAACAGTAAAAGCTTTAAATTCCACATCCTTGCACCCACCATTATTAGGAATTCACAATTATAATAATCTGTGAGCCCCCAACCGCACCACACTTTTTTAAATCAAGAATTTGACTTAATTTATAAAAAAAAGTTATTATTATCAAGTGAAAAATAAAAAAAAGTTAAATTTTTGTAAAAAAAGATACAAATTAGGGACCAGAATCGTAATTCAATGTATTCCGGTCAATACAATTTGTTTATCCGAGGTAATGCCTCAACTTACGGCTACGCGAACTATGGCGCAATCGATGGATTGCCTTTTCCTTAATCTGGCGGACTCTTTCACGAGTCAAGCGAAAGCGCTCGCCTATTTCTTCCAGGGTAAGAGGTCGCTCGAGTCCCAATCCAAAATACAATCGAATCACCTCCGCTTCGCGTTTCGTCAACGATGACAGTACATGCTCCAATTCTTTTTTAAGAGATTCCTCAAGAAGATCTTCATCGGGAGCGTGGCTGGCATGATTTTCAATCAAATCGAGTAAGGAACTATTGTTATCTTCACCGTAATAAAACGGAGCATCCAGAGACAGATGCCGTCCACCGATCCGCAACGCGTAATTGACGTCATTAATGCTCATATCCAATTCGGCAGCGATCTCTTCAGCGGTAGGCTCGCGCTCAAATTCTTGTTCTAAAAGGGACAACGCTTTGCCAATACGGTTTAAAGCACCTACGCGATTAAGCGGGAGCCGAACAACACGCGATTGTTCCGCCAGTGCCTGAAGGATCGATTGCCGAATCCACCAAACCGCATAAGAAATAAATTTAAACCCTCGCGTTTCATCAAATCGGGTTGCAGCTTTGATCAACCCGAGATTCCCTTCATTAATTAGGTCGTCCAGAGAGAGTCCCTGATTCTGATACTGTTTCGCAATACTGACAACAAATCTCAGATTCGCTCGGGTGAGTTTTTCAAGTGCCTCGTGATTTCCTTCGTGAATTTGGCGGGCTAATTCCACTTCTTCTTCCGCATCAATAAGCGGGGTTTCCCCAATTTCCTGAAGATACTTTTCCAAAGCATTGCTAAACGGCTTTCCATTTCGATGCACAATTCTCTTTCCCAAAACGATTCTCCAAAATTAGTTTATGTTTAAAAGAATTTCTCTCTCTGATATTGCGTGCATACGAATGCAAATGCCCCGAAAAAATTGGAAAGAATATTTCGATCGCCTATTTTTCATAATTTAATTTGATTCGGTTGGTAGATTAATATACAAAATAAAATCATATTTGTCAATAATAATGTTACAGATTCTTAATAATTCTTTCGTTTTCTAAACATACCTCTCACTCAAACGCGGACTTTGTGGCTCGCACACCAACGCCCAAAAGAGCTTCCGAAATTTGTCCCAACTGCGATTCGTCTCCAACCAAATGAAATGTGCGATGTTCATAAAAAATACTTTTGCCAGAAGATAAAAATACCGCCGGAGAAGAGGTTTCTGGTTCATAAAAGGAGCCAATTTTTCTTCCGTCTTCCTAGGGACCGTCATTGTAGGAATTCACAACATCCCCTTCAAACGGATTTTTCTGAATCTTGCAGAGCTGGTTGATGTCAGTCGAAATAGCCGTAGACTTATTATATTGAATAATTGTTAGAACACCGTTTTCTGCGTCGTAGCTGCCCACAACAGACTTTGTCCGTTTGGGCGACACCCCACGCTTCCGACCATCAGCTTTGAAAAAAATAAGCCCATTGGCAATTTTGAGTTGATCCGGAGGGATTTTTCCAAAATAACCCCTCGTTACAAATTTCCCCAATTTTTTCGCATCACCGGAACGAATGGAATGACCACAGTCGCTTTTTGAGATGGCCGGCACCTGCAGGGGAATTTATTGTGCCTTCCTTTCCCAAAAAGTGAAATATCCCTGTCAGTCTTATTCCCAAATCCGGGAAACTGACAATTTGAACTGGCCCCTAATCCTTAGGTCTGTCTCCTCAACAATCTACAGAAGGTGTTCAAGTGGCTCGCTGGAAAACAGTGGTATCAGACACTCGATGAGCTCAAGGAGGAGTGTCATTCTGAGCTTCTCGCGTGCCCGACTAAGGCGGAAAGAATCTCCGATGGGGAAAAATAGATTCTGAGTCCGCCAACCGGCGGACTCAGAATGACATTTTTGCCGAACCATTATACTATTTATTCAAAAGACAGTGATTTGCTTTTGTGGTTTTTCTAACACAAAATACTAATTTAATGCCTTAAAATATGACAATCAATCCAATATTGGTCAACAATTAATTCAGGAAATTTTGTCAAGTATTTTCCAGGGCTTACCGATGAATAAATAAAGGGGGAAAGATTCTTCCCCAATACCAAGCTCTTATTTATGAGCGCCGTAATGCATTTCCAACTGGAAATTGGCTTTTGAAAAAATAGTAAAAATTTTCCAATTTATTCTTTTTTACTTGACTTTTCGTTTTTTTTTTGACATCTTAATAATGTAAGCGATTTCCCTGCTCGTCGACTGTGGCTATTGAGACAAAGAGCCAACACTTTGAGAAAGGGAGCTTAGCTCTGGACATGGAATACAGGCCTCGCCCGCAAGGGATGCGCTTCAAGCGCAACGGAGGAAGTACGAAATGCCTCAGGCGGTGCCCACCGTGACTTACACGGCCCTTTCGTCAGGCCACTCACTCGAGCAGGGATTTTTTTTGTAGCTCAGGATTACCTCCTCTAATTTTTTAAGCCTTTTAAACGCAATCGTCATTTATCATGGCACGCTTCACTCAAATGTCATATATTTCTATTAGAACCAAATTGGGTAATCTATTCATTTTTTATGGCTCATTCGGCATATTTCGTGTCCTATAATTAATGACTAAACTCTTTGTTTTTTTATAAAAAATCAGTCACAAATGCACGAATTACATTTTTCGCTGGAATAGAAGTCTTTACGCTAATATTTTTTAATTGCAACTTGCAGTGTCATTTCATCTAATGATGAAGTGAACATTGACAGGTAATCGTAAGATTTAAGGAGTTTCTAGATTTGAGAAGGCAAATTCCCGATCAGGAAACAAGTTTAATTCAAAAAATAGGAGACCATGATCATGATTTCTGCAAAAGATGTGCAGATTCCTTTCGATGTACCCAAAGACGCTGAAAACACGTACATTGATAATTATTTAACCATTACGCGAGGTACCGGCCGTTTAATGTTGTTTGCCGGCGACCAGAAAGTGGAACATTTAAACAAGGATTTTTACGGCGATGGAATCTCGCCCGATGATAATACGCCGGAGCATTTATTTCAGGTTGCGCAGGCTGGAGAAATCGGGGTGTTTGCCACACAGTTAGGACTTATTTCCCGTTACGGCAGGGACTTTTCCGATGTACCCTACCTTGTCAAACTCAATTCCAAAACCAATCTTGTAAAAACCGATCAAATGGATCCCTTCAGCAATCAATGGATTGACATTCACCAGGTGGCCGAATTCAAAAACAATACCCGGTTGAATATTTTGGGCGTTGGCTACACCATTTATCTCGGAAGCGAATTTGAAGCGGATATGCTGCGTCAGGCCGCGCAGATTGTGTACGAAGCTCATCGGGTTGGATTTCTTACGGTGCTTTGGATTTATCCCCGGGGAAAAGCGGTAAAGGATGAAAAAGATCCCCATCTGATTGCAGGGGCCACAGGCGTAGCTGCCGCCCTGGGCACAGATTTCGTTAAAGTGAACTACCCGCAGAAAGACGGTGCAGAATCAAAAGAAATCTTTAAAGAGGCTGTCTTGGCCGCCGGACGCACAAAAGTTGTTTGCGCCGGAGGATCTTCCGTGGATGCAAAAGCCTTTTTACAGCGTCTTCATGATCAGATTTTCGTTTCCGGAGCAAGCGGTAATGCCACAGGTCGAAATATCCATCAGAAATCCCTTGAAGAAGCCGTACGTATGTGTAATGCGATTTCCGCCATTACATTAAAGAGCATGAGCGTGGAAGATGCTTACGCGATTTATCTGGGGAAAAAATCTTTTTCAATGGACTAAGAGAGGCCTAATTTAAGTTGCCACAAGCTTTACAGGTTTTGTAAAAATACTGAATCTGCTCCAGGGTTTGCTCCCGCTTGGGAATTTTAAGAACCACGGGGAAGGATTTTTTGCGCAGCATACAGAGAGCATGGCAATTCAAAATATTATCCTGAATTGGACGTGAGTGGCCAGCCGGTAGTGTAAACATTTATATCGTGTGAAAGGGGCAAATAATTATTGTCCCGGGCCTCTTAGGCCTTTTTAGAATAAACTCATTGAATAAATTTCCATTCCATGAAAAAGGCCATCCTGTTAAAGGGTGGCCCTTTTCCTTTGCAAAAAAGCATTTATTTTTCTTCAAAATACTTCTTCAGAGTCCGCAGCGTGTCTTCCAAACTGGAAGAAATAACTTTGGTTTGTCCCACAACCGGCATAAAATTGGTGTCGCCATTCCATCGGGGAACAATGTGAAAATGGATATGATCATCAATTCCTGCGCCGGCAACCCGGCCAAGATTCATTCCCACATTGAATCCCTGAGGATGAAAGGCTTTTTTGAGCGCACGAATGGACTTTTCAATTAAATCCATCATTTCTAATTTTTCGCCACTGTTCAACTGCTCAAAATCCGCGATATGCCGATAAGGAATCACCAGCAAATGGCCATTATTGTACGGGAATTTATTCAGCATCACAAATGCCTTCTCCCCGCGAAAGAGGAGAAGATTTTTTTGATCATTCTCAGATGGCTCTTTTGGAATGCTGCAAAAGATGCAACCTTTTTCCTTTTCGGCGTTTGTATTTTGAATATATTGCAAACGCCACGGAGCCCAGAGGTGTTTTATGCCACGCTCGCTATTTATTTTCATTTTCCTTCTCTTGTTTCGCTGCTTCGATGATCTTTTCCGCAATTTCATGAGGAACTTCTGCATAATGACTGAATTTTCTCCTGTGAACGCCTCTGCTCTGAGTCATGGAACGCAGAGCCGTGGAATAACGATACAGCTCAGCCAGGGGTACCTTCGCCCGAATAATCTGGAAGGGACCTTCCGAATCAATTCCCTGAATTTTTCCACGCCGACTGGACAAATCTCCCATAACATCACCCAGATACTCTTCCGGAACCTTGACTTCCACATCGTAAATGGGCTCCATGAGGATTGGTTTTGCTTGTAGAAATGCCTTTTTGAAAGCCATCGAACCTGCGATTTTAAAGGCCATATCGGATGAATCCACCGGGTGAAACGATCCATCATAAAGTGTCGCCTTAACATCAACCACAGGATAGCCGGCTATAACGCCTTCAGCCATGGCTTCCTGAATTCCCTTATCCACAGCCGGAATGTATTTCCCGGGAACCACTCCCCCCACAATGGCGTCGACGAATTCGTAGCCTGCGCCCCGCTCCTGCGCCTCTAAACGAATCCACACATCACCGTACTGGCCGCGCCCGCCGGATTGCCGCTTAAATTTTCCCTGAGCTTCGGCTTTTCCTTTTATGGTTTCACGATAGGGAATCTTGGGCTCCGTCAGGTCTACTTCCACACCAAATTTATCTTTCAGCCGTTTTACGACAATTGTTAAATGGAGCTCACCCTGGCCTTGAATGATGGTCTGGCGTAATTCCGGATCAAAGGTTGACATAAAGGTGGGATCTTCCTCATGAATGGTTTGTAATCCTGTGCCAATTTTTTCCTCATCACTCTTTGATTTTGGCTCCACTGCCACCCGAATAACCGGATCCGGGAATTTAATTCCCCGAAGCAAAATGGGGTTCTTTTTATCGCAGAGTGTATCGCCGGTGTGTGTATTTTTTAATTTAACGACGGAGGCAATATCGCCGGCTGAAACTTGCGATACTTCTTTTCGATTTTTCCCATTTAATATATAAATTTGTCCAATTTTTTCAGTTGTTTTTTGCTTGGGATTCAAGACTTCATCGCCCACATGCATAGTCCCGGAAAACACACGGAAACAAGAGAATTCACCAACATGGAGCTCGGAGATCAGCTTAAATATTAAAGATGCCATCGGTGCATCGGGAGAGGCTTTTCGAACGACCTCTTCACCCGTTGTAACATTTTGTCCTACAATTTCCGGATATTCAGCAGGAGACGGTGCAAAATCAACAATAAAGTCCATAAGCTCTTTTACCCCCACATTTGCCGTTGCGGCCCCCACCAATACAGGAAAAATATTTTGTTCTTTTATCCCCTTCAATAAACCTTTTTTAAAATCATCCGCAGAAATTTTTCCCTCTTCAAAATATCTTTCAAGAATATCGTCATCGCTTTCGGCAATGGATTCCACCAATTTTTCCCGAAGCTCCTCGGCCTTTGCTTTTAGATTACCGGGGATATCGGATTCCGCTGCCTTACCCGAGCCGTCTGCAGTGTAAGTTATTAATTTCATACGAGTAAGATCAACAAAGGAATGAAAATGCTCGCCCTCCTCCACGGGAAATTGAACAGGGACAACATTCATTCCATATCGTTGTTGTAACATTGCCAATGTTTTATCAAAATTGGCGTTCTCCTTATCCATGCGATTCACGAAAAAGAGCCTTGAAACGTCTTCCTCTTTTGCGTATTCCCAAACCTGTTCCGTACCAACTTCCACGCCTGAAACCGCATTAATGACGATCACGCTGGTTTCCACCACACGCATTGCACCCTTGACTTCACCCAGAAAATCAGAGTAGCCGGGAGTGTCTAATATATTGATTTTATGCTGCTTCCATTCACAATGCAGAAGCGAGGTGCTAATTGAAATTTTCCGTTCGATTTCATCATCATGATAATCGGAAATTGTAGTGCCTTCGTCAACCTTCCCCAGCCGATTGGTTTCTCCTGCATTAAAGAGCATGGCTTCGGCGAGGGAGGTTTTACCGACACCTCCATGAGAAATCAATCCCACATTTCTGAGTTTGTTCATTGGATATTCCTTCACGATTCACCTCCATCGTTTAAATTGAATTTTCTGTCAAAAATCCATAGGGATTTTAATTAAGAACATCATTTTCCATATGTTGTTACTTTGCCGCGCTTCAGAAGATGTTTTTGCACACGCCCCAAAGAGTTCTTGGGAAGTGACTGCAAAAAGCTCACATATTTTGGGCATTTGTAGCGTGCAATTTGAGACATGCAGTAGTCAATAATTTCGTCCGATGATATGTTTGCTTCTTTTTTAAGGACAACATACGCCTTTACCTCCTCTCCTTGTACGGGATCCGGGACACCCACAATCGCAACCTCCGCTATGGCCGGATGATGAAGAAGAAGTTCTTCTATTTCACGCGGATACACATTGAATCCGCCCTTAATAATCATATCCCGTTTCCGGTCTACAATGTACAAATAACCTTCCTCGTCCAGATAACCCACGTCGCCAGTGTACAGCCAACCATCCCTCAGAATTTCTTTTGTGGCTTCCGGGCGATTAAGGTATCCCTTCATCACATTTGGCCCGCGAACCACAATCTCTCCCTCTTGGCCTGGCAACAATTCATTCCCGGACTCATCAACGATTTTCAAATAGATGCCCCGCAACGGAATGCCAACAGACCCTTTTTTCCGCCCAAATCCTTCCGGATTAAGGGTAACGACGGGAGAGGCTTCCGTTAAACCGTAGCCTTCGTAAATCGGAATCCCAAATTTTGATTCGAATTCTTCCAGAAGAGAAGCTTCTAATTTAGCTCCGCCTGAAAGAAGTCTACGAATAGAAGACAAATCAGGGACGGGCGCATCGTAATCAACCAGCATTTTTAGCATGGTTGGTACCGCCGCAAAAATGGTAATTCGCTCCCGGGAAATCGCTTTCAAAACGCTTCCAGGCTCAAACTTTGGAAGCAACACAATTCTTGCCCCGGCATAAAAAGCTGCATTCATAGAAACCGTTTGACCAAACGAATGGTAAAATGGCAATACGCCAAGGAAAATATCTTTTGAAACAATTTCTCCGATGATAGCGGAAGCATAGGCATTGGAGCTCAAATTTCCATGGGTTAATATCGCACCTTTTGGCCGTCCGGTTGTTCCCGATGTGTAGAGAATCACGGCAGGATCTTCCGAAGTTACCGGAACTTCATCGGGATTCGGGGAACTCCGGGCCATCAAGGCATCCAAATCCACAACTTCTTCGGGAAGATCATTGCCGGAAACAATTAGATGGGAACAGGAGGCAATGTCTTCGACCGCTCGGCTAACTTCTTCCAGAGCCCCATCCCAGGTTAGAACCGCAGAGCTTTCCGAGTCCTCAAGGATATACCGAATTTCCCGTTCCCGAAACAGAATGTTAATGGGAACAACAATGGCACCAATCCTCAATATTGCGTAGTAAGCAATCGGAAACAGGGGAATATTCGGAAGCATGAGGGCAACACGATCCCCCTTTTGAATTCCCAGTTTCTGAAGTCCTTCTGCAAGGCGCAAAATGGAATTGTACAATTCTTTGTACGTTATGTGGGATTGCTCATAGGTGAGAGCAATTTTTTCAAAATTATTCAGCGTGGAATGTTGAATTAAAGAATTTAGATCTTTTACTTTCGGATATTTAGCCAACATTTTCTTTCTATATTAAAAAATTCATTACATTCAAGAAATTAAATTATCTATTTATTTTACAAATAATTTACTTCTTAATCAATATTTTTTTACAGAAAAATCGATAGGAACCTCTTGAGAAAACCAATTGTCAACGATCGACTTGCCATACCCCTATGAACTTGAATCTTTAATATTTTTCAATCACCACGATTTCAACCCGGTTCTGACAAGTCCACCGGAACTTTCCTGAGTAGTCGGATAGCCTCCGGGGTTACTATCCAACTGTAGGCCAAAATAGAAACGCCCTGTTGAGCAGCTTTTCGCAACAGTCGTCCGAATTCCGGATCAATTGCATCGGCGGGTGTAAAACATTCGACGTCTTCCCTTTGAATGACAAAAAGAATCGCTGCCCTTTCCCCGCGCCTGCAAAGCTCTGTCAACTCCCGCACATGCTTTTGTCCACGGGTCGTTGCCGCATCCGGGAATTGGGCGATGCCCCTTGAAACCAGTGTCACATTTTTCAGTTCCACCCATAATGCCCTGTGAGCGCCAGTGAAATACAAATCCAATCGGCTGTTTCCGGAGGTGACTTCCCTCCGCAGCGACTGATAGGGTACAAATTCCGGAATTTGGCCCAATTGAAAGCTCTCTGCTACCAAACGCGTGGGATAATTTGTATTAATTCCCACCCAAACCCCATCGGATTTCACCATCTCCCAGGTGTACTTTAATTTTCGCTTTGGATTCGTGCTGACCGAAAGGCGGACCGAATTCCCGGTGTCCTTCAATCCCATCATGCTCCCGGAATTGGGACAATGGGCTGTTACCATTTCCCCGCTGCTTAGCCGAATATCCGCCAAAAATCGTTTGTACCGCTCAACCAAAATTCCCTCTAACAGAGGAGCCTGAAACTTCATAAAAATCCTCAAATAATAGGCGATCCAAAATCCACCAGAGACCACAAATTTTGACGGGATTTACAGAATCCCACAATAGATGATTTATAATCAACCGCCCATCCGAAAATTGACAAGAATGTGGTTCGTAGCAAAAATGCATCGTTTTTTTCTACCCAAAAGCTGCCCTGATGCGGCACATCCATCCCCCCGTGATTGGTAGCAAAACCAACGTTAGCAATTCGAGCTTCGCCCCCTTCCTGCAAATAGCGGGGAACGTTCAGCGACAAAATCCAGATTGATTGACATCTCCAATAAAAATTTTTTCAGAAATTCTTTCGATTGACGCTAAAGGCATAGACCGGATTCGGCTCAAGAATC
>Ga0114934_10003028_pt1 | contig 10563 bp, 11 predicted proteins | sample 4SBtaG_2_FD_99695 | JGI IMG/M metagenome (GOLD analysis project Ga0114934, IMG submission 99695) | Deep subsurface microbial communities from Kolumbo volcano to uncover new lineages of life (NeLLi) - 4SBTROV10_white metaG | ecosystem: Environmental > Aquatic > Marine > Volcanic ...
AGATGTGGAATACATGCCTTAACGGGCAGAAATAATTAGAACAATAATAAAAAGATTTGTCGTAATGTTCGTTAAAATGATAGATAGTTTTCTATTGAATGTTATGACTACATTATACAAGGGGGAATAGTATTATGAAACATGTTATATTAGTTGGCGGACCAAGATTTGCACATAGAAAGATTAAAACTTTAGGACATGAAATGACATTCATTCAATCACCGGAGGAGTTTAGAGCTGGTGACGAGAAAATAGGTGTTCGATTATTTGTAATGGATGCCTGTAATAAAGATTTGCTTGGAGAATTGCTTGTTGGATTAAATAATTATAAACATATAGATGGTATAATCTGTTTTAAAGAATTTGAGCAAGAGGCGGTTCAACATGCTTCATCATTATTGAATCTGCCTAGAACAACACTTAAAGCTATTGACTACACAAGGAATAAAGATAAAATGAGACAACTTTTAAATAATAATAATTTAAGTCATGTTAATAGTGAAGTTGTATCGGAAATGGATGATATTTATAAATTTATTGATAAATATGGATATCCAGTCATTATAAAGCCTAAAGATGATACTGGAAGCAGAAATATACTTGCTTTATTTACAAAAGAAGATATTGCAAAGGCAGCCGACCGCGTTAAAGAATTTAAAGGGTCATTCTTAATTGAGGAATATTTAGATGGACCTGAAATAAGTGTAGAGTCTTTCACATTGAATGGAAAACATGAAGTATTAACATTGACAGATAAGCTAACTACAGGATACCCAAATTATATAGAAGTTGGTCATACTATGCCATCAGCATTACCTAATGAAACTCAATTAGAAGTAAAAGAGCTTGTTAAAAAGTTCTTAAGTTTAATTGATCATACATTTGGACCTTCACATATTGAAATAAAAATAACTAAAAATGGTCCTAAAATAGTAGAAGCACATGTAAGACCTGGTGGAGATTGCATTGTAGATCTTATGGAATTAGCATATGGATATGATTTGTATATGATCTATGCTAAAGCAGTCCTTAAAGAATTGGATGATACTGAAATTAAGGAAACAATAGATGGTAAGGGTGCTGCAGCAATAAGATATTTTATAGCACAACCAGGTAAATTAGTTAGTACTAGTGGACTAGATGAAATCGAAAAAATGCCAGGATGGTTTAGAACTTTTAATCCATATGTAGACGGTATGGAGATAACTCCATTTGAAAATTCATTTACAAGACAAGGATGGGTTATGGTATATGGTAAAGATAATGAAGAAGTTAATGCAAGGGCAGAAGCTATTTTGAAGAAAGTTAAAATAAATACGACAAAATAAAATAGTTGATAATAAATATTAATAGATTATTTATAGAGGCATAAATATTATGAAAAATTTATTTGATAAAGTAAAAATAAATAATTTAGATTGTCCAAAACGTTTTAAACTATCTATTCTGAGCCTGTAAATATTTTTGTGTATTCTAAGATTTCTTCTTGAAATCAACAACTGAGATTAGTTTAGTTTTAGCTAAAAATTTTGTAATAAATTGAAATTTATCATCAACTAAAAATTTCAACCTTATGTATATTATTACTCTAATATGTTAATAATATATACGTGGAAACGTGGAAAGATTTTTTCAAAAGGAACTTTAATCATTAGCATTTTTATTTGGATTAAAGTTCTTTTTTATGCTTTTTATAAAATTTCACTGAATACTATATTTAATTGATTGATGATTAAATCCCAATTTGGATATCTGCGAGTCCATTTAACTGAAATTTTTTGTGTTGCTAAATATAGCATTTTCAACAAACTTTCATCATTTGGGAATATTAGTTTTGTCTTGGTAACTTTTCTAAATTGGCTATTAAGACTTTCTATAACATTCGTAGTATATATTATTTTTCTAATATTTTCTTGAAATTCAAAGAAAGTACTTAGATTATCCCAATTATATTCCCAACTTTTTATTGCATTAGGATATTTGTTACCCCATTTTTCTTTTATACCTAATAGATTTTCCATTCCTTCTTCTTCATTTATAGCTGAATATATACTCTTTAAATCTTTTGCAAATGATTTTCTATCTTTGAATGGTATATATTTCATGCTGGATCTTATTTGATGTATTATACATCTTTGTATTTTAGCAAATGGAAATGTTGCTCCTATAGCTTCTTTAAAGCCATTTAGCCAGTATAACAAAGTAGTTTACGGTTCACCAACGGATGTAGATAATAACCCTAAAGATTCAAAAGGAGAATATAGGTATCTAGGATATAATATGTCCCAAGCTAAAGTGACTAACCCTAAATTCAATAATGAAGTTTCATATATTCCACCCAAAAATTGGCATATTACGACTGGATATTATGTAAATAATCCATATAAAACATGGAATAGTTTACCGAATATTTCAATCAAAAGTTATAATCTTTTTGCTCCATTAACAGGCAATGGACTTAATAATGAATTATCAGCTAATTATTTTGGAGGAGTAAATAAGGTACAATTATTAAACTATGCAACTATATTTTCAGGTGGAAGTATAAAAGTCGAACATACAGAGTATGCGAATATAAGATATGCTACATTCAATATTGCTCCTATGGAAAATCACAATATATCTTCTTTTAGTTTAACTTCTACTCAAACATCTTATCAGACTACTAAAAAAGAACAATATGTTAGCATAGGTGTTAATCTTCAAGGGAGTATTAATTCAACATCTTCTTATTTTTCTAATTCTCTTGTTAAGAGTATTGGAGTAAAAATCAAAAGTGTTAAGGTAGGAAATTCTTATGTCAGCACCAATATATCTAATAGTAGTAGTGGAACTAAGAGTATTTCAAAAACTGGTACGATACTTGTACCAACTGATATGCTAGTAGAAGGAAATAATACAGTAACTATAAATGGAGATTTCACTTGGTCAAGTGTTACATCTGAAAGTGATAGTATTGACAAGTCTATTACAGTTAATGTGAAACTTATAAACGATAGTATCCCTTTAGTTTCAATTACTGCCAATAGTAGTGTTAAAGTTGGTGGAGAAATTACTAAATAGAGTTTGGGACGACCTTGTTAGCTTGTGTAAACTTGCTTCATTAGAAGTATTAACCAACAAGCCCTCACTTCAACGAAGTAAGCAAAGGGTATTGTTATAAAATCAAAGCAAAAGTGGTAGAATATATTTAGGTATATGATATATTAAAAAAATTTAGTATATTTGACATATGATTAAAATTTTTATATACTTTGATTATCAAATAATTTGATTATCAAAACTAAAAGGAGATAGTTTTAATGAAATTACCAACATTAAAAATAGGAAATTTAATTGCTAATATACCGATTATACAAGGTGGAATGGGAATAGGAGTATCGCTTTCTAAATTAGCATCAGCGGTGGCTAATGAGGGTGGTATTGGTGTTATTTCGGCAGTGCAGATTGGATTTAGAGAGAAGGATTTTGAAAAAAATAATAAATTAGCAAATTTGAGAGCACTTGCAAATGAAATTAGAAAAGCGAAAGAATTAAGTCCAAAAGGAATAATAGGGGTAAATATTTTGGTAGCTGCAAATGATTATGCTGAATTAGTAAAAACAGCAGTTAAAGAAAAAATAGATATTATTATTTCGGGTGCAGGAATACCTAAAGATTTACCTAAATATGTAAAAGGAACCGATACAAAAGCTGTACCTATAGTATCATCAGGTAAGGCAGCTGCTCTTATAGCAAAACTGTGGAAGAGAAGATATGATTATTTGCCTGATGCTATTATTGTTGAAGGACCTGAAGCAGGCGGGCATTTAGGATTTTCAAACGAAACACTTAATAAATCACCTAAACCATCACTTGAGAATATTTTCAAAGAGGTAATTACTGCAATAAAACCTTTTGAATATACTTATAGTAAGACTATTCCTGTGATAGCAGCAGGTGGAATTTATTCAGGAAAGGATATTGCTAAATTTATTAATTTGGGTGCAGCTGGTGTTCAAATGGCAACTAGATTTGTTGCAACTGAAGAATGTGATGCTCATATTAATTTTAAAAATGCATATGTTAAAGCTAAGGAAAAAGATGTAAAGATTATTAAAAGTCCTGTTGGTATGCCAGGTAGAGCCATTAAAAATGCTTTTGTTGAAAAAATTGAAAAAATCAATATTCCAGTAAGGTACTGCTATAATTGTTTAAAGACGTGTAATCCAGCTACTACGCCATATTGCATATCACGAGCACTTATAAATGCTGTGGAAGGAAATGTTGAAAATGGTTTGATATTTGCTGGAAGCAATGTAGGACTTGTAGATAAGATAACTACAGTAAAAGAGCTTATGTCAATATTAGTTGATGAAGTAGAAAAAATATAATTTAATCAAGTATTGATTTATTTAAAACCATTATTTGAATTCATAGTTTTTACTTACTAGTGAACTTGTTTTGCTAAAGAAAAATATAGGGACTTCAGGTGGAGATTCTACTCCACCTGAAGCAAAAAGTTTGAATCTCCCACTTATAGAAGTGGGAGTATTATAGAATAGATAAATTAGGTATTATAAAAATTACTTGATTGTTTTTACAATACCTAAGGTTTTATTCTTAATAATATATATTACATTATAATATTTACTATCATAATTATTGCTGCAATTAAATTTACAATAGCAAATAATCTTTTTAAATTTTTAGGTTTGCTTTTAACAGCATACTTGCTGCCCAATAATGCACCAATTACTGCTACTATTGTAAGAGGAATAGCTATATGAGGGTTGAAGTCACCATTTATACTATGTCCAAGGAAGCCCATTAATGCAGTTGCAGCAACCATAGCAGAAGAAGTCCCAACCGCTATTTCCATAGGAACACCACAAGCTAAAACCATAAGTGGAATTTTAAAAGCACCACCAGATATGCCTATTGCACCTGCAAAAAAACCTACTGCAGCAGTGATTGGAAGAGCTAACCACAGATTAACTATATACTCATTCTCTCCAAACTTTCTTTTCCAGTATCCTAACTTGTGAGTGTTTTTTATAGTTTTTTGTTTTACAGGCATAAGCATAAAAATTGATACTGCAACTAATAAAATAGCAAAAATCAATTTTAATGTAGTTCCTTTTATATTTCCAGCATAATACCCACCTATAAAAGCCATTATATCTGTGGGAGGGTCTATTACAAGTGCTAGTTTCCAGTCAACTTTATTATGTTTGTGAAAAATTATCATAGAAGTAATTGATGTTACAATCATTATAAGCTGTGAAGTAGTTGCTGCATTGTGCATTGAAATACCAGCTAATACCATAGCTAAAATATAAAAATTGCCTCCTCCTTTGCCTATCATTGACATTGAAACTGCTATTATAAGTATTACAATACTTAGTATAAATATAGTTTCCATTACAAGTGCTTCCTTTCTATAATTAAAATTTAATATAAAATAGTTGATTTATTGTAACAATGTAATATAATATAACTGTATTAGCATTTACTCATATAATTAAAGCATAGTAATTTTAAGATGTCAATATATTGAATTTGTTAATTTATATTTGGATGTATGTACTGTTTAACTTACAAACAATGTGTACTTGTTTTGTTAAAGTAAAATATTAGTATTTTAAGTTATATTATTCACGAAATTGATTTGTTACTGCATATAGTTATGGATTTTTATTAAAAATACTTTCGGTGGGATGATAACCGCTATATAAAAAATTAAGGAGAGATTAAATATGCAAAAATTTGATGAGCTATTAAGAAAATTTGATTTGGATTTCTTTGGAAGTGGAAAACACAAAATGACTATCGAGAAGGCAATGGAACTAAAGAAGGAAGATAAGGTTTTCATTCTCGATGTAAGATCAGAACAGGAAAACGATTATTTAAAATTTGAATTTGCGACGAACATTCCTACAAGCGAAATTCCAGATAGAGTTCAAGAAATTCCAAAGGACAAGATTGTAGCAATATTCTGTACAAGTGCTACTAGAGCAACAATAGTATATACATATTTAAAAGTGGCTGGATATGAAGATGTAAAAATAATAACAAATAACATAAATGATATAGCAGGTTTATTTAAACCAGGATATGTTTTAAAACATAAATTAAAGTAAATATAAATATATAAATATAATATATAATATAAAGTATAAAGTAAAAAGAAATTGCACAGAACTTCGAGAAGTCTGTGCAGTTTCTTTTTAAAATTAAGGGACGGTTCATCTGAAATAGTACTTTTTACAAAAATAGGAATATAAAAAACCAAACAATTATAGACATTAAATGAAATAGAATATAAATAGAATAATGAATGGTAAATTAACATATTCATTAAATGTATTTATCAAATATTTGCAATAACATTTGTAATAATTCAGAAATAATGATATTATTTTTGTAGGGACAGTTAGGTATTTGAAAGAAAATAACAAGCCAATATGTTACGTATATTTTGTATCAGACAAGGAAATAAGTTTTGTTTTGGTAGCAGAGTTATCAAAATCAATCAGCTTTGATGACACAGTATGGTGCAAAATAGACTGGAATATTTACTGGTTATTTTTAAATATACTTTATGTAATAAGGGATGTGAGGGGAGAAGTAGATGAGCTTTGTGAGGGTATATGAAGAAAATGAACAAAATAAGAACAATGGGCATAGTTTAAAGATGGCTTTACCAAATATAATGACGTTTGCAAATTTGTTTTTTGGTATAGTAGCTATTTTAAGTGTATCGAGGCTGAAAAATGGGGTAACATTAGCATCAATTTTTATACTGATAGCAGCTGTTAATGACAGATTTGATGGTAAGGTAGCTAGAAAGTTCAATGCTGAGAGTGCATTGGGTGAACAGTTGGATTCTTTGGCAGATTTAATATCATTCGGTTTGGCACCGGCATTTGTTGCCTGGTCTATGCAATTGTCAGAACTTAAAATATTGGGCGTTTTTTCGGTTATTGTTTTTGTATTTGCAGGGGCTTATAGATTAGCTAGATTTAATATAGCTGAATCTAAAAAATATTTTATTGGTATGCCTATTACTGCTGCAGGAGTTTTTTTGTCGGTAAATAATATTTTTATGTCTATTAATCATTTAAGTGGTTATGATGGAATTAAAACTGTTATTATTATGTTAATACTTTCTTATTGTATGGTTTGTAATATTAAAATTAAAAAAATGTAATTTATCGATTCTATAATACTCCCACTTCTAAAAGTGGGAGATTCAAGCTTTTGCTTCAGGGAGTAGAGTCTCCGCCTGAAGTCCCTATGTTTTGCTTTAGCAAAACGAGTTCAATGTGGTATATGTCTATAATAGATGTATACCACATTTGGATTTACAGATAACAAATTAATGATTATGAAACATGGTAAAAAGTATTAAACAAAGTGCATGTATATTTACATATAACAAATTAATTATTTTTCATGGTTATTAATATTAAAATTAATAAAATTTAGGTGATTATTTGTTAGAATATTAGAAGGATGGCTAGAGTATGGATATTTATTATATAGAAAGAGCAACAGGTAAAAGAAAAAAAGAGATTGTAGCTGGCGATAGATTTTTGAGGTGGATTTATGATACTAAGGTAGGAAACACGATATTAGAAACATTAGTTAAAAAGAAAGTATTTTCAGCGATATATGGGAAGTTTCAAGATTTTTCTTTTAGCAAAAAGAAGATAAAAGCTTTTATTCAAGATTTTCAAATAGATATGAGCGAAGCAGAAAGAGAACATGCTGATGAATACAGTAATTTTAATGATTTTTTTACAAGAAAATTAAAAAAGCAATATAGGCCTATATATTTAAATAATGAATATTTAGTTTCTCCGGCAGATGGTCGTGTTTTGGCTTATGAAAATATAGACAAGTATAAAGTGATTCAAGTAAAAGGTTTATATTATAAATTAGGAGATTTATTATATGATGATAATATTGCTAATGAATATGATAAAGGTGTATGCATTGTTATTAGGTTATGTCCCTCAGACTATCATCGTTTCCATTTTCCAGATAATGGAATAGCTTACAAATCAAAAAAAATAAAAGGACAATATTATTCTGTAAATCCTATAGCACTCAATAAAATTGTTGATTTATATTGTCAGAATAAGAGGGAAATAACATTGTTTAAATCAGATAATTTTGGGGAAATGATTCTTTGTGAAGTTGGAGCAACATGCGTAGGATCAATAATACAAACATACAACGTGGGACAACACGTAAAAAAAGGTGAAGAAAAAGGGTATTTTAAATTTGGAGGTTCTACTGTAATTTTGTTCTTAAAAAACGGTAAAATAAAAATAGATAAGGATATATGTGCAAACACTAAATTGGGTATAGAAACAAAAGTAAATATGGGAGAAAGACTTGGAAGGAAAATATGGTAAAGAGGTAATTGAATAATTACCTCTTATTATTTGTGTGCACAGCACGATTTCATTTTTTATCGATTTTACAAGACTTCCACTTTTATAGGTGGGAAGATTGAAGAATTAATGCTTTAGCTGGAGTAGAGTATCCATTTTATGTCCCGATGTTTTGATTTAGCAAAATGAGTTCACTATAATAAAATTACTTTATGTGATTATGGTAATAGATTGATGTGAAGAAAATAAGCATATTTTTACTGCTATCAAATGTAAGCTTATAAGGTTTAAATGTTCCTTTCTTTTTATTAAATTGTATACTTTTTATAAATACTGAAGCAAATTCATTATTCGTAGGAGTAGAAAATGTAGGCATTCTAAAATTAATATCATCTATTAAGTCATCCGAGTTAAGACTATAATTTCTATAACGTTCTGCATTGTTCAAATTTGGAGTATCAGGCCAACTTAGTATTATTCCTGAATTTATTACTTGATTCTTGAAAATTTCAGTGATTATGCGTTCAGAACTCCTGTCTTCTTGAAGAGTAGAATGTATCATTGTTGAATATAAATATAAAAGTATATCACTGCATGAATATTTTATTTTCTTGTCATCTGATTTTTTTATAAAAATACCAAAATCATCATTGTATAGTTGTAGTAATTTTGAATATACATCTTCTGCACTTTCTTTAAATTTTAATATATCAGAATTTGAATACATAAATTCAAAATTTAAGTAGAGCATACAGCTGTTTTCAAGTTTATTTTTGCTATTAAATGAACTTTCAAGTTTATATCTTTCTATTAAAAGGTCTGATAAATCGAGCATTAATGATTTTGCCATCAATTCTTTTGAATAATCATAAAATATGTTCATAGCTATGCAAAGTTTTAGTAGTTCACTATTTGGTAATTCATAAAGTTCTTGTTTATAGAAAATAAGCATATTTAATATATCAAAGGAGAAGTTTTTATATTCTATTCCTATTTTGCTATTGTCATATGTTGAGTACTTATAGTAAGCACACATAAGAAATGCTTGATCAGAGTACTTGAATTTTTTTGATTTTTCTTCAAATTTAGTTTTATCTATTAATGATTCAGATACATCTATTTTATCTACAAAGACTCCTTCAGAGTTTCTTAAATTAGTAGCATAAAATTCCAATTGTTTTTGAGCTAAACGTAAATAAATATTTCTTAGACTAAAATTTTTTTTATCAATATTTTCAAAGCTAGAATAATAATCTACTAATTCTAATAGAGAAAGTGTCATTAAGCTGTTTGAAAAAATATTTATTTCCTTTTTAAATTTTTCTTCATTCCAAAAAAGAGTGTTGTCTTGAGCTATTAGCTTTGGATTAGCTTTTTTGTATATACATAAAAGTGGATAAAAATCTTTTATTGTGTTAATATCAATATCGGAGGAATGTTTAATAAAGTCATTTGATGTAATTGATATGCCACAACGTGATTGTAGAGTTAAATGTTTTAAAGTTTCTTTTGATAAGTGAAACATTTGATTGTTTATATTGTTTTTATTTATTATGTTGATTCGCAAAAATGGTCCTATATATTTCAAATTAACACCACCATATATTAATCCATATAAGATAATATGTTTAATATTAGAAAAAAGTGCTTGTCCAATGAAATTAATTTAAGAAAGTGTACCATAACGTATAAGATCTGCAATTAAAACAGAGTCAATGATATCTGTTTTACGCTTTCTGATTTCAATACCTTTACGCCAACCATCAGTTTGGATAGGGTTTACAACATGAATGACAAAACCTTTTAGGGCAAGAAATGAGTAAATGGATAACCAATAATGACCAGTAGGTTCCATACCTATTTCAACATCATTAACAGATGTAATGAAATTATTTAACTTAGTAATTAAGCTTTCACCACCATCTGTAGTATTTGAAAAGGAAAAAGCCTTAAAAATAATTTTCCCTTTTTCATTTATTAGCGAAGCTACATGATTGTTTTTTCCAATATCAATACCTAAATAAAGCATTTTCATCACCACTATAAATTTATTTTAGATAGTTCCTCTAATCTGATAAACGTTACCGCCTTGTTGCATATTCGAAGTACTAAACTTATTAGTCAACATCCAACTTATTCGTAATCTGTTTATCAGACAGAGGTGTCAGTCTTTCAATTA
>Ga0114934_10003029_pt1 | contig 10557 bp, 13 predicted proteins | sample 4SBtaG_2_FD_99695 | JGI IMG/M metagenome (GOLD analysis project Ga0114934, IMG submission 99695) | Deep subsurface microbial communities from Kolumbo volcano to uncover new lineages of life (NeLLi) - 4SBTROV10_white metaG | ecosystem: Environmental > Aquatic > Marine > Volcanic ...
ATAAAAGTTCCTCCTATAACTTTAAAACCTAATTTAATAAAGGCATTGTTTTTTCTTTCAACATCTTTACCTTGGAATATTTCACATATAGCAGTAACTTTATTAGCTAATGCATATTCCTTAAATACTATCATTAAAGAACGAAAAATGCTAAATCTTCGATGTTGTGGACTTACATGTAACCATAAAGTTCTCATAAACTTTTTATCACTATACCACGTTTCATCTACTGTAGCAGCTAATGTTCCTACAATAATATTTTCATATTCTACTACTATAACAAAACTATTCTTAATGTAAAATACTATATTTTCTAATGCTTTTTTATTATTAGTATTTCCAAAATTGAAAGGAGCTTCAATTAACCACGTTTTTAATAGTTCTCTTATGCGAACAGCATCCGAAATTTGTGCTTTTCGTATTTTATATTTATCTTTTTCCATCAGCTCTTAAATTAACTCTCAAAGTTCCAAATCTCCAATTATCTCCTATTGCTGTATTTTCTATTTTTATATTAGATTGTCTACCACGGATTCGAGTATTAATAAACCCTGTTGTGTTGCTTACGGCTACAGTTTCACCAACAGTGGTATTACCATAAGGATAATCTCTTGTAGTTAAAGTAATTAAAGTATTTCCTGTTTGATTTTGAAAATCTGGTATAATTTTGTTTATAAACATAAATTCTTCTCCATCAGCTAAATCACCATCACCAGATTGAATATATGCTGATAATGCCGATCCATCTGCATCTACACCATCTTCCATTCTATAAATTAAACTTCTGCCTTGAGTTAAACCATTAATTTGAATATAAGTATTAGCAGTAGAATTAGCAGTATATTCTGTGGCTAAAGGATTTAATTCAACTCCATTATCTTGATAAGTACTTCTATTCATTGTACCAAAAGACCAAGAGTTTTCTAAATAATTGTAAATTACATATTTATCACATTGAGATGAAGAACTAGAACAATAATACCATATTACTTCAGAGAAATTAGAATTTTGTGCAGCATATACTTGAGGATATTGAACTTTATTTATATCATCAAATACATGATTTAATACAGGACAAGGTATTTCTTGAACAGCTCCTGCATATCTAAAAAATTGTCCATCAGACATCCAATAAGCTATATCATCTATTACTATTGCGGAATTAAGACCTACAGCTCCACAATCATTACCTAATTGTCTAAAACCAAATATAAAAGGAGGTCCAATAAATGACATTGATTGCATTGTAGTATCTGTCCATACAAGAATAGTTCCTTTAGCAGGACGTGCACATCTTATTTCACTTCCACCTGCTATTCTTTGTGAACCTGCTGAATTAGTTACATTAGGAGTCCATTGATTATATTCTTCTTGATCTGACCAACGAATAAACATTTTATCTTGAGTTGAAGTATTTCCAATAGAAGTTTCTGTGCCCATACATATTACATGTCGTGTTTCAGTTGATACTAAAGATAAAGTTGAATTAGTCGGAGCATTAGCAATAGGAGTAGCTCTATTACCACTCATTCCACCTGAAGTATCCCATTCATAAGTTGCACCATCTTTTTGAGTTATAATTAAATCTTCTCCCCAATTATTAATAGACCACATTCTCATATCTAAAGTTACATTAGAGGTACTTCGAGGAGTTCCCCATGTACTTGTACTCCAAGTTCCAGCTCCCCAACCATATCCAAATGTTTGTTCATCTGGTCCTATATTTAATTGATAAATAGCAGTACAATTTCCTGTTGGACCTGCTGTTGAAGTGGCTGTAGCATTACTTGAAATTATGTAAGCATCTGCATTAGTAATTGATAATATTTCATATTCAGCATCTAAAGTCGCTGCAGGAATTCCTCCTACTGATGAACTAGAACTAGAAAGAGTTACAAAATCTCCTACACCAGCTCCATGCGAAGAATGAGAAATAGTAATATTAGCACTTGTATTAGTAGTAGTAAAAGCATTTACAACATTAGCTGTTAACCTAATAGGAGTAATATCTTGACTATCTCCAGAAGCATAAACATAAACTTTTCTATCAGTTCCTAAAGCTTCATATCTGGCTCCAGTTAAAGAAAACCATTGTTCTAAAGCTCTTCCTACTCCAACATAATAATCTAAACTAAATTTATTCCAACCACCTAATTTTTGAGGAAGTCCTTTACGAAATCTTATTTTATCTCCATCAATCCATCTACCTTCAGCACCAGTTTCGGTGTTTTCAGTATCTAATCCAGGTTGAAAATTTAACTTTGTTAATGGCATAATTATTAGTATACAACAAAAATTTAAAAAATATAGTTAGTTTTGTTTAATTATAAGCTTATTTATATCTGGTAAATAAGCATATTTTAAGTCTGAATTTTCAAAAGTAAATTTTAAATCTTCTAATGTTTCTACCAAAGCTTCACCTGGTAAATTTAAGCTAGTATTCAATAAATATGGTATATTTGTTCTTTTTTTAAAAGCTTGTAATAAATTAAAATATTTAGTATTTTCAATATCTACAGTTTGAACTCTAGAATATCCATCTTTTGATACTATTGATTTAATAGGTTTTTTCATTTTAAAAACATATAACATATATGGAGATTTGGTTATATTTTCAGATTCAAAATAATTTAAAAAATCTTCTTCTAAAATAGAACAAGCAAAAGGTCTATACCAAGCTCGTTTTTTTATCTTACTCATTCTTTCTTTTGCGTCATCTAAATTAGCATCAATTAATAATGATCTATGTCCTAAACCACGTTGACCTTGTTCTGATTGACCTGAAAATAATGCAATTACTTCTTTATTAAGTAATAAATCTACAATAAAATTATCATCTACTTTTTTTATTTGATAATCTTTAAATATTTCTAAATTATATTCTGGTAAAAAACCTAAAAATACATCATCAAATCTATTAATAGTTTTATAAGATACTTCTAAACCACATTTAATTGCTGCACCTAAAGATATACCTTGATCATTACATAAAGGATCTACAGAAACATTAACATCTAATTCTTTAAATAAACGAGTATTAGTAAATATATTTTGAGCACAACCACCTGTAATTATTAAATTCTTACAAGGAAATTGTTTAATAAATTTTTTTATATCATATAAAGCTTTTTCTTCAAAATCTTTTTGAACTCTCCAAGCTATATCCTTAGAATAATCATCATTTTTATTAAGAGTTAATTGTTGCTTTAAATTTTGAATTGGAATATATCCATCTTGTCCATTAAAATATTTAGTATTAAAAATATATTTTTCATTTAAAAAACTTTTAATATCTGAATTTTCTTTTCCATAAGTAGAAAAAGCCATAGATTTACCACAATCATTATACTCTAAACCAAGAGATGTATTTAATTTAGCATAAGCAACGCCACATTCAGGTATGTTGCCATCATAAGTATCACTATCTTTTGATCCATAATAAATTTTAAATGCTTCTATTTTTTTTTCTTTAAATATATATCCACTTACCGCTTCTTCTAATAATATATCATCTTTATTATAAAAAGCAGCTCCATGACCATCAAATACATAAATATTTGCCTCAGTAAATTTAGTAAAATGAAAAGCACACAAAGCATGAAATATATGATGTTGTTTTCTTCCTATTTTAACAATTTGTGTTTGATTGGTAATAATATTATTTCTTTTAAATAATTCAATAATTTTATCACACCAATTATTTTCAATTACCCATGTTAAAATAAATATATCAGCTTGAATATTATTTTTTTTTAAATTAATTATTAGTTCTCTAGAAGGTATTGCATTTGATTTAAATTTATTTAATCTTTCTAATTGAGTATGATATACTATTCTTCCTTTATCTAAATATGTTATTGAACCATCATGACCAAAATGGTAAGATAAAATTCTCAAATTTCTAACCTTGTGTGTTGAAAATCTCCTCCAACTGGTCCTTTTATAAATGTATTATATGCGATACTAATTCTAGTTATATTTGAATTATTTTTTTGTACTCCATGAGTTAATGTAGAAGGAAACATATACAAATTATGTTTTGTAAGATTATACCAAACTCTATTAGTATTATACCAGTTAGGTTGTTTTACATTTAAATTAAGTAAATATCTATAATTATCATTATAGAATTCAATAGGTGTACTTTCACCATCTACATAATAAACTCCACTAATAATACTATTAGGATGACTATGAATATGGCTTTTTGTTCCCGGTTTATTATAATTAACCCAAGAATTTGTAATATATATTTGTTGAGTTTCTCCGTATTCTAAAACATTATAAAAATAATAATTTATTTCTTTTTGAATATATTTTTTTAATTCTAAAAGTTTATTTAAAAAATATTTATCATTACCTACTAAATTTCCATCAGTATTATCAACAGTATTAATTATTTCTTTATCTATTAATTCTCTTTCTTCTGTATTTAAAACATAAGAATTTTTACTTAAATATAGAGGATATGAAAATAATGGAATTACATTTCCTGGTTTAATATCAAAATTATTCATTATAATTTTTCTTTACTTTTAAAAAAATATGACATTCGAGGTAATCCTAAATGTATTCTCTCATCATAAAGATTTTTAGTTCCAAAACTTTCTATATCATTATAATGTAAAAAAACTTGGGAACATGAATTACCTTCAAAAGGTTCTCTCCAATGTTCTAAATCAATTCCTCGATAAACTAACATATCTCCAGGTTCTAAAATTATTTCTACTCCTGGTGTATTTTCAGATATATATTTTTTATTTTTTACAGTTCCTTTAGATTTATCTGGCTCAATATATATTGGCCAAGGATCACCACCTAAATTAAGAGTAGTAGATATTTCACAAGCATCTCTATCTTTATGACGTTTTAATTCGTTTCCAGTTATATAAATTCTTGCAAAACTATATGTTTCAACTAAACTTTTTTTAATAGCTTTTTCTAATACAGGTTTTATTGTTTTTAAAAGTATTTCCATTACTGGATCACCATAAATAGAAAATGCTTTAGGAACTTGTTCATCATCTCTTGTTCCCCAATCTTCTGTATAAGGAGATATATGTCTTTTCTCTCTAAAGGTATCATATATTTCAGCTTTTAAATGTAAATAATCACAAGAAAATTTAGTTAATTCTTGTGACAATGCATTTTTAATTAAGTGATATCCTTTAGTTTTAAAGCTCATAATTTATATTTATATTTAATCTTAAATGTTTATCATTTTGTGTAACACTTCTATGTTTTAAATTTCCATCAAAAATAATCATTTGATTTTCTTTAGAAAAATATTTATCTCCATTTACAAACTCTGTATACCCATTATTTGTATTAATAGAATATAATGCTACTTTATGTTTTGTATTATAGTCTGTGTGAAATCCATTTTTTATTTGTTTTCCTTGATTTGGATAACAATTTATTTTAGCTCTAATAAATTTTTTAAAACTTAATTTATTTATTAAAGGCAATCCTATTGATTCAAAATATTTACTATTTATACCTTTATCATGTAAGTAGAGAATATGAACAAACATAAAATCATTATGTGTTCTTTTTGCGACACCGTGTAAAAAAAAATAAGGAAAACTTTCATCTTTAGTTAAGATATCAAAAATTTTTTTATGTGTTTCTTTATCTAAAAAATTATCAATAATTTTAATCATCCCATATTAAAAGACAAAGAAATTCTTGTCTCATCCGATAAGTTAGGTTCAACATCATGCCATACAGATGATGGAAATAAAATTAAAACATTTTCTTCTGGTTCTATCCTATATGTAACAGAATTATAACTATTCCATTTTTTTATATATTGTGGATGAAAATTTTGTGTATATAATATTTTATTGTGATCATTATGTAAAACTAAATCACCTGACTTTTCAGGTCCTTTAATAAAAAATACACCTGACATAAAACTAAAAGGATGATCATGAGCTTTATTTATTGCATGCCTTCTATTTACATTTAACCATAATTCATTCATTTGAATATTTTTATTAATATTAAATAATGAATAATATTTTAATAAATCTTCCATAATATCTTTAAAAAATTTCTTTTGAAAAACATCTTCTTTTTCTATTAAATCTGGACTTTGATATCCTCGTATATTATCTTTTTTACGTGATTCATATTTTTTTTCAAATTCTAAAGCTTTTTTAGTATAATAATTTACATCTAAATTTTTTTTAATATTATAAATTGGTGTTTTAAATATATCTATTATTTCATTCATTGAAATTTAGGACCTCTTGACCATATTACTAATGAGTTTCTTATTCCTTTTTTTACAGGTTTTACTCTATGATAAATATATGACGGAAATACTAAAAGGCTACCTTTTTTACACATTGATCTATCTAATGTTGTTATTTTTGTATCTCCTTTATTACGTCCATCTTGATATTTAAATTGAAATTCTCCTTCTTCATAATCATCTGAATCATTTAAAAAAAGAGAAGCTGAAATTTTTCTTTCATCAGAAGCATCATTTACTATGTCTTGATGCCAATCGTAATAACCATTTTCTTTATAAATAGTAAATTGAAATCTTTCAAAAGAGAAATAATTAAAATTCCAACCAGCATTTTTATTAGCTATCGAAATTGGTGGTTTAATTAAATTAAATATCCATGCTTCATCTAACCAAACTATACTTGACTTTCTAATTTCATGTTGTTTTTTAAGAGCTTCTGGATCACCTTTTAATATTCTATTTTTTAAATCTTCATCATTCCAAGATGTAAGTGCAATTTCAGTTGTAAATTGCTCATAAGCATATTTTACAATATTATCACATAAATGATCTGGAATTATTTTTTTAAAAAACCAATAAGGTTCCTTAACTATCACTTTTTTTCCTTTCTAAAATTACTCTGTTATCTCTATCCAAGTGTTAGTGGAATTATCCCAATAATAATTTGTTACTGGTGTATTACCATCTGATGCGTCTACATCTGATTTTAAAGGAGAAACCCATTTTTGTAAATCTTCATTCCATTGTACACCAAATCTATCTGCAGATTGTTCTGGTGTTGGTTTTGTTTCAGGTGCTAGCCATTCACCAGTTGAATCTTGAGTCCAAGAAGCAAATGGTTGTTCCATTTCAAATCTATTTTCAGAAGAATTATATTTACCACCTATTGATGCTTCTCTAATTCTTTCTGCAGTACATTCTTTCCAAGTTACTCCACCATTCATATGATTATCTGATGTAAAAGTATTTTCATCTGCACTATCAGATACGGTAATAACATTAACTACAATTCCATTACTATCTAAGTCAGCAAACCTTTTCATATTATCCTCCCCATGCTCCTGATTTTCTATATTTATTAACTTCAGGTAAGCTCCAAATTCCAGATGCATTAGAAAATGCACCAGTCTTAACTATTATTACACCGGGATAAGATTTATCAGCATCAGGTGAACCAGATGAATTGTTGGTATTAGCACCTGCTCCATAACCACCAGCTGTCGGTGGATAAGGATATGATCCGCCTTCGCCTGATCCTCCCATTGAATAAGTTACATCACTTCCGCTTATTGTATTAGGTGATCCTGCACCGGGAGGTCCTCCATGACCGCCAGTTCCACCAGCTCCTCCGCCGCCTCCAGCAGGTTCATAATTAGGTGAAGGTGTACCATTACCACCATTGTTTCCTTCTGGTGGAGAATAACCTCCTGCGTTTCCAGAACCACCACTTCTTACTGGTCCGGGAGTTGCGCCGTCTCCAGCTCCTCCGCCCGATCCGCCTGGGTTACCATTTTGGTGTCTACCACCTGCTTTTCCTCCGCCTGAAGCTGCCAATCTTTGGGGAGCAGGATTACCTGGTCCTCCAAACTGACTTGCTCCGCCAGCTGAATCACTACCACCAGCACCACCAACAGTAATAGGATAAGTTGATGAAGCAGTTATACTTTGAGCAGGAAAATATCTATATCCTCCGCCTCCTCCGCCTCCAGGTGAACCTGCAGGTGATTGAGCACCACCGCCACCACCTACTACAAGTATGTCAGCTTGTGTATTTACTCCGGAACTATAAGTTCCTGATTCTGTAAAAGTATTAATTGTTGATGATCCGAAAGAAGGATCTTGAGTAGGTCCAATTATTCCACCATTTGCCATTTAATAACCTCCTAGTCTGCAATTACATCATAAGATACTAAACATTCTAAATCAGAATTAGCTCCTGCAAATGCTTGTATCTTTTCATTTTCTTCAATATAAAAAGATGTGTTTTTACCAATTAATTCAAGTGTTGCTTGAGCAGGTACAGAAATTATATTTGCAATAGCTCTCGAATTAGAACCATCATAATAATTTACTGTTACATTAGCTGCATTTGTACCATCAATATTTGATATTAAAATAGTATTTATTTTATTAACTGTATTTGCAGCAGCTGTTACTAAATTTGCACTTGTTGTAGTTAGAGCAAAAACATCTGTTTTTCCATTGATAGTTGCTACATTAACTATATTTGGGTTTGCCATATTTTTTTTCTCCTATTATCCAAAAATCATCGCCATAGCGATAGCTTTTCCTGTTGTTATTCCCGCTGTAGCAAATGATAAATTTTTACTTCCATCAGTTGTTAAAGCTTGTCCACTACTACCATCAGAAGCTGGTAAAGTAAAGTAATTAGATGATCCTGCATTACCAATTCCTGTAACATTTATATCACCTAAATCAGTCATTACATCAGCAATTGCTGATCCAGTTGAATATACTAATGTTTTTGTTCCTTGTTTTAAAGCAACTCCATTAGCAGCATGACCTGTATTAGCAAATGTTAAAGTATATGAACCAGATGTATTATTAAATAGAGTATATTTTGTTTCAACAGCATCTGTAAAAACATGAATATTAGCTGTTAAAGCACCAGTGAATTCTAATACTGCATTATGAACTTGATCGTCAGTAGAAGAATCATCTGTATTAGTTGTTGAATTAGCTGAAGTTAAAGTAATATTTGCATTTCCAGCAACATTTGCTGCTTGATAACCTTTTACTGAAGCATCAACTCTGTTAAAAACATAGTTGACAAGATTACCCCAATTACCTGAGTTTTCACCTGAAGCTTGACGTTCTAATTTTAATCTCGCTGTGTAACTTGAAGACATAATTATTTATACCTTATTAATTTATTTTTGTAAATAATATATATTTGTATTAAAATGTACACTATAAATTTGTCCATGTGTAAGTATTTCCATCAGTAATATCATCCCAAAATCTTAAATCTACTGGTGTAACATTAGCTTGTATTCCAGTCATTTCTAGGAAATTATTAGAATCAGGTATAATTGTAGCTAAAGAAACAGTCATACTTTCACCAGTTATACTTAAAATTTGAGCACTAGAAATAGTAATAGAGCCTGTATTTGCATTAGCATTAATTCCAGTAATAGGAATAATGTTTTCAGAAGCTGTGGTAACAGTTCCAGAATGAATAGTCATTGCTGAACCTGTTACATCTAAATAATTAGCTGTTCCAGTAATAATCGCACCTAAATTTGCTTCTAAATCAAATTCCGGAACTACAATAGTAACAGCTCCACCTGCAGCAATAGAAAAAGTTCCAATAAATGTATTTGCTAATAATCCAGTAATAGTACCTGTATTAGCATTTGCGCTAATCGTACTTGATCCTACATTTGCATTTGCATGTTGTCCAGTTATAGAAATATTATCTGCATTTCCTGTAACTGTGATTGAACTTACATTTGCATTTACATGTTGACCAGTAATTGAAAATAAACTACCATTTCCTGTTAGAACATAACCACCCGGAGTGTTCCATGCACCAGAACTCCAAGCTTGTCTACCCCAGCCAAGTCCAAGATCAATTTCAACAATTGTTTGAGAGCCAGTTACAGTAACAAAAGCACTAGGTGCAGCATTCCATGTTGCGGAATTCCAAGTTGATCTTCCCCAACCTTCATTTATTTGTGCATCTACGGTAACCGAATTTAATGCAGTATTTGCTAAAAGACCTTCAATTAGAGACCCTGAAGCAGAATTATTCCAACTACCAAGGTTCCATTGGCCACTATTCCATGTGCTTGCCATAAGGAGTTTCTCCTTATGCTATTCTAATTAAACCAGCAGATGAGTTAGCAGTAGGAAACTGTAATTCGAAAGTTCCGTTGGTAGAAGTTTTAACTCCTCCAAAATCTAAAACTGCGATTGCAGAGTTACTGTTATTTGCATTATATAAAAGTGCAGCTTGAGCAGAAATAGTTGCATTTGCAAATGAAACATTGTCTGCATCAAAAATTGCAGTAGTTCCGTCCACTGAAATTGCTACATTAGTTAATGCATTTCCACCTGCAGTATAATTAGTGCCAGATGATGATACTTCATTCGCAGTATCGTATACAGTTGTGTTTGCTGCTAAAGATGCAGTGTTATCGTACAAAGCACATTTTAAAGTTTGTGCTGCAAGGTTTCCACCAGGCGACATTAAGTCTTGTTTGAATACAGTGCAAATTGCTTGTGTTATTGCCATATTTATTGTCCTCCAGTTAATGTATTTGTACCTAGTGGGC
>Ga0114934_10003030_pt1 | contig 10556 bp, 8 predicted proteins | sample 4SBtaG_2_FD_99695 | JGI IMG/M metagenome (GOLD analysis project Ga0114934, IMG submission 99695) | Deep subsurface microbial communities from Kolumbo volcano to uncover new lineages of life (NeLLi) - 4SBTROV10_white metaG | ecosystem: Environmental > Aquatic > Marine > Volcanic ...
TATCGGGTTAATTATATCCGGGACACGTTCTGCCGCCATACTGGTGATTATAGAATTAGTTGCTTTTTTTATAATGACTAGATCTGAAAAAATGTTAGTAAAAAAAATAGTTATAGTGGCTGTCGGGCTATTTTTTTTGACAATCGGATGGAATTTTATTTCCAGTATACTGGGTATTTTACTGAACAGATTTCAGGAATCTGCAGCTGAGTTAAACAGGAATGCTGCGCTTACGACAATTATGAATCGAGGGCCTGTTTGGAACGCGGCCTGGAATACAACCTGGAGGACACTGTCTCTTATAGGCCATGGTCCAAGCCAGGCGGCTGCACTGGGGATGAATAGAATTAAGGCAAATTTTCATTGTCTTTATCTGACATTGATATTTCAATTTGGCATTTTGGGCTTTTTAATTTTTATGAATTTTTTTTTGGGGTTGTTTAAAAATCTTATATCAAAACTACGTCATATTTCTAAAAAACAGAAGATTTATCCTTTAGTTTTAGCATCTACAATTTCATTTTCAGCGTTTTTAGTGAATGAATTTAAATTCGAATTCAACCGCGGGGATTCATATCAACAATTCATATTTATTGTGTTCGCCATTTATTTTTTAACCAGTCAAATCACAGGAGAACAGGACTCAACGATTTAAGAATGGGAAGTTCCTGTTAATGAACTCAGATGGAACAATTTCTTTCCAAAGATGATATCTGTGCATTCCTGTATTTTGGATATATCCCAAAATTAACTGAGAATACATATCGTCCACCATGGAATATTGAACAGGTTACAGATAATCAAAAAACACTTGCAAGTCTAACAGAATCACAACTTATCGATGAAGGAGTCGTAATTTTACAAGATTCTTTTAATAATATTTCGAATGGTGATCATATTGTTCCATTGAGTGGCGGACTTGATTCTAGAGCCATTTTAGGGGGACTTATAGAGACTGGATTGCGAGATCAAATAACGACTGTCACTTTTGGAACCCCTGGGACATTCGATTATGATATTGGTGTTCATATAGCCAAAAAGATGAATGTTCGCTTTGAAACAATTGACCTAACAAAAATTATAGTTAATGAAAATCAACTGATGGAAACAGCCGAGGATTTGGGTGAATGCTTCTGGATATTCGATGCTTTTTATAATAGACAAATTCCTAAAAAATTTGGTAGCGGTGCCATATATTGGAGTGGTTTTTTAGGTGATCCATTAGCGGGTTCACATCTACCTAAAATAGAACATGCAAGTTGGAAAGAAGTGAAGAAGCATTTCATGGAACATGGAAAATTTGTCAAATCCATTGATTTAACCCCTCCAGAGTACAGGATGGATTCACGCATACCCAATGTTCCCCTTTTAAGCAATTCCCCTTTATGCTATGAAGAACTACTTGATTTTTCAGTCCGCCAAGACTTCTATATAAAAAAGATAATTTTAATTAGTAATTTCAATTATCAAGCGCCATTTTTGAATGACGGATGGGTAAATTTCATTTTAAACATTCCTAAAAGATATCGTAAAAATGAATATCTATATAAAAAAATACTTATGAGAGCCTACCCTGAATTATTCAGACTTCCGGTGAAAGATAATTTTGGACTTCCTCTAAATGCCCCATATTTAAAAAATATTGTACATAAAGCGATCAATAACACTCAATCATTTTGCAGCAAATGTTTGCCTGGAGTATTTACAGGAGAGTCTCCAATGATAAACTATATTGATTTCAACAAGGCGCTACGTAGTAAAAAAGATTTGAAAAATATTGTATATAACAACGTACAAGATTTAGCAAAACGTCACTTAATTGATTGGGTCGATATTATCAACATTTGGGGGCTGCACCAAAAAGGAAAGGGAAATTACGCGGATGCCCTTACTCTGTTAACATCATTAGAAATTTATTTGAAATATCTTGAAAAGTCAGCAATACATCAAAATTAATAATCAGAATAAAAATTAGATAGGCGGATACTATATGACAAAAATACTTTACTTGCATTACGCAGAGTTTGATTCTGATAAAGCGAATTTAACACAAGTTGTATCAATGTGTAATGCTTTCAAAGTTAATGGTACTGATGTTCACTTAGTATTGAAGAATCCTAAAAACGTGCCCCTAAATAAAACTTTTGGAATATTAAAAAACAAATACGGAAAACTGATTAATTTTAATATCTTCTTAAACTCTTCTGCACCAACAAGGTTCAATAGATTTGGCAAATATTTTAACACTGGATATTATAAAAAAATAATCGAAGATGTATCTCCAGATTTTTGTTTTGTGAGAAGTCCATTGATGATGAAAGCATGCATTGCAGCTGGTATTAATTATGTGTATGAAGCACATAATAATCTTTTACATGAAGGGTCAAGTATCTTATCCAAATATTGGAAGTGTATCCTTAAAAAAGAAAGCCAACATAAAAGGTTTCTGAAACTTATCACAATAAGTCAAAATTTGAAAGATTTTTGGTCTCGCCAGGGAGTTCAAGAAAATAAAATAATAGCATTACATGATGGTTTCCAAAGAGACATGTTTGAATACAAAATCAAAAAAAATGAAGCAAGAAGGTCCCTAAATCTTCCTATTAATAAAAAAATTGTTTTATACTCTGGTAGCCTATACCCTGACAGAGAAGTTGAGAGTATTTTGGAATTAGCAGTTGAGTTGCCGGATATTTTGTTTGTTGTTGTTGGTGGTCCCCAAAAAAATGTTGACTATTATAAATCGATGGCTGAGTCCAAGGTCTTGAAAAATATAATATTTGCAGGAAGAAAACCCCATCAGTTGATCCCCCTCTATCTTTTTGCAGCCGATGTTTTACTTGCGATCTGGTCTGAAGATGTCCCCACTATCAATTTTTGCTCGCCTTTGAAAGTATTTGAATACATGGCGGCTGGAAGAACCATAGTAGCTCACGGATTTCCGACAATAAAAGAGGTATTGGTTGGAAAAAGGAATGCGATATTAGTCGAACCGGGAAATTTTCCTCAATTGGTATCCAGTACCAAAGATGCCTTGTCATTACCATACAATAACAGTTTAGCCATAACCGCAAGGAAAGAAGCAATAGAACAGTATACATGGACAAAAAGAGCAAATTCAATTTTAAATGCTATACAACCATTAATTTAATTGCAAAATTCAAACAGCTTCAATAAGGCTTAATTTACTAATGGATGCAGCTAATCATTATAAAATAATTCTCATTGTCACCCCTAATTTACAAGGGTTGGGTGGAGTAGCAAACTATTATAAATCCATCTTACCCCCTTCTTAAAGAAGGACATTTTTTAATTGACAATTTTGTTGTAGGTTCAGCTAAGAGTAAAAACAAGTTACTCCACCCGTTAGCAGACCAGGTTCATTTTCATCAAAAAATGAAAAACAATTATAAATTGGTTCATGTGAATCCTTCATTAGATATTAAAAGCTTTATCCGCGATGGTCTATTGATTCAGCAGGCGAAAAAGAATGGTACACCTGTTATTGTTTTCTTTCGTGGTTGGGATAAAAAATTCGCCCAGAAAATTCAATCATTTTTTTTACCTTTGTTTCGATTCTTCTATGGAAAATCGGATGCTTTTATTGTGCTGGCTTCAGACTTTAAAAAAAACTTCGCTCATGGGGAATAAAAGCACCAATATATCTTCAAACAACAACAGTTGATCACGATTTAGTTGACGGGTTCGATATAGAAACGAAGATTCGTAATCTACTTGAAAGAAAACAATTACGGACATTATATTTGGCAAGACTTGAAAAGGACAAGGGGATCTTTGAGACAATTGATGCCATCAGGATTTTGAGTGAAAGGAAAATTTATGTGGACCTCACGATTGCCGGTGATATGGACCGGCAAGGCAGGAATTAGAAAATTATCTTCAGGGCACAGATTTATTGAGTGAATGCGTTAAGTTTTTAGGGTATGTCCGTGGGCCGAATAAAGTTGACGCTTTGGAAAATAATGATATTTATTGTTTTCCTTCTTATTTTGGAGAAGGAATGCCTAATTCTGTATTGGAAGCACTTGCCTTTGGGATGCCTGTTATCACTTGTTGCGTTGGAGGTCTGACAGATATCAGCCCTAAAAATTGGTTTGTCAGGCAAGAAGAAATGTATGAAATATTTTAATCCTGAAATAAATAGCTCTTTATTATTCAATTTTTTGAATAGTTTGAAATAAAGGTACTATCATGAAAATATTAATTACCGGCCCTTCATTATCTGGTAAGGGAGGTGTTGCCTGCTATTACAATTCCGTTTTACCATATTTGAGTGATACTTGTGATATTAAATATTTTGAATTAGGAAGTGAAAATAATCGAAGCTACCTTCATCCGCTTTCTGATCAATTAAATTTCTTTCGCTTGATTTCAAAGTGCAATTATAACTTAGTTCTTATTAATCCTTCATTGGGATTTAAAAGTTTTATTCGAGACGGGTTACTCATCTGGCAGGCCAAAAGTAAGAGTCTCCCTGTTTTGGTTTTTTATCGTGGATGGGAAAAAAATTTTGAGCAAATTGTCAAATATAAATTATTTTGGTTTTTTAAAAAGACTTATGGCCGAGCTGACAGGTTTATCGTTTTAGCAACTGAATTTAAAGAAGTGCTTCAAAATTGGGGAATTTCACAGCCGATCCATCAGGAAACAACAACAGTTAATACTTCTTTGCTTGAAAATTTTTCCATTTCAAAAAGGCTTGAAAAATTAACTACGACTCAGAAAATTAAGATACTCTTTCTTGCGCGCCTTGAAAGGGAAAAAGGTATTTTTGAGACTATTGATGCTGTTTGTATACTTATTCAAAAAGGCTTTTCTGTTTCCCTGTCCATAGCCGGTGATGGTGTAATTATGGATGAACTACAGGCCTATGTTAAAGAAAAAAAAATCTCAGGAGATTGTATTCATTTTTTGGGTTATATTGAGAATGATGATAAAATTGATGCGTTTACAGATCACCACATCTACTGTTTCCCTACATATTATTGTGAAGGCCTTCCTAATTCACTCCTTGAAGCAATGTCTTTTGGTATGCCTGTAGTCACTAGACCCGTGGGGGGGATTAAGGATTTTTTCCAAAATAGTAAAATGGGTTATTTGACTGAATCAATTGCCCCAGAAGCAATTTCAGAATGCTTAACTCAAATTATTTCTGATAAAACTAAACTTTGTGAGATGTCACGCTATAACTATGATTATGCAAAAAAACATTTTATGGCTGATAAATGCGCAAAAAAGATTATAGCCATCTGTGATAAAACTTCGTAGTAAGGACTATTGATTATTAATATGTGTGATCAAATATGAATCAGCTAAAACATAATTATAGTCTCAGCTATCACGACCCTTATGATTTCTGGGCTTCACCCAAGGGAGTCAAAATTCGAAAAAGCTTTTATACCGGAAAATTGAGCGGAAAATTCAATGCCGCTTTTTATGTTTTTGTTGATTGGTTAATGCCGGAATTCCTTAGAACACAACTTAAAACTCAATTTTTTTTGCACCCAATTACACTTGCACAATTGATACTGTGTCATTCTCTATCGCCAATGAACAATTTCCAAAAAACTGTTTTAGCGGAGCTATTATTTAAAAAATCAGTATATGGAAAAGATTTTCAATATCATGCCTGGGGGTTAGATATGCCGTGGATGTCCAAAAATGGGTATTATGGCAAAAATATTCCCTTTGTAACCCATACTCCTTATGCAATGGAAGCAATGATTGAATTAGCTCGTGATGAAATATTTCAAAAACAAGCCTTAGAATATTTTAATGATACTTTACGCTTTTTGGATTCATTAAAAATAATGTATGAAGATGAAAAAATGCTTGCCGTTTCATATGGACCGGTTCACGAGACCCGCATTGTTATTAATGCCAACGCTTATGCTGCATTTGCTTATAGTTTGCACGCACGTTATGGGGAAAAAGAAATTAAAACCCGGGCAAGTGAAACGGCTACAAGGATTACCAAATGGGTCATTGATAATCAAAAGAATAACGGAAGCTGGACATATTATTCAGATACTCAACCTGGCAATTTTATTGATTGCTTCCATTCTTGTCTTGTTATCAAAAATTTAATTAAAATTAAAAAAAATTTACCCTCATTAGAACCTCTTGTTACAAATAGCATTGGGGAGGGGTGGGAATATGTTCAAGATAGATTCTTTAATAAAAATTATAATTTAGTTAGACGGTTTGTTGTCAGAGATATAAAAGATCCATATAGATGGGACCTTTATGACCAAGCTGAGTACCTGGGCCTTCTCATTGATTTCGATTTGAAACAGAAAGCTGAAAATTTTGCGGAAACCGTTGTTAAAAAATTTAAGAAAAACAATGCGTGGTATTGTAAAATCGATTTTTTGGGACGGCAATGGGGTAAAAATTTTCTTAGGTGGGGAATCGTCCCTTTCTGGTACCAACAATCACGATTGATTAATCTCCTTAATAAGTAAAATAAATCATGTGTGGGATAATCGGTAAAATTTCAAATACAGGCAATCCGCCACTAAGGGATGCTGTTAAATTGTTATATCACAGGGGGCCTGATGATAATGGGTATGTCTGTGTTGATACTTTTGGGAAAAAAGTGGAGTTTGGCCATACCCGATTGTCGATTCTTGACCTTTCGTCAAGCGGAAGCCAGCCCATGGGAAGCCAGGATAACAGATGGCTAATTTCCTATAATGGTGAAATATACAACCATGAGAAATTAAGGAAATTCTTGGATGTTCCATTCCATGGTCATTCTGATACAGAGACCCTTATTGAATCCATTGCTGCTATGGGGATATATAAAACATTGCCCACGCTAAACGGTATGTTCGGGTTTGCCTTGCTTGATAAAAAAAAGGGGCATATTTATCTTGTTCGCGATCCGTTCGGGATAAAACCTGTTTATTATTCCTACCAGCGGGGGGAATTGTCCTTTTCATCTGAAATCCGGAGCCTTTCAGCTATAAATTCCATTGATAAAACCATTGATACCAACTCTGTACAAAAATTTTTAACTCTCCGCTATATCCCTTCACCAGATACTCTTTTTAAAGGTATCAAGCGTCTTCAACCCGGGCATATCCTCTGTTATGATATTCAAAATGATACCATTGATATCTCATGCTACATCAAACCTGTATCTGAAAAATTTTCCGGAACTATGGACGATGCAGTCCAGGCTTATACAGATGCCCTGAGATTAGCCGTAAACAGTCAAATGCTTTCTGATGTTCCGGTTGGTATTTTGCTTTCCGGCGGCATTGACTCATCATTGATCGCTGCCATGGCTATGGAAACAGGAAAAAAGCTACCGGGTTTTACTGTTGGTTTTGGGGAGCAATATCACGATTGCGAGATAAAAGATGCTGCACACACTGCAAATATTCTTGGTATGGATCATCATTTTGTTGAAATAAATTCTGAAGATTTATGGTCAGTTTTTTCCGATGTTATCCGTTCAGTTGAAGAACCTTTGGGGACGACATCAATCCTAGCGATGTGGCATCTGGTGAAAAAAGCCAGAGAAAATGTGACTGTGGTTTTAACTGGTCAGGGAAATGATGAACCATGGGGAGGGTACAGACGATACCAGGCGGAAATCTGGCGGAGGTACCTGTCTTTCCCGCTATTGTTTAAAGGGTTGTCAAACCTTCCTTTTCTTATGAATTTTTTGCCGGATTTTGCGGAAAGAGCAATAAGGTCGTTAAGCAGGAATCGGATAGATGATCGATTTTTAGAAGCGTATTCATTATTTACACCAACAGAACGATTTTCTTTAACCGGTAATCCAAATGATGGCCTGGCCATTAACGATATTCAAAAATGGTTAAAATGGATAGGGGCTTGTAAGTCAAACCCTGTTGAGAAAATGATGGGTATTGATTCAAGAATGAACCTTGCCGATGACCTGCTGCTTTACAGCGATAAAACATCAATGGCATTTTCCCTTGAAGCTCGGGTTCCGATGCTGGATATTGATTTGATAAAATTGGTTGAATCATTTCCTGTAAACTATAAAATAGGTTTCAGCAAAACAAAAATTGTTCACAGAATGGCTGCGGCAAAATATTTACCGAAAGATATTATAAGCCGGCCCAAGAAAGGCTTTCAAATCCCCTTTGCACAATGGGCAAAAGGAAAATGGCAGGACAGGATTGAAGCTGAACTGTTTGATAAAAACGCTCCTTATCTTTCGATTTTAAGGTATGATGGTGTCCGAAAAATATGGCAGGACCATTTATCGGGCAAAAGGGACTGCACAAGACAACTTTTTGCATTGCTTTCATTTGCATTCTGCATAAAGAATCAAGGCGTATTGAAACGGTAGAGCATATGTCAAGAATTGAAGTTATGGGATGTCCGATTGATACATTTGATATGGATCAGACCATTCATGAAGTTGAAAAGTATATTGAAAATAAAGGACTATGCCAGCATGTAGTGATCAATGTCTCCAAGTTTGTTGAAATACAAAAAAATCCAAGTTTGAAACAAATTATCAATGATTGTGACATTATTAATGCTGATGGCATGCCAATGGTATGGGCATCTAAACTTCTTAAGCTGCCACTTTCATCCAGAGTCGCAGGTGTCGACCTTTTTCAGGAACTCATACGAGTTTGCGATAAAAAAGGATACAAACCATTCTTCTTTGGTGCAACGGAATGGGTGGTTAAAGAAGTGGTCCAAAAATTCAAATATAAATACCCTGATCTTAAAGTTGCCGGATTCAGAAATGGCTACTTTTCAGAATATGAAGCATCCCAGATCTCGGCCATGATAAAAGCCAGCAAAGCAGATATGCTTTTTGTTGGATTTTCTTCTCCTATGAAGGAAAAGTTTTTAAGCAAATGGATGCCTGAAATGCAGGTCCCTTTTTGTATGGGCGTTGGCGGCAGTTTTGACATAGTTGCCGGAAAAACAAGAAGAGCACCGCTCTGGATGCAAAACCTAGGTATGGAGTGGTTTTTTAGGATCCTGCAGGAACCAAAGAGAATGTGGAAAAGATATGCAAAAACGAATCCTATTTTCATCTGGATGGTCTTACGGGAACTAGTTCGAAAGGATATTAGAAAATTAATCAATGGAAATAGCTCCAACAATTAATTGTTCTTCAGAATTGAGCCTCATTCTTCTATGTGCTTGTACAAATCCAGATGAATATAGAAAGAAAGAGATTGAAAATATTGTGGCCTCATCTATTGACTGGGGTGTTATTTACAATCAATCCTTAATACATAAGGTTTTTCCCCTTTTATATAATAATATTAAAAGCATCCTTCCTGATTACGCTTCTGAAGAAACAATTAACAAATTTAAAAGTACCTACTTAACCAATGCTAAGAAAAATTTGCGGTATGCAGCATTCTTAGTAAAGCTCATCAATTTTCTTCAATCTTATGATATTGCTGCAGTCCCATTTAAAGGCCCTGTTCTTGCCCAGGACATGTATAATAATATAGAACTACGGCAGTTCTCAGACCTAGATATTCTCGTAAGCACCTGCGATGCTGTTAAAGCTTGGAATATCCTTGAAAATAATGGATTTCAACCCGAATTAAATCTAAGTAACAGCCAAAAACTAAAATATATTAAGTCAGAAGATCATATCCCTTTATCAAAGAATAATATCTGTGTGGAATTGCACTGGGAGATGTCTGGTTTGTATATTCAGAATCCGCTAGTCTATGAGGATATATCGAAAAATATAACAAAGATTAAATTTTTAAATACTAAAATTTCAAATCTTGGATTAGAACACCTGCTTGTATACCTTTGTATTCATGGTGCAAAACATGGATGGGAAAACATCGAATCTGTAAGCTCTATTGCAAGTATAATTTATAAAGAACTTAATTGGAAATTAGTAGAAACGATTTCTTTGAAGTGGAAATGTCATACAATCCTGAGACTTGGACTTTATCTTTCCTGGCGGCTCCTAAATGCACCTATACCAAATGATGTTATTCAAACAATTAAAATTGATAAGACAATTCTAAAATTATATCTGGAAGTCATTTCATGTCTGTCTATAAACAATACAAATTTAAAAGCAAAAGATATCTCAGATAGATTTTCATTATTTCATATCAGAATTCGGGATTCATTTGCAGATAAATTACGTTATATTTTTAGACTTATATTCAGATCAACAGATAAAGAGTGGCTTTATTATCCTGTGCCTGGATATTTATCCTTTCTTCACTATTTTCTGCGCCCTTACCGATTAGCAATTACATTATTTAGGAAATAAAATGCTTAGAGAACACGGTAACTTTTCACTTGAAATGCAAAAAATAATTGATATTGGTGTTACAGGGTTTGCTTTTGTTCTGGCATATTATATTAAAGTATTTTTCCTACCTACTGGATTAAGGGGGCTGACCACAAACCCCAATTATTATATTGTCCTGCTGCTGATTGTGATTGCCTGGTATATTTCCTTTAAATGGATGGGCATGTATCTGTCTTATCGGCAAACCCCCTTTTATCAGTTTTTTGTCGTTATTTTAAAATCCTGCTTCATGGGA
>Ga0114934_10003031_pt1 | contig 10555 bp, 16 predicted proteins | sample 4SBtaG_2_FD_99695 | JGI IMG/M metagenome (GOLD analysis project Ga0114934, IMG submission 99695) | Deep subsurface microbial communities from Kolumbo volcano to uncover new lineages of life (NeLLi) - 4SBTROV10_white metaG | ecosystem: Environmental > Aquatic > Marine > Volcanic ...
CTACGACTTCTGGGAAAACGAAGATCGACGAGACGACTTTGAAGAACCATGGAACTGGGCTTTCCCTACAGTTCTACAGGATCCTGGAGATTACGAAGAGTCTGGGGATGATATCCGAAGGCGTGAACGCATGGCTGAAGCTATGTACGAATGCTAGTAGACTTCATCATCATTGTAGTGTTGCCACTGCTACTCATCGCTGTGCTCATAGGAACCCTAACCTAGCACAAGTACCTAGTGACGAACGATTTAGAAAACTGTTTCTACCAACTCCGGGTCAAGTTATGGTCGGGGCTGATCTTAGCGGCATTGAGCTTCGCATGCTTAGTCACTATCTCGCCCGTTGGTCTACCTACTTCGGAGACAACCTCCTCAATGGAGACATCCACCAAGCCAATGCAGATAAGATAGGCATCTCACGTAAGCTCGTGAAGAATGTTACTTATGCGTTTTTGTACGGTGCTGGAGATGTGAAGATCGGCTTGACCTATGACAAACAACTACCTAATGCAAAAGCTAAAAAGAAAGGTGCGGAAATACGTGAGGCGTTTGTCGATGCAATTCCTGGACTATCTGATCTACTTGCTGCGATTAAAGCTGCGAGTGACAGGGGATATGTTAAATGCATTGATGGGCGTAAGATCAAACTTACATCACCGCACTGTGCACTCAACTACCTACTACAGGGATCTGCTGGCATAGTAGCCAAGCGATGGATGGTACTCTCTCAAGAGTCCGTTACGACGCTTTGCTGCTCTCAGCTTGCTTTTGTGCACGATGAAATCCAATACGAATGTGATCCATCCCATGCAGAAATTCTTAAGTCCAATCTGGAAGCTTCGGCTGTCCAAGCCGGTACCTATTACAACCTCAGAATCCCCATTGCCGCTGAAGGAAAAATCGGAGGTAACTGGGCAGAAGTACACTAATGACTGACTACACTGTTAGCTCTTTCGTCACTGACGGAAGTACACCGAGGTCTTTTGATGACCTATCCCTACAAAACAAGGTTGCTATCAAAGCTCTGATTGCATTAGAGAATTTGAATGACAATCTTGGTAATATTGCGACTGCTCAGATGGTTCAAAACCTAGGAACTGATGTTGGGCAGCTCCAACAACAAAATATACAATTACAGAGTCAATTAGATAGCCTTCGAGCCGTCTTGCAACAAATTGACGTTCTCACAGATGAAGCTATTGATTGATGCTGATTACATCGTCTATAAGTCCTGTGCTGCTGCTGAAGATGAGATTAACTGGGGAGATGACGTTATTATGGTCATTTCTAAGTTCTCAGAAGCATTTAGTAACACTTTAAGGGAGATCAAAAAAATTGAGGCTGCTTTTTTCACTATTACCGATATTATTCTGTTCTTTAGCGATAGTGTCAATTTTAGGAAGTCTATTTACCCTGACTACAAAGGGCACCGCAATCGAAAGAAACCCTGTGGATACCGACGTGTAATCGAGAAACTAAAAAATGAATACAATGTGATCCGTATGGATACACTAGAAGCTGATGACGCAATGGGGATCTACGCAACTCTCCATCCTAACTGCGTTATCTGCTCACCTGATAAAGATATGCGTCAAATCCCTGGTACTCTCTACGATCTCTCTGAGATTAAAGAGGTTAGCGCTGAGGATGGTCGGAACTGGCACTACATTCAGACGATGGCAGGTGACCAGACAGATGGCTACTCAGGCGTACCTGGGATAGGAGTAAGGAGAGCAATGCTACTCCTAGAGAGTGAAGGATATAAATGGGACACTGTAGTCAAAGCTTTCAAAGAGAAAGACCTCGATGAGGATGTCGCTCTCATGAACGCTAGGCTAGCTAAGATTCTAACCTGCGATGATTATGACTTCCAATCCGAGCAACCAATCCTTTGGACTCCCACCGATGCCAGTCATGGAACTGACAATGGAACAGGAGTTTGCCTACAGGAGGCTTGAAGACCTCCTGCCTGAGGCTGACAAAGCCGATCTGATTACTGTGTTCATGGCTCTGCAAAAGCAGAACTACTGCCTCACAAATACAATCAAAAAATTACTAGCAGAATGGCCGATTCACCCTACGAACCCAGCTACTACCAGCGAGGAACCATCCAAGTTTGGGATTTTATTAGAGATCAGGGACTTGGGTTCCACCTAGGCAACGCTATCAAATACATCTCTCGTGCTGGTCATAAGGCTGGTAACGATTACTACCAAGACATCGCTAAAGCAATCACCTATTTAGAAAATGAGCTTCAACATGGATCATGCGGATCACTTCCGCAATGTGTATCACCTCCCCAACGACCGACAAGCCCGAGCTACACAGAGGAAATTAATTGTTGAGGAGTTTGGTGAGTTCCTCGAAGCTGAGAAAGTAATGATCGGTGGGTTCGTAAGGAACGAAACCGACTGCTTGAAAGAGCTTGCTGACCTTGTGTATGTCTGCTTCCAGTTTGCATCTTGCATGAACTGGGACCTTGACCAAGCACTCATGCGAGTGCACGAATCAAACCTTTCTAAACTTGGTGACGATGGTCAACCTGAGTACCGTGATGACGGTAAAGTATTGAAAGGTAAAAACTATCATCCTCCTGTCCTTAACGACTTAGTTAACCCTTATCATGTCTGAACTTATCGCACGCACTGGCCGAGTGCAGTCCTGGATGGACGATCCTACCTCAAGATTACCGGTCAGCTGCACCGTCTATGTCTGCACCAACCAGATGGAAGGCAAAGATGGTATCGAAGCTAGCTGGCGGTTCGTTTCCCACGCCTTGAGGTACGGCGCTGGTGTAGCCGTCCACTTATCTCAACTGGATCCTCAAGGATTCGTTCGACCATCAGGTGTGACAGCCTCTGGTCCTGTATCATTTGCCAAAATCTACTCTACCCTAAATGAAATCCTCCGACGCGGTGGGATCTACAAGAATGGCGCTGTGGTTTGCCATCTCGATCTCGAGCATCCTGATGCTTTGCACTTTATCCGTACTCAAAGGGCAGAACTCCCGTGGGTCAAACGATGTATCAATATCACTCCCGAATCCTGGGAAGCCTGTGACTTTAAAGAGGAACTCCTCTACGGGATTCGGTCCGGTGACATCTGGTTAGCCAAGAAGAAATATGATAAAAATGGAGAAAGAATCTACGCTAATGTGTGTCTTGAAGTCTTCCTCAAGTCACGAGGAACCTGCCTCTTGGAGCATGTTAATCTTGCCTCCTGCACAGTCAATGACATACCGAGTGCTTTTGTTTCAGGGATGCAAGAGCTTTGCAGCCTCCATAGCAAAACTGGTGTCGGAGAGACTGGAGAATACCTCGATCCATCCGTCGATCGACAGGTTGGACTTGGAATGCTGGGTCTCGCAAACCTCCTGGAGTATTACGGAATATCCTATGAGTTGTTTGGGGATGCTCTTGAAAGAGTTAATGCAGGCAAACCTGAAGGACGAGCTCAAGATGCTCTAGCCTCTGCAATCCGTGATGGTGTAGAGGCAGCCGCTGCGGTGGCAAAGAACCATAACATGGTCCGAGCCTTTGCAATTGCACCTACAGCAAGTTGCAGCTACCGTAGCAAATCGATTGAAGGTCACACTGCGTGCCCTGAGATTGCACCACCCATTGCTCGGTCAGTAGACCGGGACTCGGGCACATTTGGTGTCCAGACCTATGAATATGGTGATGTAGAAATCGCCAGTGATGTTGGTTGGGCAGCCTATAAAAAGGTTGCTGATCAGATCATGATTATGCTTGAAAAGACTGGACTTCTTCACGGTTATAGCTTCAATTCTTGGAGTGATATTGTAACCTATGACAATGCGTTCATTGAGGAGTGGCTCGAATCGCCCCAGACAAGCTTGTACTATAGTCTCCAGGTAATGGGTGACGTGCAGGATAAATCTGATGCGATGGCTGCTCTGAGTGGTGCTGAGATTGATGATTACCTGAGTCACATGTTAATGGAGGCGACAAACGAACCTCAATGTGATTGCGCAGAATGACACTCTATCAAAAACTAATCGAACGTAAGCGTACCTGGACTCCTGTACAGATGGAAGCAGGTAAGCTGAAAGAAGGCGCGGAGGAGATGATCTTCCGTGCCCTTGCTCTTAGGCATCTTGAGATCCCAGTCGGTGAGTTTATTTCCGCTGGTCTTAAGGGCGAGGTTCCAGAAGAATCTCAAGAACTACTCAAACTAAACATTATCGACGAGGAAAACCATGACAAAGCCCTGGGATTCGCAGCTAGAGCGCTCGGTACTGATGAAGCAGCTGAAAAAGAAGCACGAATACTTACAAAAGCTTGGGAAGATCACCCAGACCACACCATATGCAAAGCAATGGTATTGGAGAGAAGCATATTCTTTGTGCTCCTCCCGATCTTTCGCTTCTGTGGAGACGCTGGACTGAGGACGATCAGCGCAGATATCAGCAGAGATGAACAGATCCACGTGGCTGCTAACAGTCTTGTGTGTCGGGAGATGGGTCTTACCCACTCTCCTTCTCTTGATAAGCTGCGTAAAGCAACTATCAACTGGGTTCTCCAGCCTCTTAAGGAAGGTAACCCTGATAGATTTTTAGATAAAAAATTTTGGCTGGATTCTAGCGACCGACTTATGTATGAAGGGAAAGCACCAAACTTTTCTGCCACCAAGTCAGCTAGGGTTCCAGCATTCTTCGAACATAGTAATGTCAACCTACCTCAATACGCTTGAAGCAACAGGCATGCAACTGCGTGCTATTGTGACTGAGCTTGATGAGACTTTTCCACCTACCAACCCTGGACCTGGCGATAGTATTTCTACGATCATGTATCGCTCAGGTCAACGCTCCGTCGTGGAGTGGATTGTTAACAAACTAGAGGAAGCACATGTGTAGTGGAGGAGGCGGACGCAGGCGCAACAAACGCGCCGCTCGTATGCGTGCCCAACAAGAGGCAGCAATGCGTGCCTCACAACAACAAGCTGCCGCACAACAGCGACAGATGCAAGCACAACTAAATGCACAGGCAGCTCAAGCTCGTGAGCTAGCCAACAAACCAGTACCTCAGGCTCCTGAACCTCTTCAATCTCCTGACGCTCGTTCAGGTATTAAGAAAAGGAAGAGCAAGGCTGATAAGACAGGGCGTCGTTCCCTGGGTACTCAACAGTTCAGCCGTCCACTAAACCTGGGTGGTTACACTGGATCACGTGGAGGTGCACCGAATGTCTAAGGGAGTAGCAAGAGCTCGTTACACAGCTCTGAGTACATCAAGGCAACAGTTCCTTGACCGTGCTTATGAAGCTTCACAGCTCACACTGCCATACCTTATTCGTCGGGACACCACACCACAAGCACATAAGAATCTCCGTACTCCATGGCAGGCAGTAGGAGCAAAGGCTGTTAGCACTCTTGCTAGTAAGCTGATGCTTGCCTTGCTGCCTCCGCAGACCACGTTCTTTAAGCTACAAGTCAGAGATGACAAGCTTGGCATGGAGATGGATGCGAATGTTAGGACTGATCTTGACCTAGCATTCTCAAAGATCGAAAGGATGGTGATGGATTACATCGCAGCATCCAGTGATCGTGTCGTTGTACATGAAGCAATCCGCCACCTCATTGTAGGTGGGAATGGACTGCTGTACTTAGACAATAAGGATGGACTTAAGTTCTACCCAATCAATAGGTATGTAATTAATCGTGATGGTAATGGCAATGTCTTAGAGATTGTCACCAAGGAATTGATTAGCAGCTACCTTCTAAACCAGAAGTACCCTGGCATTCTGGAACAGAAACCTAACCAGGTTATGAATGACAGCACAGGGCAAGGCGATGACGTTGATGTGTATACATACGTACGCTTGGATAAGAAGTCTGGCCGCTGGCTGTGGCATCAGGAGGTCTATGATCAGATCCTCCCCGGTACACAGAGCACAGCACCAAAGACTAAGAGTCCCTGGATGCCACTAAGATTCAACTCGGTTGATGGTGAGATGTATGGTAGAGGTAGGGTCGAAGAGTACATGGGAGATCTCAAGTCACTTGAGGCACTCTCTCAGGCACTCGTAGAAGGCTCTGCAGCAGCCGCTAAGGTGGTGTTCCTAGTGTCACCATCATCAACAACTAAACCAGCTCAGATAGCCCAAGCAGGCAACGGTGCAATCGTTCAGGGTAGACCTGATGATGTCTCTGTTATCCAAGTGGGTAAGACAGCTGACTTTAGAACTGCAATGGAGATGGCAATGAACCTCGAGAAGAGGATCGGTGAAGCCTTCCTTCAGTTGCAGATCAGGCAGAGTGAACGTACTACTGCTGAAGAGGTTCGCCTCACACAGATGGAACTAGAGCAGAGCCTCGGTGGGATCTTCTCACTGTTGACTGTTGAGTTCCTCATCCCTTATCTCAATAGGGTGATGCATATCCTTGAGAGAATGGGAGACATCCCTAAGATTCCTAAGGAGTATGTCCGTCCTTCTATCGTGGCTGGTGTCAATGCACTGGGACGTGGACAGGACAGAGAAAGTCTAACTGCTTTCATTGGTACCATTGCACAAGCCATGGGACCTGAGGCATTAGCACAATACATTGAACCACTTGAAGCAATCAAACGTTTGGCAGCAGCACAAGGCATTGAGATCCTCAACCTTGTCAAGACTCCACAGCAGGTACAAGGTGAGAGACAGCAGGGCATGGAAGCTCAGCAACAAATGGAACTCACTAAGCAAGCTGGTCAGTTTGAATCTGCTCCCATCAATGACCCATCCAAAAACCCTGCGCTAGCAGATCAATTAAATGACGCAACAGAACAAGGCAACCCGACCGCAACGGGTGCCACGGAAGAAGCTGCCACCGGTGGCTAAACCTAAGCAACAAGTTCGGTCTAACAGCCCATCGAAAGCACAAGATAAAAGTAAACAGCTGCCTTCCATGAAGGTAGGTGAGCAGGCTACTGGCAGTACCAACGTTGGTGATCCAACGCTTGGTCGCTCTAATGAATGGGTAGAGACTGTTGGTCTCGGTACTCTCCGAGTCCTGCACAATGGCACTGACAAATACGATTACTAATGGAAGTCACTTACAACCCTACAGATCCAAACGCACCAGAATTTACTGCTGACGAATTGGATTCACTCCGAGTAGGAGAGGAGCAATCCCAAGGTGAAGAGCGTATGCTGGCTGGTAAGTATGAGAATGCTGAACAGCTAGAGAAAGCATACCTTGAGCTCCAACAGATGCTCGGTGAAAAAGAAGGTGAGGCAGAAGAACCTGAAGCTGAACCTGATCAAGACTATGATGAAGAGAAGCCTGATGAAAGGTTTACACTCTTTGAAGATGCTAAAGCTCAGCTCCAAGAGAATGGTGAGCTATCTGATGAGGCACTCGATGCCTTTGATGGTATGTCTAGCCGTGACCTTGTTGACCTGTACCTTGAGTGGCAGGGAGATGATGCTTACAGTGAAACTGAAGAGGTTGTGGACCTATCAGATCAGGAAGTAAATCAGATTAAGAACTCGGTAGGAGGAGAGGATGCATACAATGCTCTCATGGAATGGTCATCCCAATCCATGCCTGGCGAATACGTCCAAGCGTTTGATGAGCTTGTCGCTACTGGTGACCCATTTGCTATTCAACTGGCAGTTAATGGACTTGTTGCATCCTACCAAATGGAGAATGGCTTCGAAGGTGAGATGCTTACTGGAGGAGACTCTCGTGTCCAACAGGAGGTGTTCCGCTCTCAAGCCGAGTTGGTTGAAGCAATGTCCGATCCACGATATGATCGTGACCCAGCATTCCGTGCAGACATTGCAACTAAACTTGAACGTTCAGGAGAATTCATTTACTAATGGCAGGAAAATGTAATGGCAAAGGGAAAGGGAAAGGCAAGTAAGAAATCTTGCTGGCAAGGCTACGAAGCTCGTGGTACCAAGACTGGAAAGAATGGCACCCGAGTTAATAACTGTGTAAAAAAAGGAACAACACGAGGATCTACCCGAGGACGCTAATGACTACCACCACAGAAGACGGCGGACGTTTGAACCTGTTCGCTAAGGAACCAAAGATGTATATTGATGAAGGGCATCTGCCCCACAATGAACGCGCCGAGCGACTGAATGGAAGGCTGGCCATGCTCGGCGTAATCGCAGCCATGGGCTCTTATGCCCTGACTGGCCAGGTAATCCCTGGCATCTGGTAAACTTCACCCTTATTATTTTAATGAAAAAAATTATTGCCCTTTCTAGTGCAGCCATTCTGAGTGCTGCTCCTGCCTACGCTGGTGTGTATGGCAACATCGAGTCCAACTCTGGTTGGTCCGATGGTGATTACAATTCGACTCTGCTCGAGACTCACCTTGGTGTTGATGCACCTCTGGGAAACTCCGCTACTGTCTACGTCCAGGGTGGTCCTGCTATTGGATTCATCCCCGACCAAGACGACGAGAACTATGTGTCTGGGAAAGTTGGCGTGAGCTACGACCTCACCGAACGTCTCACTGGATACGGCGAAGTGTCTGCTATTACCGCTGATGAGTATGACTTCGATGTCCTCAACGTTGGTGTGAAAGCTGGCGCAACCTATCGTTTCTAATCTTTATATTTAAATGACCGCATCTATTGCTATTCCTAAGCGGTCATCACTGTGGCAGAACTATGTCAACTGGGTGACCAGCACGGACAACCGTCTTTATGTCGGACACTTTGGTGTCCTTATGATACCCTGCTTAATCGCAGCAACAACCGCATTCATTATCGCTTTCATCGGCGCCCCACCTGTAGATATCGATGGCATCAGAGAACCAGTATCCGGAAGCCTTATGTTCGGAAACAACATCATCTCAGGAGCTGTTGTTCCCAGCAGTAACGCAATCGGGTTACATTTTTACCCAATCTGGGAAGCCGCTTCCCTTGATGAGTGGCTCTATAACGGAGGTCCCTACCAGCTCGTGGTATTCCACTTCCTTATTGGAGTGTTCGCTTACATGGGACGAGAATGGGAACTTAGTTATCGACTAGGTATGCGCCCATGGATCTGCGTAGCTTACTCTGCACCTGTTGCAGCAGCTACTGCGGTGTTCCTTGTGTATCCCTTTGGTCAGGGTTCATTCTCTGACGGTATGCCACTTGGCATTTCTGGCACATTCAACTACATGTTAGTCTTCCAGGCTGAACATAATATTCTCATGCATCCCTTCCACATGTTGGGAGTTGCTGGTGTGTTTGGTGGTAGTCTATTCTCTGCCATGCACGGATCACTTGTTACTAGTTCCTTGGTTAGGGAGACCACTGAAAATGAAAGCCAAAACTATGGTTACAAGTTTGGTCAGGAAGAGGAGACCTACAACATTGTTGCAGCTCACGGCTACTTCGGCCGTCTTATCTTCCAATACGCTAGCTTTAATAATTCTCGCAGCCTTCACTTCTTCCTGGCTGCTTGGCCTGTTGTGGGTATTTGGTTTACTTCTCTTGGCGTATCAACTATGGCGTTTAATCTGAATGGCTTCAACTTCAACCAGTCTATTCAGGACAGTCAAGGTCGGGTGATCAACACCTGGGCAGACATCCTGAACCGACAAGGCTTGGGGATGGAAGTCATGCATGAACGTAATGCTCACAACTTCCCACTCGATCTTGCAGCAGCTGAGTCTACTCCTGTTGCACTTACTGCTCCTTCTATTGGTTAATTAAATGGCATCCGCGTTTATCAAACGACTCGACATCGTTGGAGTCGAAGGTCTTTCAAAGGCTGCTCCAACTCAATACTTAAAGATTGTGAACATCGTCGGGTTTGAGAAGAACGACGGATCGCCATGGATACCTGAGCCTCAGTATGAGGACCTGGCTGTTGTCTCTAAGAGCAGCACCACAGGTAGCACTGTCTTAGGAAGTACCTTAACTGGTACGCCAGCTGTCTTCACCGGAGGTACTCCTACGGTGGAGGCACTGAGCCAGTGGCAGCGTCAGGAATCTGGCTCAACTCAATGGCAAGGTATCACAAGCTGGACTCAAGATCCACCTTCTACATACACTACCCAGCTTGCTGACAATGACTGCCTAGTCCGCTTAGCTTCTAAGGCTACAGACGGTGACGGTGTCATTGTTTACGGCTCGGGTAATAATGTAGGACCCATGACACCACAAACTATTGCAGTCACTGAGCCTACCATCATGACGAATGGTACGTTCAGTAACCCAACACACGCTTATCTGCATGAGACCCTTACTATGTACTCTGCTACTATGGCTGGTGGTTTTGGTACAATTACATACAAGTATAGGGTGCAAGAGTCCACTGATGATGGACTTAACTGGACTAGCCTAGGTAGCTTTGCTGCTGACATCCCTACCCATGTTGTTGACCAATCAGATGAAGGTGATAAGATTAGATTCCAAACCCAAGGTAAGGATGAGACTGGTCAAACTAAGGTAAGTAGTTCACCTGCTTCTACTGTTGCTGTGTCCACTGAGATTGGTACTGTAACTACAGCACCACCTGGTCCTCTTGCTATGGACCCTGGTGAATTGGTTGGCTTTACTGCTGCCAACAGTGGTGATGCAGATCCTCTTTTCCTTTGGGCTATCC
>Ga0114934_10003032_pt1 | contig 10554 bp, 8 predicted proteins | sample 4SBtaG_2_FD_99695 | JGI IMG/M metagenome (GOLD analysis project Ga0114934, IMG submission 99695) | Deep subsurface microbial communities from Kolumbo volcano to uncover new lineages of life (NeLLi) - 4SBTROV10_white metaG | ecosystem: Environmental > Aquatic > Marine > Volcanic ...
AAAATGTACTGCGTAAGATTTTAAAATACGTCAATCAGCTCCGGAAATACGATCGTGACATGGAAATGCTCTATGTGGAGGAGCATGGAATATTGAAAAGGGGCGAGCCGGTCAAACCCGTTCATACTAAGCTCCGTCGCAAGAAGGCATCGATGTATCGAATTATTGAGCGCATGGACCTGAAATACAGCATAGTTCAAAGAATTGTGCGGAAGCTACGGGATTATTACCGGCAACTGGTCAGGGAAGAGACTAATCTGATTCCCTACGAGGCACGTCTCATCATGTCTCCGCAAAAGATGATTCAGGACTTTTATCGTTACCAGAATGATCCCGCGAAGCTGCGTGCTTTCCTGGTACGTAAAAAGCTTACCATGGAGGAATTTGAGACGATCCAGAAAGAGGCAAGCGGGATCCTCCAGAGGATTCGTGAAATCGAACGTGAAACGGGATGTCGCTCAAGCCAGCTCTCAGAGGTCATCCAGGCCATCCGGAGGGGAGAGAAACAGGCCGATGAGGGAAAGAATACCCTGATTCAGGCAAACCTCAGGCTCGTGGTAAGTATTGCAAAGAAGTATACTAACCGGGGATTGCAGTTCCTTGATTTGATCCAGGAAGGGAATATCGGCTTGATGAAGGCAGTGGAAAAATTTGAGTACCAGCGGGGATACAAGTTTAGCACCTATGCCACATGGTGGATTCGGCAGGCAATAACCCGCGCCATCGCTGACCAGGCAAGAACCATACGGATCCCAGTACATATGATTGAAACTATCAACAAGATCGTGAGGGTTTCCAGGGCGTTGGTTCAGGAACTGGGACGGGAACCCCTCCCGGAAGAGATTGCCAATCAGATGGAAATGCCCTTGGAGAAGGTTCGGAATGTTCTGAAGATTGCCAAGGAGCCCATTTCACTTGAAACTCCGGTGGGTGAGGAAGAAGATAGTCATCTTGGGGATTTCATTGAGGATAAGAAGGTTGAATCTCCCATGGAGTCCCTCATAAATACTAATCTTTCCGAGCAGACGCGTAAGGTTTTGGCAACCCTGACCCCGCGGGAGGAAAAGGTCCTGCGGATGCGTTTTGGCATAGGGGAAAAGTATGACCATACACTGGAGGAAGTAGGCCAGAGCTTCCAGGTTACACGAGAACGGATTCGTCAGATCGAGGCAAAGGCCTTGAGAAAGCTTCGGCATCCGAGTCGCGTCATACGGTTAAAAAGTTTCCTCGAAGGATAAAAAGCTTGACGAAGGAGAAAAATGGCATTAGGGTAAAATGGTAAGGGCCCATAGCTCAATTGGTAGAGCCACCGGCTCATAACCGGTAGGTCCCAGGTTCGATCCCTGGTGGGCCCACCAAGGCAAGGATGCGGCAATGGAGAGATGTCAAAAAAAATACATGAAGCTTAAAAAATGGATCAAGCGGTTGGAAAAATATTGAGCCGATACGTAAGAAGGCCGGGTAAATACTCGGCTTTTTCTTTTGTCCGGGGCAGGAAGTGCAGATAGGTTCGCTGATCGAGAGGTTGGAGTCATGGGCACCATTGCGTTTGGCGGAATCGTGGGACTCCTCCGGGTTACAGGTAGGTAACCCCGAGAGGAAGGCCAACGCCGTCTTTTTGTGCCTGGATGTGTCCGAAGTTGTTCTCGATGAGGCCATCAGCCACGGTGCCCACCTAATACTCTCCCACCATCCCATGCTGTTTACCCCTCCCAAATCCCTTGATATCCGCTCTAAGACGGGGAAACTTGTCCACAAATGTCTTGTTAATGACCTGACAGTCTACAGCATGCATACGAATTTAGACAAGGTCACAGGGGGAATGAATGACTATGTCGCAAAATGCCTTGAGATGAACGATATCTCCGCCCTGGTGCCGTCCTCCACGGAAGGTCTTTATTATAAACTTGTCACTTTTGTTCCTCCTGATTACAGGGAGCCTCTCCTTGAAGCCCTGTTTCAGGCCGGCGGTGGGAGAATCGAGGCCTATGAGGGGTGTTCCTTCAGCAGCCCCGGGGAGGGGACATTTTTCGCCGGAGAGGACACATCCCCCTTTGTCGGAGAAAAAGGGAAATTGAGCCGTGTGGGAGAGATGCGGGTGGAGGTGTTGTTCCCGTCGGATGCCCTTCAAAAAGGGATTAAAGCCTTGAAATCTTCCCATCCTTATGAGGTTCCTGCTTTTGACATCTACCCCCTAACCCTTCCCAAATCTTTACAAGGATTCGGACGCGTAGGGACGTATGAGCCTCCCCTACCATGGGCATCACTGTTGGCGAGGATAAGGGAAGTTTTCAGCCTTTCAGATTTACGTGTGGTGGGGAATGCTGTCGACCCGGTTTCACACATGGCAATCTGCACGGGAAGTGGTGCTTCCTTTATTTCCCAGGCTGCTGGAGTCGCAGAGGTTTATATCACCGGGGATGTCAGGTTCCATGAGGCACAGGAAGCTGAATCCCTCGGGCTGACAGTGATCGATGCAGGACATTTCGCCCTGGAAAGGATTTTTGTAGATTTGATGGATGCATGGTTCGAGAAAGAAGGCTTGAAGTCCTTGCTTAAGGTTTTCAAAAGTACGGTTGAGCGTGATCCTTTTACATTTATCCACGGAGGAGAAAATCATTGAAAGAGCAATTACAGAAACTTATTCAATTACAGGAATTGGATTCTCAGATTCACCTTCATGACAGACAGGAAGAAACGTATCCATCTGAAATTAAAAAAATCGAAGAGAAAATTTCAAAACATGCCGAGGCCTTTCAGCAAGAGGTTTCAAAGGTTGAAACATTGGATAAGGAAAGGCGCCAAAGGGAGCATGATTTAGAGGCAGCGGGTGAACAGATCAAAAAGATCCAGGATAGACTACACGAAGTTAAGACGAACAAGGAGTATCAGGCCTTCCTGGTGGAAATCGACCACCTCAAAGAGAAAATGGATCGTTATGAGGTTGAGATCATCGAGCGATTGGAAGAGGTAGACAAACTCCGCGAAGGGTTAAAAGACAAAGAGAAGGCCTATCTCGGTGAAAAGGAGAAATTTGAAAAGGAAAAGGCGGAACTGGAAAAAAAGTTGCGGCATCTTCCAGGTGATTTAAAGGGGTTAAAAAAGCGTCGTGACGAGCTTGAGAAGGAGATCCCGGAGGATCTCTTGAAACGGTACAGAACTCTCCTTGAGAAACGAGGGGGAATTGCTGTGGTATACGTAAAAAAAGAGATTTGCCAGGGTTGTCACATGAACATCCCCCCGCAACTCTACAATCAGATTCAAAAGGCGGAGCAGATCTATACATGTCCACATTGCAACCGTATTCTTGTCCCATATGAAGAATCCAAAGGTAACGCATGATCCGTTGGCTAAATCACACAGCCGATATACAGATTGAGATCATCTGTGATAGATACGAGGAAATCTTCGTTGATTTCGTTGAGGGGTTGAGAACGCTTCTCGTCACCGGTGAGGTTCAGTCCCTCAAAGCAGAAAAAATGGGTTTGAAGGAGGCAGATCCTTCTGCACTTCTTGTTTCGCTGGGCCGTCAGGTTCTCTTTTATTTCAATATGAAACAGTTTGTTTCTTCCCATCTTGAAGTCCACACGGCAACCCCCACCACGCTGAAAGGGATCCTCTGGGGTCAGACCTTTGACCCGCACCGCCACGAGTACAACATCGAGGTCAAAGGGATTACATATCACGACCTGAAGGTGGAAAATGGTGGAGGAAAATGGTTTGCGATCGTTACGTTTGATGTGTAGATTCACCCTATGTGCCTGTGAACCTGCCCCCAATTTTCCTTATGTGTTTACCTTCCCTATTCTTTTCTCGTAACTCTTCAGGTAGCCATCAGGACACAAAGGCACAAAGAATAGATATGACTTTTACCCCTTTATCTGAAAAGTAAGAACATTTGCTTGCTTTTTTAAAGAGATGTCTTTAATATTCAGGTAGGTTATGACACCAGAAAAGATCAAAGAAATTTTACAGTCATTCAAAGACGGGGCGCTCTCGCTGGAAGAGGTAATCGAGTGGTTGAAGCGGCTCCCTTTCGAGGAAATCGAAGACGCTATGATCGACCATCACCGCACAATTCGCCAGGGTTTCCCCGAAGTTATCTACGGGGAATCCAAGAGTGCCTCCCAGATCGTGGCGATCATGGAGAAGATGAGAGAGGCACAGAGCAACATCCTGGTAACCCGCCTAAATGAGAAAAAGGCTGCCCTTGTTAAGGATTACTTTCCTAAATGTGACTATGACCCCGTCTCCGGGACGTTGGTATTGAGAAACAGTGACGTTGAAATAACCGGCCTTGGGAAGATTCTCATTGTCTGTGCCGGAACGTCAGATATCCCTGTGGCGAGGGAAGCAGCTATCACGGCAGAGTTGATGGGTAACATGGTTGACACACTCTTCGATGTAGGGATTTCTGGAATTCACCGTCTATTTTCAAAAAAAGAGGTCATCCTTGCCGCCAATGTCCTTGTGGTGGTAGCGGGGATGGAAGGGGCTCTACCCAGCGTGGTAGGAGGGCTTGTCTCCCGGCCGGTCATTGCAGTTCCGACGAGTGTTGGCTACGGCGTCGGCCTCAAGGGCCTTGCCGCCCTGCTCGCAATGCTCAATTCCTGTGTGGCGGGCGTGACTGTGGTAAATATCGATAACGGTTTTGGCGCCGGCTATGCCGCAAGCCTGATCAATCACGCCCCGCAAACATCATGAAGATCCTTTACCTTGACTGCTTTTCCGGCATCAGTGGTGATATGCTCCTGGGGGCATTTGTGGCACTCGGTGTGCCGCCTGAGAAGCTTGAAACGGCCTTCCGTATGCTTCCCATCCCGCCTGTCCGGGTTAGTACCCGTCAAATACTCAAGCAAGGGATTGCGGCCCGGAGTGTTTCTTTTCTTTTTGATGAGACAAAATCAGGGGCACGGACTTACGTGGATATCAGGAAACTGATCGAAGCCTCCGGTTTGGAAAACAGAATCAAGCGGGGATCCCTGAAAACCTTTGAAGCCCTTGCCTCTGCGGAGTCTAAAATTCACGGTATCGAGAAAGAGAAGGTCCACTTTCATGAAGTGGGCGGTATAGACACGATCTGCGACGTGGTAGGAGCCATGGTTGCACGGGACGCCCTTAGTGTTGACAGGGTTTATGCCTCTCCCGTTCCCCTCGGGAGAGGAGAGATCGTGTGCGCTCATGGTAAACTTCCCAATCCCGCTCCGGCGACCCTGGAACTCCTGAAGGGATTCGAGACAGTTCAGTTGCCTTACACAATGGAATTTGTGACACCGACAGGTGCCGCAATTTTAAGGTCATGGATCGAACCGGGGGAACCTGTACCATCCTACAGGCCGCTCAGGGTGGGCTATGGAGCAGGAGACCGTGAGGTTGAGGGTCGGCCCAATGTCCTGCGGGCGATTATAGGAGAGACGGCGGAGGGTATTTCAGGAGACAGGGTTGTAGTGCTGGAGACGGATATTGACGACGAAACGGCTGAGGTTCTTGCTCATGTCTCCAGGGGTCTCTTTGAAAAGGGCGCCCTCGATGTGACCTCCCATTCCATCATGATGAAAAAGGGGCGCATCGGCACACGGATTTCCGTTGTTTCACCATTCGAAAGACAAGAGGCCCTTGCCGACTACCTTTTCCGTGAGACCACAACCCTCGGTGTCCGGATCCTACCTGTTTTTCGCAAGGTTTTGAGACGCGAGATTGACGTCATATCGACATCGCTTGGTGAAGTAACGGTAAAAATCACGGAGCATGGAAACGGTGAAAGAAGACTTTCTCCGGAATATGAAGCCTGTGCGAGGTTGGCAAAGATACACCATCTCCCCTTACGCAAGGTGATAGACCTCGTAAAACGTGAGGCAGAAAAACAATTGCTCCCCGTTGATGATGAATGATAGCCCTGGTTTGCTCACCCCAGACTGTTCACGGGACTTGATTATAAACTTTTTGTTATCGTAGGTTGACATTTCGCCTGGTTTCTGTTAGGAATCAGCCGAATTTTCTGCATGGGAGCAAGTCTATGAATGGTCTAATAATAGGCGGCTATCTGATCGCAATGATTATTATCGGCATCCTCTCTTCCCGGAAGGCAAAGGGGAAAGAGGGGTTTTTTGTTGCCAATCGAAGTGGTGGGCTTTTACTGGTGACTGGTTCACTCGTAGCAACCATCCTGGGCGGATCGAGTACCATAGGCATGGCAGGGCTGGGATACGCCAAGGGTCTGCCCGGCGCCTGGTGGCTACTGGTGGGATGCGTTGGCCTGGCCCTGGGCGGTATCTTTCTTGCAGGGCGTGTTCGCAATACAGGGGCCTACACCCTTCCCGAGATCTTGGGAAGACGCTATGGGGAAGGGGTGCGAAAGGCGGCATCCGTTATTATCCTCGCTTCCTGGTTGGGCATTATTGCCGGACAGGTCATTGCGTCGGGGAAGATCCTGTCTGCTCTATTCCCGACTGCAAACCTCACCCTCTTGATCCTCCTGTCCGGAGGGGTCATGATCCTTTATACCCTCTTGGGTGGTCAGTATTCGATTCTTAAAACCGATGCCGTTCAGTCAGCTCTGATTCTTTTTGGTATTGTCCTGACGGTATTCATAGGAACAAAGGTCACTGGTGGATTTGCCGCCGTGTCTCAAAAACTCCCCGTTGGGTTTCTGGACTTTCCGGTAAATCACGCCATGACCTGGTCCTACATAATAAACCTGGCGTTCTTTGTAGGAACGGCCTACCTAATTGGGCCAGATATCTTTTCGCGTTTTTTAAGTTCAAGGGACGAACACACTGCCAAGTGGTCAGCCTGGATCTCAGCTGGAATCCTTGTCTTTGTGGCCTTCGGTGTTACGTGGATCGGGGTGCTGGCCAGAAACCTGTATCCGGGTATTTCCCCTGAGCAGGCCTTTCCACACATGGTTCTGCATATTCTCCCCGGGGCCCTCTCTCCCCTGGTCACGGCGGCCCTGCTGGCAGCAGTGATGTCCTCTGCCGATACGTGTCTCCTCACAGCCGGAGTAATTCTGTCATCCGATATCATGGGTGGGTGGTTGCAAAAAGGTGCCGATGGAGACAGGCGTCTTCTTAACACTTCCCGCCTTTTTGTCCTGATTATCGGGATGATATCTCTTGGCATTGCCCTCTACGTTCAGGGGGTCATCAAGTCCCTGCTTTTAGGGTATACTGTATTTACATCCGGTCTTGTCCTGCCGGCACTCCTTGCGTTGTTCCCGAAACGCTTTCCCCTTTCCTCTATCTGGGCTATTGGTGCCATCGTGATTGGGGGCGTGGTAGCCTTTTTTGGGAAGCTCTTTCATCATTCCCATGCAGGGTTTTGGGGAATGGGACTCTGCGCATGCGTGCTGATTGTCGGAATCGTTAAAAGCAGAACCTCCAAAAATGTTGTTCAGGAAATACCTTCCATTGGTGGTGGAAATCCATCCTCATCCCAGCCCCTGAGCTTATAATATTCCGTAAGCATCTTTTCCATTTCATCAGGAGTTATAGTGTGCTCACCGTTCTTGAGGGCCTCCCGGTAAAAACGCCGTGGGAGTTTGTCGGACTCCTTAGTGACACCGCATCGGATATTGAAGGTGCGTGCCTCATTGGTTACAGAGGTGGCGATCTCCCGCAGTCCCTCCTTTGAGAGGGAAAGGCCCGTAGAACCACGGATAATCTCCGACAGGTCCCCCCATGACAGGATGTCTTTATAGAAACGGCAGAGGATCAGTGTATCGAAAAGGGTAAGAAAGTCCTCGTATTCCACGAACATTTCCGCCTTGCCCTCCACCACGTCCGGTGCGATTTTCCCGGAAAGTTCCGCCTGGTAGAATGAAGATCGCATATGACAGGCACCCCGGTCGGAAGTTGCGTAGGCCAGCCCCATCCCCTTGAGGACCCTTGGTTCGTATCCGGCGGGCTCCAGCCCCTTGACGTGCACGGCGATATCCTGAAGACCCCACGCCTCACTGACGGACCTGATGCCTTCAGCAAGGATCTGACCTATCCCTTCCCTCCGGGCAATCTTTTCTATGATAGCTGCCACGTTATCGGCATTTCCATAGTGGAAGGTTTCGGTAATAGCCTTGCGCCGGGATGCCTCGATGGTAAAGGCGGCAAGGTTCCCTGCCGTGACCGTATCAATCCCCAGCCTGTCACAAAGGTCATTCAGGTAGATGATGTCACCAATGTCATCGATCATGCAGAGGCCGCCGAAGGCATAGATGGTCTCATATTCTGGCCCTAGGATCGTCAGGCCCTTGTGCCGGCCTTCCTTGACTGTCGTAAGTTTGCCGCAGGCCATGAAGCAGTAGGGGCACGCGTGGGATTTCGTTTCGCATGAGACCTGAATTCCCTCGGCGCTGATGTTTTCCCAGCCAGGCAGAGAACCCTGGGACCAGTATTTAGTTGGGAATCCCCCGATGGTGTTCATCATTCCAACAAGCATGGGGGTTCCCATGGTTTGGTAGGCCTTGACCAGCGGGTTGTCCTTTGCCTTCTTAAGGAGTTTGTGCCAAACCCGTTCCAGCCGGGCGGGATCGGATGGGGTTTTCCTGGCCGAGCCATGGAAAACAATCCCCTTTACCTTCTTCGATCCGATGACGGCCCCCACGCCCGTACGGCCAGCTGATCGCCACTTGCCGCTGGCAATGGTGGAAAAACGGATCCTGTTTTCACCCGCCGGTCCAATAACAACGGCCCCGGCATGGGGATCTCCTACCCTTTGAACCATCTTTTCCTCTGCCTCGTAGATGTCCATTCCCCAAAGGACGCCTGCTTCATGGAAAACAACCGACTGATCGGTAATTTCAAGAAAGACCGGTGTGGGAGAGGACCCGCTTAAGAGAAAGGCATCGACGCCACAGGCTGCCATGGAAAGGGCGACCTTTCCCCCGGAATAGGATTCCGAATAGATACCCGTCTGGGGAGAGCGGGTATAGACTCCGTACCGGCTGCTTCCATGAATTTTCAGGCCCGTGGTCGGGCCAATAGCGAAGATGACTGGATTTTCCGGATCAAAGGGATCTCGAGGGGGTATATGTGTTTGGGTAAGGAGGAGATGTGTGCCAAGCCCCTTGCCTCCCAGGAGGGTTTCGTAAACCTCATCAGGGATGGCCTGGACGGTAAAGGTATGGTGCGTTAGATCAATATTGTAAAACCGGTGGTAGAATCCTTCCATGGGAGGTTTAATTCCTCTTCCTTTTCTCGCCTCGCACTTGGATGATCTCTGCCAAGATGCTGACGGCAATCTCCTCTGGTGTTTCGGAATGAATTGGGAGACCAATGGGGGCATGGACCCGTTTTACCCGGGATCGGGAGACACCCCTTTCTCTGAGGCGTTCAAAAACGATATCGTTTTTCTGTTTGCTTCCCACCATACCGATATAGGGAAGTTCATGGAGTATAACCTGTGCAAGGACCGTTTCGTCGAACCGATGACCCCGGGTGGCGATCACGACAAACGTGTGGCTGTCGAAGGTAATGAGGTCAGAGATATTGGAATAGTTTGGTAGGCATAGCACACGGTGTGCACCGGGGAATCGGGCCTTGTTGGCAAACTCGTCCCGATCGTCGATAACTTCTACCTGAAAATTGCACAGGGTTGCCATCTTAGACAGAGCCTGGGAGAGATGTCCCCCTCCGAAAATGACTAATCGAGGTAAAACCTGAAGGGCTTCAAAGACAAACATTTCCCATTTCTCCGGTCGTGTAATGCCTATTGAATCAGGGGCGAGAATTCGAATCTTCTGGTTTGTTTCCTTAAGTATAATCTGGGCCCAGGTAACGAGCTGTTTTCTTAGTTCCTCATCCACGGGGATGGAAAAGAGATGGGTACCGTCGGCTTTGACTGCTCCTTTCGGGCCAAGCTCGACTGCCTGGCTGTTGGGCTTGCGGTGACGCAGAAGACGGATGAGGCAGCATGATGTGTGGTTTCTGGTAGAAGAAGTTATGAAGTCGTAGATAGCCTCATCCCCCGGAAAGACAGGTTCCACCAAAACGGTGATGTTACCCCCACAGACCATGTCAGAAGGGTCATCTCCTTCCACGAGTGTAAAGGATTGGAGGTGCCCCTCGTTGGGGATACACACCTCCCTTGCAATCTTGATGACTTCTGCCTCCAGCCCACCGCCGCCGATAGTTCCGATGACCTCATTTTTACCTGTCAGAAACAGATGGGCACCTTCCCTTCTCGGCACCGAACCCTTACGGTGTATAATAGAGGCCAGGGTTCCATGCTGCCGCTTTTTCAGGGTTTGAAGGATTTGATCGTAAATAGACTCCATGAGTTTAACTTACCAGAGTCTGGAATGCCAGTCAATTTTGAGGGGCAGAACTTAAAGGTACAGGACTCACACAAAGGTGAAAATGACTGATCCTATGCCGTTTTTTTTACAGAACCATTTAAGCCGATTTCAGCATTTTGTGACGCTGTGCTTCATATTAAGCAGGTGACCTCCATTTTTCTTAATGGCAACGTTTCACGAGTTACACTGCCGAACCCCTTACAATACGCAACTAAGTTTATATTCCGTCCCATCATTCGTGTGTCAAGTTGCCTCTCGGGTGA
>Ga0114934_10003033_pt1 | contig 10553 bp, 12 predicted proteins | sample 4SBtaG_2_FD_99695 | JGI IMG/M metagenome (GOLD analysis project Ga0114934, IMG submission 99695) | Deep subsurface microbial communities from Kolumbo volcano to uncover new lineages of life (NeLLi) - 4SBTROV10_white metaG | ecosystem: Environmental > Aquatic > Marine > Volcanic ...
AATTCCCATCAAATATTCATCCCTTTCTCTTTATTTCAAAAAAATCCGTAGTGCCTAAATTAGACTCCTGTAGTGTGTAACCACTTGATATTATATCATAAAAAAACTACAGCCATGAACTTGAGGTAATCGACCTTTCTCCCAAGCCGCTTCTTGTAACATATCGTTCCCAGAAAGAAGGTGGTAGGGGAATCTTGGACCCGGAAGTCAGTTTTGAATACCTCCTTCAGGCCGTGAGGTATGGGGCGGATTATGTAGATGTCGAATTATCTATGCCACCTCCCTTGCGTAGTAGGATCCTTCAGGAACGAGGTTCAACCAAGGTAATTATATCAAAACACATAGGGTCTCATACCCCATCATCCTGGGAATTAGAGGAAATTTTTAGAAAATCTGTGGAAGCAAGGGGCGATATTGTTAAAATAGTTGGTTATGCCAGGTCGTGGGAAGATAATCTGAGAATAGTTAAAGTTATCCCACTATCTAAGAAAGCAGATTTAGGAGCCATTGCCTTTTGCATGGGACATAAGGGAAGGCTAAGCAGGGTCATCTCCCATCTTATAGGCGGGGCGATGAGCTTTACCCCTTTAGGATATGGAGAGGAATCGGCTCACGGACAGATACCTATTGGCGAGATGAAGAAGATTCTCAGGTATTTTAACCCATGAGGATTGATCAGTGTACAAGCCTTTATGGCGTGATTGGTTATCCTGTCAGACATTCCTTAAGCCCTACCATCCACAATGCGGCCTTTACTGCAAAGGGTATAAACGCTGTTTACCTTGCTTTTGAAACAGTGGATATTAAGGATGCCATGCAGGCAGTTAGGTCCCTTGGAATCAGGGGGGTAAGTGTGACAATACCTCATAAATCGGCCGTGATTCCCTTTCTGGATAGATTAGACCCACTTGCTGAAAAGATAGGCGCAGTCAATACCGTGGTGAACCAAGATGGATGCCTTGTTGGTTATAATACAGATGCCACAGGGGCACTTAGAGCATTGGAAAGAAGGGTTGAGTTGAAGGGGAAGGATTGCCTTATCTTAGGTGCCGGGGGCGCGGCTCGTGCCATTGGCTATATTCTGAAAGAGCGTGGCGTGAGATTGACTATCACCAATCGCACCTCCTTTAAGGGGGAATCCCTTGCGGAACGGTTGGGTTGTTCCTTTATACCCTGGGAAAAGAGGGGCGAGTGCAAATTGGATATCGTCGTACAGACAACCCCAATAGGGATGACCCCGAATATAGACGATTGCCCGCTCCCCGAGAACGCCATAAAGAGGTCTATGACGGTTATGGATATCGTTTATAATCCCGCACACACCAAGCTAATTAAGATAGCCCGGGCAAAGGGATGCCTTATCGTTGACGGCATCTCGATGTTTATCTATCAAGGGGCTGAGCAGTTCAGGCTATGGACAGGTTTCCGTCCACCTGTTCGTGTTATGACAAAGTCGCTTAAAGATGTATTGGCAGAAACCGGCATGGGAGGGGAAACCTGATGAAGGAGATAAAGGTAGTCCCTAAACTCAAAGCTGCTATAAGTATACCCGGTTCTAAAAGCATTACCCACCGGGCCCTCATCACGGCAGCATTGGCCGAAGGCGAAAGCATTCTCAAAAACTACCTTCGATGTGAAGATACTCTTTACACCATGAATGCCCTGGAGAAACTTGGCGTAGCGATGTTTCCTGTTGGTAAGGGAGCATTGAAGATATGGGGGACTGGTGGAAAATTTAAGGGACAGGATAATAGAAAAGAAATATATGTTGGAAATTCAGGTACTACGTTGCGTTTTATGGTGTCTTTCGCAGCACTTACAAACTGTGAATGCATGATCGATGGCAGCTCTCGTATGCGCCAGAGACCCATCGGGAACCTCACCGCTGCGCTGAGGCAGATGGGGGCGGAAACGGTTTGTATCGGAGATGGGTCTCTTCCTGTCCTGGTGCGCGGTGGTGGTATTAAGGGTGGCAAGGTTAAGATTCATGGAAACAAAAGCAGCCAATTTATCTCCTCACTCCTTTTATGTGCCCCATATGCCTCAAGAGACGTTGAAATAGAGATACATGGCAAAACGGTTTCTGCGCCCTATATTGATCTTACAACTGAAGTCATGGAACAATTTGGAGCTACTGTGGAACGGAATGACTATGCATGGTACAGAGTTAAGAGTGGCAAGCACTATTCAGCCCGTGAGTTTACCGTTGAAGGTGATGTATCGTCTGCTTCCTACTTCTGGGCGGCGGCGGCGGTTACAGGTGGCGAGGTGACAACGGAAAACATTCATCCTTTCACGACAGGGCAGGGGGATATCCGCTTTCTGGACTTATTGGAGCAAATGGGGTGTCGAGTTAAGAGGGAAAGCGATCGTGTGACGGTTTATGGAAATGGGCTAAGCGGGATTGATGTGGATATGAGTCAGATGCCGGATATGGTGCCAACCCTGGCAGCCGTAGCCCTCTTTGCCAAAGGGGAAACAATAATACGTAATGTGGGTCACCTGCGTTATAAGGAAAGCGACCGGTTGAATGCGATAGCAAGCGAGTGGAAACGTCTTGGGGCACATGTCGAAGAACTGCCGGATGGCCTTCTGACCTTCGGGGGGAACCCTCTCCATGCGGCGGTCGTGGATGCCCATAACGACCATCGCATTGCCATGAGCCTTGCGGTAGCGGGATTGAAAGTCCCGGGGGTAGAGATAAGGGGTGAAACCAGTGTAAAAAAATCATATCCAGGATTTTGGGGAATATGGGATAAATTTTGTGCTTGACATTATAGCTTGACATTATATTTTAGATCTGATAGTAATTTGCCCAATATGAGTGAGAAAGAGAAATACGCAGCTTTTTCGGGCGTGATTGATTCATTGCGCCAGTGGTGGTGGCTCAGCTCTTATAAGGAGATGAGCCCATTGTAAAAGGGTAAAAAGCAACCGTGGGCCCATTTCCAGAGGCTCCACGGGTGTTCACCATATTAAATCCTTAAAAGGCCGTGGAGCCAAAAACTCCACGGCTTTTTTATACGGAGTAATGAGTTGAAGGCAATACCCAGTTCTTATGAATTTGAGCAAATGGCTAAGCGGAGTAATGTTATCGCCGTCTATCGTGAGTTCCTTGGGGATATGGAGACACCTGTTTCTGCATATCTGAAGATCAGGGATAATTCTTTTTCATTTCTCCTTGAAAGCGCTGAGTTCGGAAAGAGATGGGGAAGATACAGCTTCATCGGGTATAACCCTTCATTGGTTGTCTTTGCATGGGCTCATGATATGGAAATCTGGAAGGGGGGCAAGAAGACCTTGATGATAAATGTGGAAAATCCCCTGGAGATCCTTCGAAACATAAACAGGGGATTCCGTCCCGCAGGGGACCAGGAGAACCTGCCACTACTGGGTGGTCTCGTTGGGTATTGCAATTATGACCTGGTGAGAAAGTGGGAACCAATCCAGTGGCCTTATGCCGAGGACCAGTATGTACCCGAAATGACCTTTATGGCCCCGAGGGAGCTCATCATCTTTGATCACCTGACACATAAGGTAAAGGTTGTCGTGCTTGTGCACCTTGAGGATGGCGATGATGTTCACATGGCATACGAAGAGGCTGTAAAGGAAATAGATGGAACTATCTCGAAGCTCCAGACCCCACTTCAGTCACAGCCGAAAGATAAACCGCTCCACGTCTCTAAGCTTGCTCCCAATGTCAGCAAAACCGAGTTTGAAGAAGCAGTCCTGAAGGCCAAGGAATACATCATTGCAGGCGATGTGATCCAGGTGGTCCTGTCGCAGAGGTTTTCAGGGGATGTATCGGGCGATCCCTTCATCCTTTATCGAACCTTGCGGAGCATCAATCCTTCCCCCTACATGTTCTATCTCCATTTTGGCGACACGAAGCTGATCGGTGCTTCCCCTGAAGTGCTCGTCCGTCTCACCAGCAGCAAGATAGAGATTAAGCCCATTGCCGGCACAAGACCCAGGGGATCTACAACAAAAGAGGATGAGGCCCTTAAAAAGGAGCTCATGGCGGACCCCAAGGAGCGGGCAGAGCATATCATGCTGGTGGATCTCGGCAGAAATGATGTGGGGAGGGTAGCAATGCAGGGCACCGTTGAAGTGTCCGAATTCATGGAGGTGGAGCGATACTCGCACGTAATGCATATGGTTTCCCATATTAACGGGGAATTAAAGCCAGAATTGGATTGTTTTGATCTCTTCATGTCCGCCTTACCTGCCGGGACCGTCACCGGGGCTCCTAAGGTGAGGGCCATGCAGATTATAAGCGAACTTGAGCCTCACCCCAGAGGGCCTTATGCCGGAGGGGTGGGCTATTTTGGCTTTAACGGCAATATGGATTTTTGCATCACCATCCGAACCATCACGATCTCAGGAGGGAAACTCTCCATCCAGGTGGGCGCGGGTATTGTATACGACTCCTCACCGGAAAAGGAATATGATGAAACCTTAAAAAAGGCAGCAGGCATGTTCAAGGCCATTGAAGGGGCAAGGGAACGATGATTCTGGTGATTGATAACTACGATTCCTTTACCTACAACCTCGTTCAGATGATTGAAGGTATGGGACAGGAAGTCAGGGTGTATCGTAACGATGAAATAAGTCTTGTTGACATGGCGCTGATGAAGCCCTCTTGTTTGGTGATCTCTCCCGGGCCGTGCACCCCTGAAAAGGCGGGTATTTCTGTAGATGCCATCCACTATTTTGCACCCAAGATTCCCATCCTGGGGGTCTGTCTCGGTCATCAGGCCATCGCCGCTGCCTATGGTGGAAAGGTCGTACGGGCGGATCGTATCATGCACGGAAAGGTTTCTTCCATTTTTCATGATGAAGAAACGATCTTCAGCGGCCTTCGCAACCCTTTTGAGGCGACGCGCTATCATTCCCTTATCGTGGAAGGTGCTTCACTTCCGGAATCTCTGGAAGTAACCGCCTGGACGGAAGAGAGAGAAGTCATGGGGGTGAGACATCGGGAATACAAGGTGGAGGGGGTGCAGTTTCACCCTGAATCCATTCTGACGGTTACGGGAACCCGTCTTATTCAAAACTTTATTACGCTCTATTGCGACAAAGGAGGTTACGCCTATGGATAATCTTTTAAGCGTTTTTGATTCATTTTAGAAATCAGGGACAATAATTGAAAAAGCAAGGGGGAAATATCATGATCAAACAGGCAATCGCAAAGGCAGTGAGGCAGGAAGGCCTCACAGAAAGGGAAATGGAGGTGGTCATGGAGGAAATCATGACCGGGAATACAACACCCGCCCAGATCGGATCATTTATCACTGCACTCAGGATAAAGGGAGAGAGCGTGGATGAAATCACCGGGGCGGCAAGGGTCATGAGGGCCAAGGCCAAGAAAGTCAATGTCAATAACCATCTTGTCAATATCGATCGCGACGAGATCAACATGGATGAGGAGACCATCCTTGACACCTGCGGGACAGGAGGAGACGGTACCAATACCTTCAATGTATCCACCACCACGGCCTTTGTGGCGGCAGGGGCAGGGGTAAAGGTGGCCAAGCACGGGAACAGGGCCGTTTCGAGTCGGTGCGGAAGCGCCGATGTCATAGAGGCTTTAGGCGTTAATCTTGATATTAATGTTTCGGATGTTGAACGATGCATCCGGGAGATCGGGATAGGGTTTCTCTATGCCCTGCGATTCCATGGTGCCATGAAATATGCATTAGGACCCAGAAGGGAAATAGGCTTGCGGACCATCTTCAATCTTCTTGGGCCCCTTACCAATCCTGCCGGTGCCACCGCTCAGGTCCTGGGTCTCTATTCTCCCGATCTCACGGAAGCCATTGCACAGGTGCTCGTGAGGCTGGGAACAAAGGAGGCCTTTGTGGTATGTGGAGAAGGGGTGTATGACGAGATCAGTATCTGCGGGTCCACCACCGTCTCCCATTTGAAGGAAGGCAAGGTGGAAACATATCAAATGACCCCGGAACAATTTGGATTTCAGCGCGCTGCCCCCGAGGCCATCCGGGGAGGTAACGCCAAGGAGAACGCGCAAATCGTCCGGCAAATATTGGACGGAGAGACAGGGCCGAAACGGGACATGGTTCTACTCAATGCCGCTGCAGCGTTTGTGGCGGCGGGCTTGGACAATGATTTTACGGAGGGAATTGAAAGGGCAAAGGATTCCATTGACTCAGGACGTGCCAGGGAAAAGCTCGATTCCCTTGTTCGCTTAACAAATGGATTCAGGAATTTTGTCCTTGATGATCCGTGGGAAGTTGGACATGCACTCGCGACTGAAAGAGATACTGACCTATAAACAAAAAGAAGTGAATGACCTGAAAAAAAGGTGGGGGCATGTGGAGGGCTCACACACTCTGTATCCTACACGTGATTTTAAGGGGATAATAAGTATGAATGAGGCGATCGGTGTCATCGCCGAGATAAAATTCGCTTCACCTTCTGCAGGAACTATTCGTGAAAAAACCGACCCTGTTTCAATTGGAAAGAACTATGAAATGGCTGGTGCAGCAGCAATCTCTCTTCTTACGGATAAAACCTTCTTTGGCGGCGATTTGGAACAACTGCCTCGCCTCAAACATGCAATCTCTCTACCCATACTGCGCAAGGATTTTATTTTAGATCCATGCCAGGTAACGGAATCCTTTTTCTATGGTGCGGATGCCATCCTCCTGATTGTCCGGATTTTATCAGGAGAACAGCTCAAGGAATTACTGGATATAACGAATGAGCTGTGTATGACGGCCCTTACCGAAGTGCACGATGTAGCAGACTTGGAGAAGGCATTAAGTGCCGGTGCTGACATCATAGGCATCAACAACAGGAACCTGGATACGTTCCATGTGAACGTCAGAACCACCCTGAAGCTTGCTCCCCTGGTTCCCAAGGACCACATTGTTGTAAGTGAGAGCGGCATAGCCACCGAAGCCGATATCAGGCTATTGAAAAATGCCGGTGTGGACGCAGTATTGGTCGGAACCGCTCTCATGAAGAGCAGAAACCCGGAAGAGAAGACAAAAGAATTGGTCGAGGCAGGGAGAGGAGTACAGAAAGTGAAATGGTAAGGGTCAAAATCTGCGGCATAACAAATAAACACGATGCCTTCATGGCGGTGGAAATGGGGGTTGAGGCCCTGGGCTTCATTTTTGCACCCAGCGAAAGGGGCATCCATACTGAAAAAGCCCGCAGGATCATCCAATGTCTGCCACCTTTTGTGCAAACCGTCGGGGTGTTTGTAAATGAGGAACCGGCAAGGATACGGGAAATAATGGGTTTTTGCGGCCTTGACCTTGCGCAGTTCCACGGGGATGAATCCCCGGAGATGTGCTCATCCATTTTGCCCAGGTGCATAAAGGCCATCAGGGTTCGGTCCAAATCAAGTCTTGAACAGATCAGGTCCTATGATGGAAAGGTACGGGCACTGGTTCTTGACACCTATTCTGATGGAAAAAGGGGAGGCACGGGAAATACCTTTGACTGGGGACTTGCAGTGGAGGCCAGAAAAACGGGGATACCGATTATCCTGGCAGGAGGCCTTAATCCGGACAATATCGGGAAGGCCATCCTGACCGTGAAGCCGTTTGCAGTGGATATAAACAGCGGCATAGAAGAGACCCCGGGCAAAAAGAGCAGGTTTCTCATGGAAGAATTGATGAAAAAGATCGCTGAAATAAACAGGGAAGGAGCAAAATATGGTTCATAAAGGCTATTACGGGGGATTCGGCGGGGCTTTTATACCTGAGGTTCTTTTCTCTACCATTGAAGAACTCACAGATGCCTTCCGGCAAGTTAGAGAGGACCCTACTTTCTGGGCTGAATATGAAAAAATTCTCTCCACCTATTCCTGCAGGCCCACCCCCCTTACATTTGCCGAGAATCTTACGCGAACCTTCGGAACTGCCCGTATCTATATCAAGCGGGAAGACCTGAATCACACAGGTGCCCATAAGCTGAACAACGTCATTGGTCAGGGACTCCTTGCAAAGAGGATGGGAAAAACCAGGGTCATTGCCGAGACAGGCGCCGGCCAGCACGGGGTTGCTACAGCAACTATGGCGGCAAGGTTCGGTCTGCAGTGCACCATCTATATGGGAGATGTGGACGTTGCCCGCCAGAGGCCCAATGTCTTCTGGATGGAGCAGTTGGGCGCCACAGTCATCCCGGTAAGAGACGGGACCAGGATTTTGAAAGACGCCATTAACGAGGCCTTGCGAGACTGGATAACCAATATGGATAGCACACACTACGTCCTCGGCACCGCCTGCGGTCCCCACCCTTTTCCCGAGATGGTTACTTATTTTCAGTCGATTATCGGCAGGGAAGCGCGGCAACAGATTATGGAACGAGAGGGAAGACTCCCGACCCGGGTGTATGCATGCGTGGGGGGAGGCTCCAATGCCCTCGGGATCTTCAGTGCCTTTCTTGATGACCCCGTGGAGCTCATAGGGGTTGAGGCGGGCGGCCAGGGGCTTGATTCAGGAAAACATGCAGCCCGTCTTTCATCAACGGATGGCAGCATCGGTGTGGCTCATGGATACAAGAGCTATTTTCTCCATAACCAAGACGGCCAGATGAAAGAGACACACAGTGTGGCTGCAGGGCTGGATTATGTGGGGGTATCGCCGATTCTTTCCTCGCTGAGAGACAAGCACCGGATCCGATTCGAAGCGGCCACGGACAAGGAGGTCTTGAGGGCCTTTTCCCTCGTTGTGAGGAAAGAGGGTCTGGTCCCTGCACTGGAATCGGCCCACGCCTTTGCGCAGGCATTCAAGGAGCTTGCTGATCTCAGCCAGAATGACATCATCTTAATCAACCAGTCAGGAAGGGGAGATAAGGATATTTTTACAATAGCAGACGCCCTTTGTGATCCAGGCTGGCAGACATTCATAAAGGGAAAGGCGGATGAATATGGCGCTTGAATCCTACATCAGGGCGAAAAGGAAAGAGAAAGAGATCCTACTGATGACACACATTGTCCTGGGATACCCCTCGTTCGAGGATTGCTTCAAGATCATCGAAACCATGGTCGGTGCGGGCGTGGATCTTATGGAGCTACAGATACCTTTTTCAGAACCCATTGCGGACGGTCCTATGATCCTCAAGGCAAATCAGGTAGCTTTAGAGCGAGGGGTAACCGTCAGGGAATGCCTTGACTTTGCAGGGGAAGTCGTTCACAGCTTTGAAATTCCCTTTCTCTTCATGACCTACTACAATATCCTCTTCAAACATGGTGTTAAACAATTTGTAACCGATATGGCAGATAATGGCCTGCGAGGGGCCATTGTCCCTGATCTTCCTCCCGAAGAAGCAAAAGAGTACCTGACGGCCATGCGCTCGAAAGGCCTTGCACCCATTTTTATTTTTTCACCTGCAACCACAGAAAAACGGATGAGGTATATTACTTCCTTCGCACGTGGTTTTATCTATTGTGTGGCCCGCAAGGGTGTGACAGGGGCCAAAACAACCTTCTCTGATAATTTAACTGAGTACCTTAGATGGTGCCGAAGAGTAACATCATTGCCTCTTGCTACAGGTTTTGGCGTCAAGGAAAAAAAGGATATCAACTTCCTAAAAGGAAAGACGGATATCGCCATCGTGGGAACGCAGAATATCCGAATTGTAGAATATAGGGGGATTAAGGCATTAGGCGAGTTTATTCGAAGCCTTCTGGAATAAGGACTTATCAAGTGTTGGCTTAACCACGTCCTCTTTGTTTTATGTTGGACTTTTTACAAAGCGATAAGTATAATAAGGGGAAGCTTAAAATACAAAAAAGGCCACCTTTAGGGGGAATTGAGAATGACTCTTATTGAAGAGGCGAAAAATGGCATGTTAACGGATGAAATAAGAAGGGTTGCGGAGCAGGAAGACCTTTCCCCTGAATTTATAAGGGAGGGAATTGTCCAGGGGAAGATAGTAATTCCCAAAAACAGGAATAGAACCTTAAAAAAGCTATGCGGTATTGGAAAGGGGCTTAGAACCAAGGTGAATGCAAATATTGGCTCTTCAAGCGATCTCGCCGATGTCGACGTTGAAATTAAAAAGGCAAGGGTTGTCGAATAAGCTGGAGCTGACGCCATTATGGATCTATCAACAGGCGGGGACATAGATTATATTAGAAAAAATATAATAAAATATACAGATATCCCCTTGGGAACCGTTCCCCTTTACCAGGCCGCCATTGAGGTTGCAGAGAAAAAGAACGGGATAATATCTATGTCTAAGGATGACATGGTTATTGAGAGGCAGGCAAGGGATGGCGTTGACTTTATGACCGTTCATGTAGGTGTAACACTCTCAACATTTGAAAGACTGAAAAGTGAGGGGAGGGTCATGGACATTGTCTCCAGGGGGGGGAACATTTACAATCGTGTGGATATGATTGAGGGACCCGGCCATATCCATACCCGCGCTCGACGCCAGGCAGGCACAGACGCCGTTATAGAGAAAGGCAATTACTTATTCTACGCAACGTGAAGCATTTTTTCTTGACAAACCACAATATCTTGTGGTAGTAACAATCTTAGGCACAATATATAGTAATTAAATCAGGAAAT
>Ga0114934_10003034_pt1 | contig 10548 bp, 9 predicted proteins | sample 4SBtaG_2_FD_99695 | JGI IMG/M metagenome (GOLD analysis project Ga0114934, IMG submission 99695) | Deep subsurface microbial communities from Kolumbo volcano to uncover new lineages of life (NeLLi) - 4SBTROV10_white metaG | ecosystem: Environmental > Aquatic > Marine > Volcanic ...
GCCAAATCAAGCATTTCGGTATCGTCTGCGTCCATTATGGCCGTTTTTTTGAGTCCTTTAAGAAAATTACGGATGCCTATGATTGGGTTACCAAATTCATGGGCGATGGAGGCGGCTAGTTTCCCAACTGCACTTAATTTTTCGGCATGGAGGAGTTGTTCGTATGTCTTTTTTAATTGTAGAGTACGTTCTTGCACATTTTTTTCTAGAATCCCTTGATGTGCCAGAACTTTTTGTTCCATTTCCTTGCGGGCGGTAATATCCTGTAATGTCTCAATGGCACCAATAATTTTACCAGCTCTATTTCTTAGCAGAGCGGCTGTAAAAAACAGCCAAACAGCCTTGCCATCCCATTCAAAAAAATCCTCGGCCTCATAGGAATCTTCCAGGAGAACGGAACGTCGATATTTGCCGTTATAAAATCGTTGTATTTCTTTTTCAGGCACCTGTTCAATGATAAGGTCTGCCATGGTCGGTCTTTTATGCGGATAAAAGGGCTTCCATTGCACATCCTGTCCGACCGCCTCTTTGCTTGACAGGCCGCTAATCCTGGCCAATGCCTTGTTCCAGTGGGTAATCAGATGGTTTTTATCCAATACAAAGGTAGGAATAGAGTTGCCATCAATAATCTGGCTTAGCCGTTCCTGGCTCTCCAGAAGCTTTTCTTCAGCTTTTTTGCGCTCGGCAATTTCTTTTGCTAATCTGTTGGCTTCTTGGGGCATAGTCAGTTTGTCGCTTACGGTTAATCCAATATAAAAAAAGGCCGCCCAGTGAGAGGCGGCCTTTTTTTATGACGATGTCAAAAGTATGTACGATGCAAAATTCTTATTTTACAGCCTTTTTAAAGGCGGTAAGCATTCCCTTTTGACCGGCAGGAGTCAGGTCTATCTTGCCGCCCGGCTTCATCTTGCCCTTTACTTTATGGGCTATACCATGGCATGCGCCACATTTACCACCAAATTGCTTTAACATAGCCGCACCGTGCGGCACACCATGGCATTTTTGGCAGGTCGGAATCTGACCATGCTTGGGATGGCAGAATGCGCATGTCTGGTTAGTATGCCTGGTTTTGCTGGCCATGAGAGTCTTGTAAACCTTGGTATGACAACCCCCGCATATTTTCTTGGGAACCGTAGGCTTAAAGGTGATATTCAGCGGGTCGTGAGGATTGGTGTGACAGCCTAAGCAATCAGCGGTCTTCAGTCCTGCTCTATGACCATCTTCGTCATGGCACTTAAAGCATGATGGAATTTTACCATGCTCATCATGACAGCCGGCACAGGTATTGTCAGTGAAGTGAGCTGAATTAGCCTTCTTTAGTGTTGCATAAACTCTGGCATGGCTCGGATTTATATGGCAATTGGCACATAACTCTTTCGGGGTATCCTCATCGTAGCTGATTTTCAGCGGTGTATGGGGGCTGGTATGGCAAGAAAGACAGAGCTTATTGGTTTGCTTACCCTTTATATGGAAAGGCTTACCGCCAGCCTTACTGTGGCAATCTACACAATTAGGGATAAATCCATGTGAAGTATGACAATCGGTGCAGGCCAGCTTCGTATGTTTGCTGGGAAATGCCTTTAATTGTTTCGGGGGGTTCGCATGGCAATTGACGCACATATCTGCCGTGATATTGGGTAAATTCAGAGGCGTGTGTGCATTGGAGTGGCAACCGTGGCAATTGGTAACCAGTGGCTTTTCGCCATGTGGATGGCCATGACAATCGGCACATTTAGGGATAGCATCCTTATACGCTACCTTGCCAGGTGCGTAAGTGTGATATACCTCGTGGCAGAAGGTACATTTTTTCTGATGCCGATGACCCTGTGCCTTCAATTTCTTGAATACTGCAATATGACATTGTGCACATTGCTCAACCCTCAACGGTTGAATATTCTTGTCAAAAAGAGCTGGTCTTGGTGGAACCGTTTTGATCTTGTCTGTCAGATCAACCTTGCCTGTGCGGGCGTAAACACTGGTGCTTAAGAGCATAGCCGCCAGCAGACAGAATATACTCCCAAAGATGCTTGATGTCTTAATTTTGTTTCTCATTTTTTCTTCCTTGGTCTCAAATTAGGTGATTATTCAGGTAAGACTATTAACTACCCTTAAACTATGTAGTGTAACTGTTCAGGAGTTCCCCGCATTTTACCCGATACCTTGAAGCATCCTCGTCGTATTCGAGAAGGCTAAGCAAGGAGACAGGCTCTAGCGTCTGGAAATTTTCTGAACAGTTACTATAACAACTTAGAATATCAAGTCATGCGGGTTACGATGACATTTCAAACACTGACTGTTAAAAGGTTTCAGGATCGAACTATCATGCGGACTACCGTGGCAGTCTCGACAGTTAGGTACCGTTGGGTGCTTGTTTTTGTGGCAGAACGCACATTTGAAAGTACCGTGCTTGGCCTTGCTTTTGGAAAGCATTTTGAAAATATCCGTGTGGCATGCCCCACAATATTTATTTGGTATATCATCGGCATATCTGATGTTAAGAGGGCTATGCGGTTTGTGGCAACGCAGACAGTCCTTAAAAACCAGGAATTTAGCGTGCGGTTTGTGACATTGCAGACATTTCTTAATCTGCTTATGCTTTCTGGGATGGCAGAAAGTACAATTCTTTTTGGAGTGTTTGCTGGGGAATTTTTTGAATTCAACGCCTTTTTCGGGATGGCATGTTTTACAACCTTTACTTACGAAGGGAGTATCATCAACAGTAACGTCTAAGGGGGTATGGGGATTGCGGTGACAGCCCAGGCAAACTTTGCGTGTTCCGAGGGTGAAATGAGTCTGATCTTCCGGATCGTGACACATGGAGCACTGGGGGATTCGCTTTACGCCGCTGGGTAGATGCTCAAGATGGCAATCCAAACAGGTAACTTCAGTTTTATGCTTGCCGCCGTGAGTCTTGATGTCGTTTGGCTCTCTAGTGTGACATTTTACGCAGTCTGTGGCCTGTAGCACCGCCGGACTCTGCTCGGCCAATATTGCTTGAGTGTCGGTATCCGTATTATCAGTGCTCAAAGAGGGAGCCACCGTTGGTTGTGCCTGAACACAACCCCACAGGCCTGCTGAAATTGCAGCGATAATCAAAAGTTTTTTACTGTTTTTCCAAAAAGAGGCTTTGCCGAACATTTGTTTCTCCCAATTTAGTGCCTTAAAATTAAATTTCATGTCAAAAATAACAAGAAATATAGAAGTTATTTAGTGCCTTATTGCTAAATTACTGTCACAAAAAACAGGTAAGCGTAGACTCCGAGACAAGCTGATGAGTACATTAATCCAATAAGTTACCCTCTACCGTTAAGGCACTTATCCCCGCAGGGGGTTAGTTACTTTTACTTATGGCAAAGTATTAGCGTTGCGATAAACGCAATTTAAATCATCCATACATAATATATAAAGTTGAATTTTTCTAACATAAGTTATTTGTTACCGCAAGTGAAAAAGATGGCGCAATGCTCAGGCTCTTTGGGCTAGTTCACTGATAGTTTGCAGGAATATTTCCATATCCAGCGGCTTCGCCATTAGAGTCACTTCCTGACGGGCGAGTATTTCCTCTGAAATGATATTGTCAGTGTAGCCGCTTACAAAAATAATTGGCATGGCGGGGACATTTTTATATATAACGTCATAGACGTCCCTGCCATTACGAATGGGCATGACCACATCAAGGATGGCTAAATCAATATTATCCTTTTGGTCAATAAACATACTTATCGCTTTCCTGCCGCTATTAGCGGCTAAAACTTTATAACCGGAATGTTCCAGAGGGATAAGTAAGGATTGAAGAACCGTATCGTCATCATCGGCCAAAAGTATAGTCCGCTGAGAAAATTGGTCTTTTGTAGTTGTGGATTTCTTCGCAACGGTTTTATGTGGTGTCGACTCCTCATATTCAATTGGTGCCGCATCAATTGCATATGATCGTTGCCCTATTGCTGGATTTTTGGGTTTTGTTAGCCCCGTGGCTGGGGCGTTTGCCGGGAAGTAGATAGAAAAAGTAGTACCTTGATCAATGACGCTTTTTACATCAAGTACGGCATGATGCTGCTTAATGATGGTATGTATGATGGATAAACCGAGGCCAGTACCCTTGGACGGCCCCTTGGTAGTGAAAAAAGGCTCACAGATTTTGCTTATATTTTCGGAAGTTATGCCCTGGCCGGTATCTGAGATAGCCAGAACCATGAATCGTCCTTTGGGAATATCTTCCAGGCAGGCATGCCGGGGGGTTTGGAGCTCTAAAAATCTGGTTGAAATATTTATGGTACCGCCGTTGGGCATTGCGTCTCTGGCATTGGTGCAAAGATTTATAAGAATTTGCTCTATTTGATGCTTGTCTGCCGAAATATTATAGTCGTCTTCTGTGATGTCTATAACCATCTTAACGTCTTCATTTACCAGACTTTTCAATATATCGGATATATTGCTTACTATGCTGGCGAGGCTGGTTTCGTTTAGAGAAACCATTTGTTTTTTGCCAAAGGACAGTAAATTTGAAGTCAGATTTTTGCCGAGTTTAGAGGCGATATTGATGTATTTGACGTAGTCTCCGGCTGTTTTATTGCCTTTCACTTCATCTGCCAAAAGATGGCTGAATGTGCTGATTGAGGCCAGTACATTGTTGAAATCGTGGGCGATGCCCCCGGCAAATTGACCGAGGTCTTCAAGCCTTCGTGTTCGGTTTAAGCGTTCTTCAAGTTTTTTATGCTCGGTGATGTCTATACTGCTACCACGGCGGCCCAAAAATTGGTTACTTATGTATATAGGGCTGCAGGTATGGGTAAACCAGCGGACTTCACCGTCTTTTTTGATGATCCGAAACTCTGTACCGTTATGCTCAGGGTCATTTATTTTGTGTAAATGGCCGCGGTATTTTTCTGTGTCATCTGGGTGAATCATTTCCAAAAGAAGTTTGGGATTATCCATAAACATTTCTCTGGAATACCCCGTGAGTCGTTCACACGAGGGAGAAATAAAGGCCAATTCATTGTTTTCGGTGATCCAATATTCAAAATTATAGGCAAACTCGGAAACGATCCGGAATTTTTCTTCATTTTCGAGAATGGTGGCTTGGTATTTTTGAAAAGCCGCAGAGAATTTTATAATGGCCAGGCAACCAAGCATCCAAAGAAAAATATGCGTTAGCAGGGTCGTTCGTCGGGTTACAACGGCAGTGGCGTAATAGGGTTGCATAGGGACAGCAACGCTCATGCCGCCGTGAACGGCACCAATCTTGAATTCTTTGCCTTCGTGGCAGTTAAGACAACCCTGATCTATTATATATGGTTTGAGAAGCTTTAAATATGGCGAGCTATTGATAGATGTGAGGGTTGACGCTTCGGTAATCACACCAGCACGAAATTCTTTGAGGATGCCTTCCTCCCATTTATCTGGCGTATCGTAAGGGTCAATGGTGGCGGCATAATCCAGACTCACAGTGTGACTAAAAGCCGCAAGGCTGGAAGATTGTTTGTGAAGTATATCATAGGCCTGTTTGGTGACCTGAAATGGGTCAATTATTGCGAAGCCTATTGGCCCTTTTTTCTGACCATTGAGCTGAAAGAGGAAATGAGGGTTGCTCTTGTCTTTATTTGAGATTCTGGTATATATTCCACCGTGCATTGTGCTCCATTTTCGGTAGGCAATATTATGGTCGAAAATGGTTCTGGCCTCAATTTTGGCCTTGGCAATTGTGTCTTGGTGGGTTTGGAAAAGATTCCAGCCGACTGATGCCGTAAGTAGCAGAGTCCAGGCAACCAGAAGGCTCCCTCTGTAATTTTTGGTGAGAAAAAAACGAATTGATTTGGCGAAGCTCATATTAAAATTATGTGGCGTTGTGCATGGGACAGAGGGGAGTGAAGCTTCGGAATATGCTTAGATGTTTTTTACCCCCAAATACCTTGATAGAGTCTATTTGGATACAATTAATAGCGGGTATTGTCAAGAACAAAGGTATTCCTGAAGTGACTCGTTAATTTATAATTTGTTAAGTGGAGGAAATGAAGTAATGAATGGGAAAATAAACTTAAGGACAGTTGTTCAGACCTGCATATTTATTGGTATTTGTCTTTTCTTCAATTTTACAGCTCAAGCGTCAGATAAGCTCGCTGGCAAGGTTCTGGAAACCATGAATAGCGGCGGTTATACATATGTTAAGATAAGCGATGACGGTAAAGATCAATGGGTGGCGGTGCCGCAGATGCTGATTCATAAAGGCGATGAGGCTGAATTTATGCCTGGAATGGAGATGGGCAAGTATAGCAGTCCTACTCTTGGGAGGAGCTTTGAGAATATTATTTTCTCCGGCGGCGTGAAAAGTCTTAAGCGAATGGTTGGTGCTGGTAGAGATAGTAGCTCTGCTAATGACGAAAAATTGACGTTGCCCAAGTTAGCAGAGCCAGATTCTCGTAATATTGCCGAAATATATTCCCAGAAAGCTACTTTAAAGGACAAAAAAGTGGTCGTGCAGGGCAAGATCATAAAGTTATCAAAGTATGCAGGTCTGATTTGGATTCGCATAATAGATGGAACTGGCAGCCGTAAACGTGGAAATCATAAGTTAGTGGTTACCTGCAAAGAGACGACAGCCAAGAAGGGTGATATTGTGAAGGTCAGTGGTGTTGTGCATGTGGAAAAGTCAGTTGGAGCCTTGATTTATGAGGTAATTGTAGAGGATGCCCAAGTTACTGCTGAGGCCGGATAAGGCTGCTTTGAAGCTATTAATTACTTTAGTCGGTTTGGTGCTGGTTCTGGAGGGCCTGCCCTATGCTGTTTCTCCAGAGGGGATGCAAAAATGGCTGCGGCAATTGCTGGATATGCCACCTGCTTCTCTCAGAGTGCTGGGCTTTTTTGCTATTGCGGCCGGCCTTTTACTTTGTTTTGTAACGCAACGCACCAGTCTTTTGGACTGACGGGTATGCGCTTACCTCGTTACCATGAATTCATTTTATAAACTTGACTCCTATGATTTCCAACTGCCAGATGAGCAGATTGCCCAAAAACCTGCTGTTTGCCGGGAAGGTTCCCGTCTATTACAGGTAGATTGTCTAAGCGGCGCAATTACTCATGGCGGGTTCTCTGAGCTTGCGGGTTTATTTTCCGCTGCTGATGTTCTGGTTATTAATAATACCAGGGTGTTCCCTGCTCGTCTTCTTGGGCAGAAAGAGACGGGTGGTAAGGTGGAGTTACTACTGTTGCATTACCCGGAATCTGCGACCAAATCTGCTAATGAGGCAGAAGTTAAGGCCTTACTTAAAAGCTCTAAACGACCGAAAACCGGGAGCCCGCTTCTCTTTGGCCCTGACCTTGAGGTAATAGTAAGTGAATACAACTCAGACGGGTCTGCACTGGTATCTCTTAAGTGGCAGGGCGACCTGGACGTAGTTCTTGCCCGGTACGGCAAGGTTCCTTTACCGCCTTATATTAGTAGGGCAACGGGGCCGGATGATGAGGATACCAGACGCTATCAAACGGTTTATGCCAAACACAATGGAGCTATTGCCGCACCTACTGCCGGATTGCATTTTACCGATGAATTACTTAATGGTTTAGAGGCCAAGGGAGTTGTGATTGCACCCGTAACCCTGCATGTGGGTTACGGCACTTTTGCGCCGGTGCGGACTTCAGACATCAGGGAGCATATTATCCATTCAGAATGGGTGTCGATTCCAGCCACTACGGCGGCGGCAATTAAACGGGCTAAGGCCGTCGGCGGGCGGGTTTGGGCAATTGGCACCACCTCGGCCCGGGCTTTAGAGTTTGCCGCCGATGGAGCGGGTGGAGTGCAGGCCATTTGCGGGGCCTGTAATCTATACATTTATCCCGGTTATGAATACAAGGTTGTAGACAATTTAGTGACTAATTTTCATCTACCAAAATCATCTCTGCTCTTCATGGTCAGCGCCTTTGCAGGTCATGAACTGGTAATGACCGCCTACCAGAAAGCACTAAAAGATGGCTATCGATTTTATTCCTATGGCGATGCCATGGTGCTCATTCGTAAAAAATGAAAGGACGCAGCAACCTGCTGGACTTATGAAGTGCAGTTACAGCATGATTCAGTGCCGCTTTTACTTTTTGGGCATGAAGATGGAACCGGGGACTTGCTGGGGGCAGGTGTTTTTTTGCTTGAACCAGAAGGTGTTGAATCTGTACCGCAATGACCTGAGCTACAGTAACCGTCGGCATACCAACCGCCGCCTTTTAACTGGAATGAACTTTGGGAGATGAGCTTTCTTAAATTCCCTTGGCAGTCAGGGCATGCACTGAGAGGCGCATCACCTAGATGTTGCCATATTTCGGTTGTTTTATGACATTGTTCGCATTTGTACTCGTAGATTGGCATTGCTTAACTCCTTCGCTATAGCCGGCACTTGGGGCCGCACATCTGAATTTTATCAACGCCACTTAAAATAATGCTAGATCGCTCACCTGTCAATGGTCATTATGATTCTGTGATTTTGCAACTCAAAAGTTGTAATCGTTCACCAGTACTTCATCTTCGCTACCTGGCCTTCTCACGCACAGGGAGTACGCTTCGAAGACAAAAACGAACGAATATGAGGCGCTGGTGAACGATTACGGTCTGGATTAGATAAACACATAGTGCCCTGGTGAACGCTTACCAAAAGTATTATCTAATACTCCACGATGGGGTATGTCTAAATTATATTTATTTGGTATAATGCATGTGTTGTTTGAAGGTATTTCTAACACCCCGCAAATACGAAAACAATCTGTAAGGCACTAATTTAATTTTCAAGGAGCGATCCCGTGCAACAAATACTGAGCGCCCAGGCCAAGGAAGGTATGATTTTGGCCAAAGATGTAATGACCCCCGAAGACCGGGTTCTGTGCGGTAAAGATACTGTACTGACCAATGCCGTGATTGATCGGCTGGCCAAAATGGATATCATGCATATAACTGTTCAGGGACATCCGGTAAAGGTTCAAGGTGAAAAAACTCTTAAGGAGGAACTCCGGGATATTGAGGCCCGTTTTTCCAAGGTTACCAAGGTGCCGCCTCTAATGTATATCAAAAAAAAGCTGATGCAAAAGATGATTGCTTCTCGGGGGAAATAATGGAAGATCAAAAAAAACAAAAATTCAAGGCCGCTTTGCGTGAGGCTAAAAATCTGCCTACTTTGCCGGGGATTGTTAACAAGTTGACCAAAATGGCCGATGATCCCGAGACCACCACCGAGCAGATGGGTAAGGTGATAAGTAAGGATCATATCCTGGCCGCCAAATTATTAAAATTGGTTAATTCCGCTTTTTACGGTTTTCCTCAGAGAATCAGCTCGTTAAGCAGTGCCATTATTCTGTTGGGCTTTAATGTTGTTAAAAGCTTAATTATTTCTGCCTCCATTTTTGAGGTTATGGAGGATCAGGATGTTGAGTTGTGGGAACATTCACTTGGCTGCGCCGTGGTATGTAGTGTTATTGCCAAGCGTTTGGGGGTTAGCGAACCTGAGGAGGTGAGTACTGCCGGCCTGATTCACGATATCGGCAAGGTTGCTATTAAGATGGAGCTAGCTGCTGAATACAAACAAATTAATAAAATGATGTTAAAAGATAACATCTCTATGCAGCAGGCTGAACTGGCGATTCTAGGGTTGGATCACGCTGAGGCCGGCGGCTGGTTAACCAAAAACTGGAATCTACCGAATAAATTAATTGAGCCCGTTTCCTGCCATCATGATCCCCGTAAGGCCAAAGACGAACAGCTCAACAGTGCGATTATTCATTTTAGTGACCTGCTAATTCGCGGGATGGGCTATGGGCATGCCGGTGACGATAAGGTACCGATGCTTAGCAAACGTGCCTGGCAGTTATTAGACTTAAGCCCTGAGGATCTTGATGAGATCATTGATGAGGTTGAGGAAAATCTTTGGGATGTCAAAGGCTTTAGTCTGGAGATTAAGGGCGAGTCTGGTGACGGAGAAATGGAATCAGGTGAATTATAATGGCTCGTATCCTTGTTGCAGGAACTGACATTCTTGATCGCCCTGAGGGCAAGATAGTCATGGAGGCCAAGGGGTATCAAATCATTGAACGATCTGATTTGCATGGCGCTATGGCAATTTTTCTGGAGGATCCGCCAGATATTCTGCTATTGGCCAAGGGCTTTGATAACGGTGGTGACTTGGCGCTCATTCCGGTGGTTAAGGCCTGCCTGCAAAAGACCAATATCCCAATTCTACTGGTGGTAAGTGACGAGGATATGGCGGCCGGTATTGATTGGGATGCTTTACCGGTGGATGATTTTATTTGCCGGCCGGTCTCTATAGATAATCTCCTGGTCAGGGTACAATTGGCCGAGGCACGTATGCAGCGTGTCTTTGACAACAACCCCTTAAGTAAATTGCCGGGCAATACCTCAATTCTCAAGACTATCCAAAAGGCTGTTGAGGACGAGGAGCCTATGGCCGTATGTTATCTTGATATAGACAATTTTAAACCCTATAACGATCATTATGGCTTCTCTCGTGGAGACGAGGTAATTCTTGTTGTGGCGAGGGTGCTGGTGAATGTACTTGA
>Ga0114934_10003036_pt1 | contig 10545 bp, 10 predicted proteins | sample 4SBtaG_2_FD_99695 | JGI IMG/M metagenome (GOLD analysis project Ga0114934, IMG submission 99695) | Deep subsurface microbial communities from Kolumbo volcano to uncover new lineages of life (NeLLi) - 4SBTROV10_white metaG | ecosystem: Environmental > Aquatic > Marine > Volcanic ...
ATAATTTCGCACTTGGACTGAAACGTGCAAACGCAGTTAAAAAAGTTTTAATTGCTGATGGAATTGATGCTTCTCGTATTTCTATGATTAGTTATGGTGAAAGCAATCCTGTCTGTACAGAACACACAAAAGAATGTTGGTCTCAAAACCGTCGTGTAAACTTTAAACTTTTACCATAAGTTTATGTATATGAAGAGTACTGCACATGCTTTACTATTAGTTACTTTTATATCATCTGTGTCATTTGCTGCCGAACCTTCAGCGTTTGGAGCAGGTGATCTTAATTCAAAAAATCCATATGGTCTTACACAAAATGAAAAAGTAATTTTGCAAACAAAAGACACTCTCAAAAAAGTAGCAATAAATACAAAATCTCAAGCAAATGAACTGGATTCTTTAAGAGAGAGAATAGATGGAATACAAAGTGTTGTTGAAAATTTGAGTATTAAGGCGCATAACAATAAAATTAATTTGCAAAATGATAAAGTAGCAAATAAAATAAATATGGATAATATCCATGAGTTTGAAACCGGCTTAAATAAACAAGTTGAAAATAATATTCAAGAAATTGAAAAATTAAAACAAATGATATTAAAGTTGTCTCAAGTAGTTGATGATGTAAATGCTCATTATGTGAGTAAAAATGAATTTAATACTTTAGTGCATGACGTAAATGATTTTAAAGTATTAGTTACAAAAGAGATGCAGTCTAAAAAGACAACTGTAAGACCAACAAAGCTTGGAAGTGCTAAGTTATATACGCAGGCAAAGGCATATTTTGATAAAAAGTACTATACTAAGGCAATACAGAATTACAAAGAGCTTATAAAAAGAAAATATAAACCAGCATTTTCGCACTATATGATTGGAGAAATGTACTATAAACGAAAAAATTATGCGCAAGCTATATCATATTTTAAAAAGAGTGCATCTTTATATGATAAAGCTTCTTATATGCCTAATTTAATGTTACATAGTGCTATTTCAATGGATAAAACAGGTGACAGGGAACATGCTAAGACATTTTATAATGCTATAATGATGAAATATCCTAAGTCTAAAGAGGCTAAAGAGGCTAAAAAATATTTAGGATTAAGTGGGTAAAACCTAATTTTCAGAAATAATATATTTTATTATGATAAAATCTCAAAAATAATTAAAGGTAAAACAATGGCAATTCAAGATAATCAAATCGTGTCTATAGAATACGAAGTACGTGATGGCGATAAAGTAGTTGATACTAATAAGGGCGGAGCTCCATTAGTATTTATGTTTGGTAAAGGTCAAATAATTCCAGGTTTAGAAAATGGAATTAAAGATATGAATATTGGTGATAAAGCCGATGTTTTAGTTCAACCAGCAGATGCATACGGTGAGTACAATGCCCAAGCAACACAAGAAGTTCCAAAAGAACAATTCGCAGGAATTGAGTTAGAAAATGGTATGACTCTTTATGGTCAAGGTGAAGATGGTGGAACTGTTCAAGTTGTTGTAAAAGAGATTAAAGATGAAAATGTAATTATTGACTTTAACCATCCTTTAGCAGGTAAAGAATTGATGTTTAGTGTTGCTATTAATAATGTAAGAGATGCATCAGCTGAAGAAGCAATGACAGGTGTTCCTGAAGAAAATAAACCTTCTGATGATGAAGGTTGTTGTGGTACAGGCGGCGGCAGCAGCTGTGGATGTCACTAAATTTGTAACTGCCTCTGAATCTTCTTCTCAGGCCAAAAAGGCAGCTATTCTTTTAAAGTCACTGACTACTAACGCTCTTATAGTGGGTGAAGTCGGTGTCGGAAAAAGAACTTTGGCTTCTTTTATTCTCCCCGATGCATTGATTGTAGATGCAGCTGATTTTGATGAACTGCTTTTACTTTTGGAAAATGTAGAAAATATCATTATTACAAACCTAGATAATTCACCAAATATCCAACGTCTTATGGAAATAATTAAAGAAAATAGTGTAAGAGTTGTGGCTACTGCCAAACCATCCTTTTCTCATAAACTTATTGATGATTTTTTTAGTATAAAATTCAATCTTCCTCCATTACGTGAAAGATCTGAAGATGTTGAAGAACTTCTCAAACTATTTGTTTCTGATGCAAAAAAAATGTTTGGAGGCGGCAACAATTTTGATGTAAGTAATTTTAAACCGAATTTATCTCAAAATGCTCTTTCTTTAAAGAGACAGGTAATGATTAATTATTTACTTCAGGATGTACAAGATAGTGACTTAATAGAAATTATTGAACAATATTTATATGATAAAATAGGTTCTAATAGTGATTATAGAAACTTTTTATATTTATATGAAGTTCCACTCATAAAAGCTGGCTTAGATAAGTTTAAATCTCAAGTACAAGTAGCTGATAAGCTTGGATTAAATAGAAATACTTTAAGAAAAAAAATAGCAGAACATAAACAATATATAGGAGAAAACATATGAAAAAAATAGCAATGATATTCGCAGGACAAGGTTCTCAAGCAGTTGGAATGGGAAAGGATTTTTATGAAAATTCTAAACTTGCACGTGAAATGTTTGAAAAAGCAGGCGATAGAATAAATGTCGATTTTAAAGCATTAATTTTTGAAGAGAATGACAAACTTGGTGAAACGGCTTTCACGCAACCTGCAATTTTACTTGTACAGATGATTGCATATAAATTATTTCAACAAGAATGCCCTGATGTAAAAGCAGAGCTGTTTTTAGGACACTCTTTAGGTGAATTCTCTGCTTTGTGTGCAAGTGGTGCAATTGATTATGTAGATGCTGTTGAACTTGTACATAAACGTGGTGCCTTGATGCAAGAAGCATGTGATACAATAGATGCAGGTATGATGGCAATTGTTGGTCTTGATGATGCAAGTGTTGAGAAAATTTGTGCTGATGCCCAAGGTGAAGGTAAAAAAGTATGGCCGGCAAATTATAATCAAGATGGGCAACTTGTAGTAGCTGGTATGAAATCAGATTTAGCTTCTTTGGAACAAACTTTTAAAGATGCTGGAGCAAAACGTGCACTTTTACTAAATATGTCTGTAGCGTCACATTGTGATATATTAAAACCTGCACAAGAACCTTTGCAAGAGTTAATGAATAAATATATTACAGATAATTTTACAGCGCCTATTATTTCAAATGTAACAACACAACCTTATAATACAAAAGAAGAAGCAGTTACACTTTTAAAAGATCAGCTTGTGAAACCAGTAAAATATAAACAATCTATCGTAGCAATAGCTGCAGATGTTGATATGGCTATAGAGTTTGGAAATGGTGTTGTTTTAAAAGGTTTAAATAGAAGAATAGTCAAAGAATTAAAAACAGTGAATATCTCTGATATGGCATCCTTAGAAAAAGTAAAAGAAGAAGTCTGTTTATAGTATGCAGGTTACTCTCGCTCAAACTGCTCCAAAATTAAACCGTTCAAATTTGAACGATATCATTGCTCTTGTGAAAAAGCACAGTGAAGATTCAGATCTTATTGTTTTTCCTGAACTTGCACTTAGCGGGTATCTTTTACAGGATAAGCTGCATGAAGATGCTTGGGACGAAGAAGAACTCACACAACTCTCAGCATTGAGTAAAAATATAGACATAGCTGTTGGTGCAGCTATGAGAGATGGGGTACTTTTTAGAAATACTGCTTTATATTTTTCTCAAGGAAAACTTTTAAGCAAACATATAAAAGTGCATCTTCCAAATTATGGAATGTTTGAAGAAGCAAGGTATTTTGAAGGTGGAGAACATTTCGAAGCTTTTATGGTTAAAGAGAAAAAAGTTGCACTTTTGGTTTGTGAAGACTTATGGCATGAGAGTGTGCATAAGGAACTTGTAGAGCTTAATCCTGATCTTATTATTGTCCTTGTTGCCTCACCGGCTCGGGGTTTTAATAAAAGTGGTTTAGAAATCCAAGAGAAGTGGTATGCAATTATTCAAACTGTTGCAAAAGAGACGCACGCTAAATTACTGTTTGTCAATCGTGTAGGTTTTGAAGATGGGCTTGGTTTTTGGGGTGGTTCATGTGCTCTAAATGAAGAGGGCGCAATTATAGAAAAGTTACCATATTTTAAAAGCCTGACAAAAACAATTACATTATAGGAAAAGAGAAATGAAAATAGCAATTATGGGTGCAATGCCTGAAGAAGTAGCTCCAATATTAGAGCATCTTAATGATGTTGAAGAAGTGCATTATGCAAAAAACACATACTATAAGGCAAAATATAAAGATAATGATGTAGTTGTGGCATATTCAAAAATTGGTAAAGTTTTTTCTACATTAACAGCAACAACAATGCTTGAACTCTTTGCATGTGATGTATTGCTCTTTACCGGAGTAGCAGGTGCTGTGAATCCTGAACTTGCAATTGGTGATTTGGTAGTAGCAACAAAACTTGCACAACATGATTTGGATATTACTATTTTTGGACATCCTCATGGATATGTTCCAGAGGGAAGCGTTTATGTTGAGACAGATAAAGATTTAGTAGCACTGAGTAAAATTGTTGCTTTGGAAATGGGTGTAAAAGTAAAAGAAGGCATTATTGCAACTGGAGACCAATTTATAGCAGATGAAGCGAAAAAAGAATTTATATCACAAACATTTCAAGCAGATGCTTTGGAGATGGAAGGTGCTTCTGTAGCTGTAGTATGTGATGCTTTAGGCGTTCCGTTTTTTATTCTTCGTTCGATAAGTGACAGTGCAGATATGGATGCTGGCTTTAATTTTGATGAGTTCGTTGAAAGTAGTGCAAAAGTTAGTGCAGAATTTTTAATGAAAATGGTGGATAGGTTAGTAAACGCATAATGGGCATTAAACTTTCAAAAAAAATTATGTCAAAACTTGGAAAGACAAATGCCGAGTTTACGCTTATAGAAGAGGGTGATAAAATTCTTGTTGGGCTTAGTGGGGGAAAAGATTCTCTGACTATGATTCATGCTATGAAAGAGCAACAACGTCGTGCTCCTTTTGAATTTGAATTTATTGCTGTAACAGTAGGCTATGGTATGGGTGAAAATTTTGAGAAACTTTCTGCTCATTGTAAGAAACACGGTATAGAGCATATAGTAAAAGAGACGCATACATATGATTTAGCAAAAGAAAAAATTCGTAAAAATTCTTCATTTTGTTCTTTTTTTTCACGTATGCGACGAGGTTATCTCTACAGTGTTGCCAAAGAATTGGAATGTAATAAAGTTGCATTAGGACATCATATGGATGATGCTGCTGAGAGTTTTTTTATGAACTTTATTTACAACGGCCAGATGCGAAGTCTCGCGCCAAAATACACTGCAGAAAATGGATTGGTTGTCATTCGTCCTCTGATACAGATGCGTGAACGCCAACTTCGTGCTTTTGTGGAAGATAATGATATTGAAGCAATTGGTGATGAAGCATGTCCTGCTATGCGTTTTGATGTAAAAATGCCTTATGCCAGAGCACACATGAAAGAGATGCTCTCATCGATGGAAAAAGAGCATCCACAACTTTTTACTTCACTTAATGCTGCTTTTAAAAACATTAGTATAGATAGCTTTTTTATGAGTGAAGAGTAGCATCATAAATTACTGCAGTACCTGCAATTAAATCATGCAAGCCTCTTTTGTCTTTTCTAAAGGCAATCATCAAAAAACCTATACCAAAAGATAAGATAGAAGGAATATAAGCTAAGGAACGTGTAATAGCCTGTTTATTTGTAATATCTTCAAATGTTTTTGCATCTACTATCTTTACATGTACAAATTTTTTTCCTGGTGTTGCACCTTGCCATTTATCCCAAAATAAAATTGTAACAATTAAAACAGAGAATTCAAAAAGAAACTCCCACTTAAATGAGGTGTGAGGTTGGTTATCAAGCGCACGTGTATTGCCACTCATTGCCATTTGTATATTTTGTTGGTATTGTGAAAAATCAAACCAATCACCACCACTTAAAAAGTAAATAACAATACCAACAGGAAGTGCTAAGAAAAAAGTATCTAAGAAAGAAGCTATAAAACGAATCCAAAAACCTGCATAGTTTACTTCTATTTTTTGCACTGTAACATCTCCTTCCCTTTATATGCTTTGCTCAGCAAGCCCATAATATTTTGGAGCTTGTGGCTCTCCATAGTAATATCCTTGTATGAAATCTACTCCAAACTTTTTTACAAGAATAGCCAACTCTTTTGTGCTGACAAATTCTGCAATTGTTTTGATGTTAGCTTGTTTTGCATATTGTATTATACCTTTGACCATATTATTTATATTTTCGTCCTTATTGAGTTGTGTTACAAGCGAACCATCCAATTTTATATAGTCGATATTTAGTCTTAATATATTTGTGAAATTTGAATATCCAGAACCAAAATCATCAATTGCAACTTTGCATCCATATTTTTTAACGAGTAAAATAAATACTTCAACGACACTGTAATCGTCGATATCTTCTGATTCTAATATTTCAAATGTTATTCTTTCTCCTCCATATTTATCTAGACGATTCTTTATATAATCAATCATAGTTGGAGAGTTTAGGTTTTCATAACCAACATTTATAGAAATGTCTATATTGTTTTTTGCATAAATATTAAAAACTTTTTGCATCATTTGGCGTGTAAAATACTCAAATGTTTTATCTTCTTTTGCCGCATCTAAAAAGTAGTAAGGTGAAATTATTTCACCAGTATCTGTTTGTATTCTTGCTAAAGCTTCATATTTGACAATAGTGTCATTTTTTGCGTCTATAATGGGTTGAAAATAAGGAATAATATCGCCATTATATAAAGCCGTTTTATACACTTTAAGTCTTTCAATCTTTTGTGATTTTTTTTCTTTTAATGATTGCTTATTTTTATAGATGCTAAACTTTTTCCTTGAAAGGAGGGCTTCTTGTAACGCTATATCCGCATGAGAAAAAATATTATTTACACCATATGCGACCCCTGCTGTGAGGTCTGTAACAATGGACTCATCTTGATCACCAGTGTTTGCTTCACTAGGGAGCAGTAAAGAGTGCTGCAGTAAAAGTAGGTATTTATCAAAAAGAATTTTATCCGTGATTAAAAAAGCGAACTCCTGCACATTAAGACTATATAATACTACATGCTCATCATGTATGATATCATGAAGTTCATGTGCTTTTTTCCTTATTATATCTTGGACAATTGCATTTCCATAAAGATCTTTTATTACATTGAGTTGGTTTACATGTAAAATAATCAGCATACTCTCTTTTTTAAGAAGAGACAAATCTTCATTGAGTGCATTATGATTAGGTAGTTTTGTAAATCTATCAAGACTTTTAAGATTTTTAATAGCATATTCATCAATATCGAGTACAGCAGTATTAGCGGGAGTATTCTTTTGTGCTTTATGTAAATTCTCATCAGCTACACTATATAAATCATCACAATTAAGATAGAATTTTGATGTATCAAGGTTAATGCCTCCAATTGAAAGCTGTAAGTTTTTTATAGTATTAAATTTGCTAACCTCATTTGCAATTTTATTTACATATGCATCACTTTCATTAGATATTGTCAGTGCAAATTCGCCCTGAGATATTCTGAATAACTCAGTATTTTGAGCATTAGCTTGCTCTTGTAAAAAATGAGATATTTGTATAATTGTATCATCTTCAGGGCTGGCATCATTCATTTTAATTAACAATAGAGCAAAAAATTCTTCTCTCCAAATTGCACGTTTATATTCTGTTTTTAAATAATTTTCAAAATATTGTTTAGTGTACAAAGAAGTCAGTGGATCTAAGGTAGCAAAATATTCTAATCTTTTTTGGTAGCTTATATCTTTAGATATAGAAGTGTAACCAATAATATTATTACTTCTGTTATGAATAGGAGTAATTACCGTATGTACCCAATATTCCTCTCCGGTACTTTTTGTATTTTTTAAATCTCCTTGCCAGATATGATCTGTAGAAATAGTTTTCCATAAATCCTTTATTGTATCTCGATGAATATCATGATTTTTAAAAATACTATGATTTTTTCCAATTGTTTCTTCTTTTGTATATCCTGTAAAATCCAAATAGGCTTGAGAAATATTTTTAATAGTACCATCAATGTCTGAAGTCGTTAAAAAAATATTTTCATCAATAAGTTTATTTTTTTGTTCAAGTAAAAATGCTTTATTTTCAAGTTCATCCATAAGTACAGATTTTTTTGCGAGTTCTAAAAGTGCAAGTTGTGTATCATCTTTATTTTTTATAGGGTCAGTGATGTATTTGTCTATTGATAAGTTAATTATATCTGCAAAATAGTGTGAGCTTTTATTTTGTGTTATAACACCAAGAACTTGGTTTGAGTAACACTCTTTGATGCTTTTTGCTAATCTGATGCCTTGTGAATCTACTAAATCAAGACTAATTAACACTATGTCATAATATTTTTTATGTTGTAAATAGTAGTTTTTGTAAAGCATAAGTGTATCTTGTGCGTTATCACTTGTGACAACATGAGGAGAAAGCTTTTGCAGAAGCGTAAAAATTTCATCTCTTATGGAAAGGTTGCTTTCAACATATAAAATTTGTAAATCTGCATATCCTCTTACGTCTTGAAGTAGATTCATACTTTAATTCCTTAATGTTACAATCGATTATATATCATATAACATTGATTTGAAATTAAAGTATGTAAAATTACATATAATTATACGTGATAGTTTGGTGCCTCTTGCGTGATAATAACATCATGCACATGAGATTCTTTGAGTCCTGCAGATGTAATTTCTACAAATTCTGATTTATCCCAGAATGCTTCAATACTTTCACTTCCACAATATCCCATTGAAGAACGAAGCCCACCCATCATTTGATGAACTATTCCTGCAATAGAACCTCTAAAAGGAACACGACCCTCTATACCTTCTGGAACAAGTTTATCAGAGGCTGTTCCTTCTTGGAAATATCTGTCAGTAGAACCTTTTTGCATCGCTCCTATTGAACCCATACCTCTGTATGATTTATATTGACGCCCTTGAAACATTATAGTCTCACCAGGAGACTCTTCTGTTCCTGCTAAAAGTGAACCTGCCATAACACAGCTTGCCCCTACAGCAAGAGCTTTTGAAATATCTCCAGAGTATTTGATACCGCCATCTGCAATAACAGGTATACCATGTGGACGGGCAACCTCAGAACACTCATCAATCGCAGAAATTTGTGGAACACCAACACCTGCAACTATACGAGTTGTACAAATTGAACCAGGTCCGATACCAACTTTTACAGCATCTGCTCCTGCTTCTATTAATGATAATACAGCTTCTTTTGTTGCAATATTTCCTGCAATAATATCTACTTCTAAAGAGTCTTTTATTGCTTTTACTGTGTCTAAAATTCCTTTTGAATGTCCATGTGCAGAATCAAGAACAAGTACATCAGCACCTGCATCAACAAGTGCTTTTGCTCTATCCATTTGTCCAACACCTATGGCAGCACCGACAATAAGACGACCAAACGCATCTTTATTGGAGTTTGGATACTCTATACGTTTTTTAATATCTTTGATTGTGACAAGCCCTTTTAAAAAGCCTTCATCATCAATTATAGGTAGTTTTTCAATCTTATTTTGGTGCATGATATCTGCTGCTTCATCCAGACTAATACCTTTTTTTGCAGTAATAAGTGGCATTGTCGTCATAACTTCATCTGCACGTTTAGATAAATCTTTTTCAAATCGCATATCACGGTTTGTAAGAATACCAAGAAGTTTATTATGCTCATTTACAACAGGAACACCAGAAATTTTAAATTCTTTCATCAATGCTTCGGCATCTTCTAAAGTTGCATCAGGATGAACATAAATTGGGTCTATAATGATACCACTTTCAGATTTTTTTACTTTAATTACTTGATTGCATTGAGTCTCAATATCCATATTTTTATGAATAATACCAATGCCTCCAAGTCTAGCCATTGCAATGGCTGCACGATACTCTGTTACTGTATCCATTGCAGCAGAAACCATAGGAATCTTAAGGCTGATATTGCGAGTCAGCTTTGTTTCAAGAGAGACCTCTTTTGGGAGTACTTCCGAATATTGTGGTACTAAAAGTACATCTTCAAATGTCAGTGCGCGTTTACGAATTCTCATGGGTATCCTTTTATAAAGTATAGAAGTTGAAATTTTTGCATTATACCTTTTTACTTGTTAAAAAGAGGTAAAATCAAGAAGCATAAATTGTGAATTTAAGTATATAAAATTATTTATCCTTTTTTGGCACTTTTCTAAACAAATGGTAGTTTTCTAGTTCAAGCATATCTTCTATGTAAGCATTGACACATTTCTTGCAATTTGTCCAAACACCAGAAGGTAAACGAACTTCCAATCTTTTTTTCTCACGCAATTTGATAATTTTCTTGGGGGAAAGGACTTTTGTAACTGGGCCAAAATCGACATCAGTTAAGTCAATATCGTTTTTATAAAAAATAGTTTGTTTTTTGAAGTTTCCCCAACCAGGGATCCCATCTTCTGTATAAGGAACTTCATATCCATTTTTAAACTTGACCATCATCTTATAATGGGAGTCTTCAAAAACCTGTGAA
>Ga0114934_10003037_pt1 | contig 10544 bp, 10 predicted proteins | sample 4SBtaG_2_FD_99695 | JGI IMG/M metagenome (GOLD analysis project Ga0114934, IMG submission 99695) | Deep subsurface microbial communities from Kolumbo volcano to uncover new lineages of life (NeLLi) - 4SBTROV10_white metaG | ecosystem: Environmental > Aquatic > Marine > Volcanic ...
GGATGGGTATTGTTTGGGTTAAAACCGGTTAAATATATGGTTTCTTGCATTTAATAATGACTTACTTTTGTCATCGGAGAGAGATTGAAACTAAAATAATCAAATAAGATGAATCAAACAGCATTAATTACCGGTGCTTCAAGTGGTATTGGTATGGAATTGGCAAAAATTCATGCCTCCAATGGCGATCATTTAATATTGGTGGCTCGAAGTTTGGAAAAGTTGGAAAAGTTAAAATCAGAGATTGAAAGTACAACTCATGTCAAGGTTAAAGTCATTCAAAAGGATTTGTCGCGCGCGGGTGCAGCACTTGAAGTGTTTCAGGAGGTGGCAGCACAAAATATTCAGGTGGATTATTTAATTAACAATGCCGGTTTTGGTGATTACGGATGGTTTTACGAAACCAGCTGGGAAAAAGAGCAGCAGATGATTAACCTGAACATCACCGCCTTAACGCATTTTTGCAAATTATACCTGCCGGAGATGGTGAAACGGGGTAGCGGAAAAATAATGAATGTGGCTTCCACAGCTTCCTTTCAGGCCGGTCCCGGAATGGCGGTGTATTATGCCACCAAGGCCTATGTGTTGCATTTCTCGGAGGCTTTGCACAGTGAGGTCAGGGAAAAAGGGGTGACGGTAACGGCTTTATGCCCGGGCGCTACCGAAAGTGGATTCAGCACTGCGGCCAACATGGAGGATAGCAAGCTGTTTAAAGGGAAAAGGTTGCCTACCTCGGCTCAGGTTGCCCGTTATGGTTACAAAGCGATGATGAAAGGAAAAGCGGTAGCCATTCATGGCATGATGAACTCTTTGATGGTCAATTCGGTGCGCTTTGTCCCTCGCAGTTGGGTGGTGGCTCTGGTGAAAAAAATCCAGGCGAAAGAGAAATAGTAAGTGATTATTTTCTGAGATGTAGCAGAATCACATTCTCCACATGATGGGTTTGTGGAAACATATCCACCGGTTGAATTTTTTTGATTTCGTACTTTTCGTTGAGCAGTGACACATCGCGGGCTTGCGTAGCCGGGTTACAACTCACATAAACAATCTTTTGAGGCTCGGCCTTGAGAATTTGTTCGATGACCTTCGGATGCATGCCGGCTCGTGGCGGATCGGTGAGCAGAACATCGGGTTTGCCATGCGTTTTGATAAAAGTTTCATCCAATAGTTTGGCCATATCTCCCCAATGAAATGCCACATTTTCGATGGCATTGTCCACAGCATTTTTATGGGCATCTTGTACCGCCTCTTCCACATATTCTATGCCCACCACTTGCTTTACCGAACGAGCAATAAACAGGGCGATGGTACCTGTTCCGGTGTAAAGATCATAAACCAGTTCGTCGCCTTTGAAATCGGCAAAGTCATGGGCGGTTTTGTATAGTTTCCAGGCCTGTTCGGGATTGGTTTGGTAAAAGGATTTGGGGCCGACTTTAAAATGGAGGTCCTTTTGCCGGGGAGTTGCTGCAGGCATAATCTCCAGATTATGGTCTTTTCCTTTAAATAAAACGGCTTCCAGATCGTGAATTGAATCGTTTCTTTTTGTGTTGACGACATACATGGCCGAACTTATTTCCGGGAAACGTTCTGTCAAAAAGCCCATCAATTGGTTGATCCCTTCCATGTTATTCTCCCCAAAAACCATGACCACCATCAAGTCGCCCGAACTGGCGGTGCGGATAATCATATTGCGCAGAAAGCCGTGTTGTTCGCGGGCATTGTAAAACGACATCCCCTTTTCAAGGGCAAAAGCTTTGACCGCCAGTCTGATATCGTTGGAGGGATCCTGTTGCAGATAGCAATGGCGGATGTCTAATATTTTGTCAAATTTTCCGGGTAGATGAAATCCCAATCCCTCCAAATCGGTGACGCCCCCTTCTTCAAGCGGGGTATCCAACTCGGTGAGCCACCGCCGGTTAGAAAAGGTAAATTCAAGCTTGTTGCGGTATCCATATATTTTGGAGGCCCCGATAATGGGCTGTATGGCAGGGTAGGGGACTTTTGCAATGCGGTCGAGACTGTCCTTTACCTGTTTTTGTTTAAATGTTTTCTGGTATTCATAATCAAGATGTTGCCATTTGCATCCGCCACAAAGACCAAAATGTTCACATTTGGGTTGCGTACGGTATTCCGAATATTTTTTAATGGCTTTAATATTCCCTTCGTAGTAGGCTTTACGTTTTTTAATCACCTGAACATCAGCAATATCACCCGGAGCGGCAAAGGGCACAAAGAGTACCCGCTCGTTTACGCGGGCAATGGCTTTGCCTTCGGCTCCGGCATCAGTGATTTCCACATTTTCAAAAAAAGGTAAGGGGCGTTTTTGTCTGGCCATGGATTGAATTTTTAGGCGGCAAAGATAGCGCTTTTTTAATGAGATGAATCATTTCAGAAGCGCACCGGTTGGCAGCCGCCCGTCTCAAAAAAAGAGCTAAATTTTCTCAATTAACTTGAGTAATTTTTCCAAACCGGCATCAAATTCGGGTTCCAATTCAGGTGGAAATTTTCCAAATGCATTGAGTTGTTTGGCCTTGGTGTTGTGGAGCATTTCCCAGGCTTTTGATTTGCGCGCATTGACAAAATGGCTTTCCACCAGCTTTTGAGGTTGAAGTTGGTAGCGCTCAGCCATCACTTCTATTTCTTGTTTGATTTGTTGCAGCGTTTGCAAAATAGCAGCCTTTGTTGAATCATCCAAATCGTGAACTGTTTCCTGCATGACCGAAGGGTCAGTTTTATTAAAGGTAAAGACGATCTCCTCTGCCATTTTTTCCAAAAGGAAAAGGGTAGAGGAGATGGCTCTTTTATGGTTGGCAGAAAGCTGCGGCATGGTTACATCCTTTATTTTTCAAGCTCGAAGCCAAAATCTTTTCCCTTTTTAACAGCCGGAATTCCTTCTTTCATCCATTTGGGTTCGGGGGCGTCTTTCAGGAAGTGGTCAAAAAACTGTTGCATGCGCCGGGTCAGGTCTTTCTCATCAGCTCGTCGACTAAGATTGTGAGGGGCGCCGTTGTAGGTTAACATCCATACCGGCTTGTGCAATCGCCGCAAGGCATTAAAAAATTCAATTCCCTGGTACCACGGCACTGCATTGTCCTTGTCGTTGTGCATCATCAACAGTGGTGTTTGAACCCTCGGAGCAAAGAAAAGCGGGGAATTGAGCATGTAAAGCGGCAATTTATCCCACAAGTTTCCACCGATACGGCTTTGGGTATGCTCGTATTGAAATTCACGGCTCATCCCCGATCCCCATCGAATGCCACCGTAGGCGCTGGTCATATTGCTTACAGGAGCACCTGCCTGTGCGCATCTGAACATATTGGTTTGGGTAACCAGGTAAGCCGATTGATAGCCTCCCCAGCTTTGGCCTTGCATGCCCAGGCGGGTGCGGTCGATAAACGGATATCGGTTGGCCATGGCCTGCGTGCCACTGATAATGCAGTTGAAAGCGCTGGCACCGGGATAACCGGTGGTGTACTTAATGTCGGGTACAAAAATCAGGTAACCATTGCTGGTGTAGTAGCTGAAATTAATGACCGATCGGATGGGACGGGGAGCGATGTACCGGTGAATCCGGTCGGAATAACGTTCGTAAAAATAAACCAGCATCGGATATTTCTTCTGCGGATCGAAATTGGCCGGCTTATAAAGCATCCCCTGCATGGTGTCTCCGTCAAAAGTAATCCAGCTAACCAAATCCACACTGCCCCACAGGTATTGATTCTGTTGTGGGTTAGCGTTTGAGATTTTTCGGGGATGTTGAAAATCGAGTTTGCTCAGGTAAACATCCGGATATAATTCGAAAGATTGTTTCCTCCACAAAATGTCATCGGTGTTTTTGGCTTTTACAGGATGTGAAAAGGAAAAATCATCGAGCAGCAAAGCCCGTAGCTTTCCGTTTTGAAGGGAGTAAAATCCTGCTTTTTTGTTTTGGGTTTGAAATGCACTCAAAAGCATGTTTTCAGGAACATACTGCAACTCTTTGTCCAACTTCACGTAGCGTAGTCGTAAGTGATGCTGACGGCCCATGCCTTGCGTCAGGTTCCTGGCGGCTGTTTTTCCGGAAGGATCCAGCACCCACAAATCGTAAGCATCATACACCACCAGCTTGTTGTCTTTGGTCCAACCGGCCATCCCGTAAGCACGTGCTTCGTTGGGGATGTCGTTCAGTTCGTTGTAGAAAGCTACGCCTATGGGTTGGGTCAGGTTGACGGATTGACCCCTTTTGATGTTGTAAGCATTCCACGAACTGTCGGCGATGTTATACCAGGCAACAAATTTTTGGTTGGGTGACAGGCTGGTTTGCCCGTCGATTTTTTTTAAAATAAGATGACGGCTTCCCTGCATTTGGTTTACCAAATATACATCATTAAACCAATGCCCTGACCAGGATGTCATTTTTTGATAGGGGGTGTTGTCGTAACCCAAACAATAAATCCCATTCGACATGGAGTTGATGCGTACCTCCCGCATATTGCTATCAGCCAATTGAGTCAGCCTGTTTTTCGCCACTAAATAAACTGCCCGGTAGCTCCTTTTCTTTTCCTTGCCGGCTTGTACTTTCTGTTGCGGTTGCAATAATTTGTCTTTCCAATTCCAGATATCGAGACTGACCTTCTCGTCGGCTGCCAGACTGTCCTTTACCTCGGGTTCGGGTTTGGGGGCGGTTCCGAAATAGAGTGCGCTGCCTGAATGGTTGAAATAGAGTTTCGCATAGGGGCTGACTGACCAACCGGAGTGCAATTTTGAGAAATTTTCTCCTGATACCAGTAAGGGTTTTTCCTTTTTGAGGTTCATAAAATACAATCCGTAGGCTTTGTTTTTCACTGTGTCGTCCGAATAGGTAAAAGCCAACAGGTTTCCTGTGCGGTCAAGGCTGATATTTTTGGAACTTCCCCTGGCATCAAAAATCAACCGGGCAATCTTCGATTGTGTGTTAAAAACTTTTATATCAATCCGTTGGATGGTGTCGGTGGGGTGCTGAACAAAGGCGCAGCTTTGGCCGTTGTCTGAAAGCGCCACCTGACTCACATGCTCAAAAACCGCTGAATCGCCATTTAAGGCATCGAAAAGGATTAACTTACTTCCTTCGGGTTTCAATGGTTTTTTGGCTTTTGTTTTCTCTGTCTTGTCTTGGTTTTTTTTGTCCTGGTTGATTTTATTTTTACGGGTTTCTTTTTTTAAGAGTGTTGCCACCCAATGGCCGCCTTCTTTGGGGATAAGAACTTTACTGATTTGACCGAGTTTGGTAACCCGGAGGGTTTCTGTATTCCAAAATGCGATGGAATCTTTGGGTAGTTTGTTTTTCTTTACCTTTTTGCGCTGCATTTTACGAACGCTGTCGAAAACAGGTTTGATACGGTATACCAACAACCGGCCATCTGCCGTGAAGGTAGGTTGAATACCTCGAGGCATCGAGTCGAGTTGGTTTTTCCGGATGTTGTACAGGTAAACCCATCCATCGCCCTCTTGAGGGTCAATTTCGTAAGCTGCAAATTGTCCGTTCTGAGAAATAACCGTGTTTTTCAGGTCTTTCCACTGGTCGTAAACCGAATGGTCCAGTGGTTTTTTCTGTTGGGCCATGGCAAAGATGCCCGGCATCAGGAGTAGGAATAGAAGTGAAATTTTTTTCATGGGTGATGATTTTGAGGTTGTGATTTAAAAAGAGAAGTGCAACTGGATTCCTTTGTAAAGGGTGGTCGGCTGCTGCGGAACCGGGCCTACGACCGGTCGCAGGTCTACCGAGAGTTTGTCTGAAATATCCCAATGCGATAAATGGGCGTCCACGTTGGCATCAATGGCCTGCAACAAATACCATGCCCCCATGACGATGTACGACAGCTGCGTGTTTCGCCGGTAGTAGTTACGAATGGTTAGCAAGGTGCTTTCATTATATTTTAATGCAATAGGGTTGGTACATTGGTTATCGGTTACTTTGCAGGTGTAAGCAGTACTATATTTGGTGTATTCGTGTTGGTTGATGATGGCAAAGTAGCCAATGACGCCAAAACCGGCATACACTATGGGAATTTTCCAATATTTGTGGTTGTAAGCCTGTCCCATTCCGGGAACCAAAGCCATGAGCATGGCTTTTTTTGGCGAACGTGGAGGTATTTTTTTTTCTTTCTTTTTATGCTTTTTGCCCTGTTTTGGTTGGGCATAAGTTGCGGGAACGGCCGTCAGTACAAGAAGCAGCAGGCTCAACACTATTTTACCGGATACTTTTATGAAGTTGTCATTCTTTCTCAAAATAAGAAATGATTTGGTCGAGTTCGTGATCATCTTTGAAGGTAATGACTATATTTCCTTCCCCTTTTTGATTTCTTTTCAGGCGCACTTTAGTACCTAAACTTTGACTTAATCGTGAAGGAATGGTTTTGTACTTTTCAGGAATTTCAGAGGTGCCAGATGGTTTCTTTTTGGCCTTAGGTTGATTTGTCTGGCGTACCAGGGCTTCTACCTGGCGAACACTGAGGCCATCGGCAATAATTTGTTTTAAAATTTGGAGTTGTTTTTCTTCCTCTTCAATGCTGATGAGCGCCCGGGCATGCCCCATTGTGATGGATGCGTCGCGCAGAGCGATTTGAATGGCCGGCGGCAGTTTTAAAAGACGGAGGAAATTGGTGATGGTCGATCGGTTTTTACCCACTTTTTCACTCAGTTTTTCCTGGGTGAGTTGGCATTCTTCCATTAATCGTTTATAGCTAATGGCCACCTCGATGGCGTTTAAATCCTGACGGTGAATGTTTTCGATGAGGGCCATCTCAAGCATTTGCTCGTCGTTGGCTACCCTGATGAAAGCCGGGATTCTGTCGAGACCGGCCAAAGAGGATGCTTTCAATCTTCTTTCACCGGCAATTAGCTGATATTGATCGCGCCCCATTTTGCGAACTGTCACAGGTTGTATCACGCCCTGTGCTTTGATCGATTCGGTAAGTTCGCGAAGCATCATCTCATCAAAATCGGTACGGGGTTGAAACGGGTTGGCTTCTATTTGGTCAATTCTGATTTCGGCAATGGCGCCCGCCACATAATTTCCCGAAATATCCTGTGAGGTAATATCGGTATCCGGACTGCTTAATATTGCATCCAATCCTCTTCCTAATGCTCTTTTGGTCGGTTTCTTACTCATCTTTATCCGGTATGCTTATTTTTTTATTTTCGTTTTTCATGCTCGTCATATTGTTTTTTTGCAACAATTCACGGGCAAAATTCAGGTAATTAATGGCCCCTGTACTGGAGGCATCATGCATAATAATGGATTGTCCAAAGCTCGGGGCCTCACTCAAACGGGTGTTTCTGTTGATGATGGTGTCGAATACCAATTGTTGGAAATGGGTTTTTACCTCCTCGACCACCTGTTTGGAAAGGCGCAACCGGATGTCGAACATGGTTAGAAGGATGCCTTCGATATCCAGGTTGGGGTTCAGGTTGCTTTGAACGATTTTAATGGTGTTCAACAGTTTTCCCAATCCTTCCAAAGCAAAATATTCGCATTGAACAGGGATGATGACTGAATCGGAAGCCGTGAGGGCATTCACCGTAATAAGTCCCAATGATGGGGAACAATCGATAATAATAAAATCGTAATCGTCTCTGATTTGATCCACCGCCCTTCGCATCATTTGTTCACGGTCGGGCAGGTTAATAATCTCAATTTCGGCCCCTACCAAATCAATGTGGGCAGGAAGCAAATCGAGGTGGGGGGTTTGGGTGTGCAGGATGACGTTTCGCGGAGGCGTTTCATCAACTAAGCATTCATAAATACTGGTTTGAATGTTTTTTGGGTCAAATCCTATTCCCGAGGTAGCATTGGCCTGCGGGTCGGCATCAATAAGCAAGGTCTTGTACTCGAGTACAGCCAAACTTGCTGCCAGACTAATGGCGGTAGTGGTTTTACCCACCCCTCCTTTTTGATTGGTAATGGCGATTGTTTTTCCCATAATACTATTCAAATCCTGTTTTAGATGGTGTACAAAGTTATTCTTTTTTAGCCCTGCCTTTTGCCCGGTTGATGGTAAGTTTTCAACACCAAAAAACCATAAACTGTTTCTCTGTATTAAATAGCAGACTTATAGCGTAAATCCACAACGGTTTACGGATCCATATCTTTGGCTAAATCTTCAAAATTAAGGTCTACTTCTAATTTTCCTTCTGGGTCAAAATTTTTATGGACTTTTTCCTCTTCCCCGGGCGTTTCTCCGGTTTCAATAAAACGGATGGCTGCATCCAAGCCTTTGACAAATTTCTCAAAATCTTCACGGTAAAGAAAAAGTTTGTGTTTTTCATACACAAATTTTCCTTCTTCGTTGGTGAACCTACGCTTGCTCTCGGTAATGGTTAAATAATACTGATTGTTACGCGTGGCTTTTACATCAAAAAAGTAGGTTCTCTTTCCGGCACGAACCGCTTTTGAAAAGATGTCTTCCCTTCGTTCCTGTTTTTCTTGTCCTTCCATGGGCTTACATTTATTAATTTGGATTAACACACAAAAATAAGAATAATCCAATACACCCTATTTTCGTCGCTCTAAATGTTGAAAAATTTTCCAATTTGTTAACAAATGGCCCTTTTTACCCCGTTCACTCCGCCGCCAATGGGTGTATAAACTATTTATTTAGAATTGGTCTGAATTATTAATATTTTTATTATTTTTGTGCGTGCAAAAACCAGGCTTATTCAGATGCTTTGTAAAAGTATAAAGCCTTGATAATCATATTAAAATGGCAAAATTTGAAATTATTATGCCCAAGATGGGCGAAAGTATTATAGAAGCAACGATTACAAAATGGCTTAAGGTGGAGGGCGATCAGCTGGAAGAAGATGATGCCATTGTTGAAATTGCCACCGATAAGGTTGATTCCGAAATCCCCAGTCCAGTCGAGGGTAAATTGGTAAAAACCCTTTACCAGGAAGGTGATGTGGTGGCCGTGGGTGAGGTGATTGCTTTGGTAGAAACCGATGATGATGACGAGGAGGATGCATCGGACGAAGAGGTTTCAACAGAAGTGCTCCAAGCCATTCCCGGTTCTGAAGTGATTGATAAAACGGCTTCTGCCGATAAAAATTCACAGGAAGCATCAAGTCCTGCTGATTTTACTCAGTCAAAGCGTTTTTATTCTCCGCTGGTAAAAAGTATTGCCAAAACCGAAGGGTTGACGGTAACTGAACTTGATCAAATACCCGGCAGTGGTAAGGAGGGACGTATCACCAAACGCGATGTGTTGGCTTATCTCGAAAAGAGGAACTCAGGAGCGCAAGTAGCACCGGCAAAAGCTGATGCCCAGCCAGCTGCCGCTAAAAGTTCAACTCCCGAAATGAAATTACCCCCGGTCAATACTGAAACCGGTGACCAGGTGGTTGAAATGGACCGTATGCGCAAAATGATTGCCGACCATATGGTCATGTCTAAAAAAGTGTCGCCGCATGTCACCTCTTTTATTGATGTAGATGTCACCAATGTGGTGAATTGGCGTAACCGGGTGAAAGATGCTTTCTTGAAAAAAGAGGGCCAAAAAGTAACCTTTACGCCCGTTTTTATCCATGCTGCCGCCCAGGCCTTGCGCGAATTCCCCCAAATTAATGCATCGGTGGATGGTTACAACATTATTTATCGTAAAAATATTAACATTGGCATGGCTACCGCATTGCCCAATGGAAACCTGATTGTTCCCGTCATTAAGCAGGTGGATGAGAAGAGTTTGCTGGGGGTAGTGAAATCGGTGAATGATCTGGCCAAAAAAGCCCGTTCCAACGCCTTAAGCCCCGACGATATCCAGGGAGGTACCTTTACCATGACCAATTTTGGTACGTTCGACAGTCTGACAGGTACACCGGTCATTAACCAACCACAGGTGGCTATCCTGGGTGTGGGTGGCATCCGTAAAAAGCCGGTAGTGTTGGAAACACCCCAGGGCGATGTCATTGCCATCCGTCACATCATGATTTTATCTTTGGCGTACGATCACCGTATTGTCGATGGTGCGTTGGGTGGGTTGTACATTAAAAAAGTGAAAGAAATTCTTGAGAATTGGGATGTGAACATGGAAATTTAAGGATAAAGCCTTAACCTTTCCAACCTTTTGCCTCCAGGTCTAAAAACCGTGCTTTTTCGTCTTCGGTCATTACCCTGATTTCATATTCCAGGTCGTACCCGAATGCGCTAAGCGGATCTTTTACCGAGTTGATGAGTACATCGGCAATGGGGATATTGGGAAAGGGAAACACAAAAGTAAGTTTTACGGTTTTGTCAACGACTTGAATATCCTGAATAATGCCCAGCTCAACCAACGAAAAATTGATGGAGGGGTGTCCAACTTGTGAAATGGCATCAATTAAATTTTCTTTTGAAAGTTCCATGCTTGATTTGTTTTAATCAATAAGGCTGCAAAAGTACTATTTTTCTTTTTTTTGATGCTCATGAACGAATATTTCGTAGCGTGCTGATACGGAAAATGTTTTTTGAAGAACCCCGGTTTTTCAATTGGCCTCTTTTTATATCTTTGCTATCAATTGAAAAAAATGGTCGTTGCAGAAAATATTCATAA
>Ga0114934_10003038_pt1 | contig 10544 bp, 9 predicted proteins | sample 4SBtaG_2_FD_99695 | JGI IMG/M metagenome (GOLD analysis project Ga0114934, IMG submission 99695) | Deep subsurface microbial communities from Kolumbo volcano to uncover new lineages of life (NeLLi) - 4SBTROV10_white metaG | ecosystem: Environmental > Aquatic > Marine > Volcanic ...
AAAAATGTTTAAATGGGAATAATGTTAAAAATGGAAACTACAAGAACATGGGTTTCTTGGATGAAGGCTCAAGTAACAAAATATAAAAAAAATAAAAAAAAATAATTTTTCTACATATTTAAAAGAAATGAAAATAACAGTAATAAATAGATGGTCCAGATGGAGTTCAAGTTTGAGAAAAACTCGAAGGAGCCGTGGTGTATCTATACTGTCGTAATGTAAAAGAAATAGCGATATATAGAAAGCCTTGGTTCTAATGAATCAAGGCTTTTTTTATGCCTAAAAAATGGAAGGTGAAGCAGATAGTTGGCGACTGCACTGGTTTTGAAAACCAGTGAATCGAAAGCCCTTAGGAGTTCGGCCCTCCCTGTTTCCACAGAACAAATGTTCTTTGACATATTGGAAAAGTTAAGTTGTTAATTTCTGATTAATAATTTCAGTAATTATATCTAGGTATTTTTGAGCTGTTTTTGGCTTGAAGTATTTTTCTATAAATGGTTTTGAAAAATGATTTCCGAATCTTTTTATTCTGCAGAATACATGGAAAGTAAAGCAACAGTGGTGTTGTCCTCGCTTGCTAAGCGAAGGGTTCCTGAAAAGGGATGGGAATCGTTCTCTCTGCTTTCCGCATTAAAAACTATGTTAGAGAGTTTAATTTCCTTATAGTTCAAAAATGGCCCCATAGTTAAAGGGATATAACCTGGGTTTTCTAAACCTGTATTTCAAGTTCGAATCTTGGTGGGGTCACAATAATATGCGATTATTATATAATTGTACAGTGAACTAAACACGTTGTTCAGCCAGGGTGGCGGGCGGTTCTCCAAAAACTTGTCGGGTAGGGTCGTTGCCTACACAGCGTGCAGAATTATAAATATAACTCAGTAGTCTATAATTACAGTTCAAATTGAGATATATAATGAAATTAAGAAGAAAGGCAAAAAGTAAACATTGCTTTTCTAACTTTTTTACTTATATTTACTTTTGAAAGGTTATTATTAAATTAGATAATGATAGTTGAAAAAAACGAACTTTCTATTGAAAGTATTATTGAAGAAACAGTGCACAGAGTGATTAATTCTATGTTCTTCAGAAGCACTAATTCTTTTAATATAGACGATGTAGGAGATGTTGTCCTACCTCTTTTGGATAAAAATGGACACAAAGAGCCAACACTGGAAATTCTTAAAAAACCAACTAAAATTCTTATTGACAAAGGTTATGAGTTTTTAGATTAATAATCAGGTTTTACAGCCTATTTATTAATGTGAATATTAGAAAACTCATACGACAAACTCTTAAAGAAGTGCTTGACCGTGTATCTTACACTGGAGTTATGATTGAAGACCCTATTGAGATAGCTAAGCTACAGGGTGTTAACATCCCAGATGGGTGGAAAACTCCACAGGACATTGGTGACTTATTTCATATGACAATAACACTTGGTGAGCTTCCTCTTGGAATGAAAATGAGAGGCGACCTAGGTTCAGAAGTAGAACTCAAAGTTGAATCTATTGGAAAATCAGATAGTGCAATTGCATTTGGTGTATCTGGGTTTATGTCAAAAAATGAAGTACAGCACATTACAATAGGGTTTAAAGAGCGTCCTGCAGCTTCAAAAAATATAAAAGAATGGTTTCCATTAAAAACTCCATTTACAGTTAAAGGAATTATACGTGAGGTTGGGGAAAATAAAATAGTTAATGAAGTTGCTCAAAAAAAAGATTGGTATTTTTTAAGGTGGACTTCAGACCCTCAAGGAGATTTAAGAAGAAATTGGAGCGGACACTTACAAGCTTGGTTTAATTCAGAAGAAGAAGCTTTTAAAGATTATAAAAATAGAGTAGAGAAAGGGCACCAAAGTGCTGATAATAAACCTAAACAAGACCCTAATACAGGCGATTGGAACGCAGAGCCAGAATGGGGGATTAGTGCTTACGCTTTTAATAATAAGAAGACTTTTGAGATAGCTAAGAACCAAATAGACGAAATTGGTTGGTTTCATCAAGAAGGTCGTGGGCAATATCTTGTTTTGTTTAAGTCAAATAATTGGCAATCTCAAATGGGATGGGATGGAGAAGACCTTTTTAAAGATGGAATTATAGTTGGCTATTTAGATAAAAATGCAACATTTGAGGATGTAAACGATTTAATTCAAAGTAAACAAATTAACGAGAGCTATTATACAAAAGAAGACCTTGGTGAAAAGAAGAAAAAATATTGGGATTTTGTTAAAGAAGCCTGGATAAGAATGATTGCTGATATAGAAGGAATTAAAGAAAATGCTCATGATGACATTGACAGTATTAGACTCGGTATTAATGTAGTTGTTTCTGACAATCCAGATATACAGAGATATATCAAGGAGTGCAAAAAGAACAATATTAAACATTTATCTGCTGCAAAGAAACTATTTGCAAAATTTCCAGTTGCCAAAAGAACTTTTAATACAATGTTAAGTGAGAGCTTTGGTTCTACATACAAAATGCCGACAAAAATGTTTGACCACCTAAAGTGGAATTTTTCAGCACAACAAAAGCTTTTCTTGGAGGAATTCATTCAAGTTGACCCTGACTTCCTTAGGGAGGTAGACTTCGTGCATGCATCATCTGTGTTGGGTGTGCCGAAGAAGAATGTAAAGTCAATCCACAATACATACAACACAAAGAGACAGCTTAGAGAACTTCAAATAAAGCTTAAATCAGAACCAGACTCTGGCTATATTAAAAAAGGAGAGATTCCAGCAGATTCAGCATTTTTAATAGGAAATAAGGGTCTTACATTTGATGATTGGGACCATAAATATCGTACAGATGTTGTGAACTACAAGACGATATCACAAGAAGAAAAAATTGCACTGACAAAGCCGACTATGTCAAAGAAGGAGCAACAGCATCATTCTGAAAACTTTAGGCTGGGACAAAACCTACAGAGACCTAACATGGTTGTCGTAGGCGAACAAAAAGATATGGAGCTATTTATGTTTCTTCAAGCAAAAATTAACCCAAAAAATCTCACTGTCAATCACAATGGAAATATTCAACTTGACCATACACTTAATGAGGAAATGGGAACATTTGAACAAGAGTTTCTTCTTTCAAATAAGAAAAACAAAAGTTGGATGATGATTGAAAGTCTACTAGAAGAATTTAATCGGGAAAACGGATGTTCATATTATATTGTTGACCATCTTGACCTTAGAAATACAAAGCACAAGTGTCGAAGAACTCTTATTGACCTTAGGAGGGTAGATGAAAATAAATTAATATGGGATAACGATAGAAGAAAATTTTATAAATGGTCAGACGCATCTGACTATATTAAAAGAGAACATGTTAAAAGTGAAAAGAAACAAAGGACAATGCCTGAGATTCAGCCTGTAGACCATAAAGACTTAATGAGAAGATATGTAAATGGAGAATTAATACAAATGAGTGGTGGAGAAACCGATTGGCTGACAGCGGATTTAAGGTAAAATAACGAAATAATTTAGAATGAGAAAGATAATAAGAGAAATACTTGAAGAGATTATTCAAGGAGGTTATGATGCTTATCATGGTTCTGATGTTGAAATTAACAAATTTGTCGATGATTTTGTTGGTGGAAAAAATGCAAAAGGCAAAGAAGGAGCAGGGATATACTTTTCGACAACTCCTAAGGGTGCTGAATATTACGGAAAACACATTTATAAAGTCAAACTTAGTGGAACTTTTTTAGATAAAAATAATTCTTCAGAAGAAGTTGACCCAGGAGAGCTTGTAAGACTCATAAAAATGAAAAAAGATTGGGAGTTGAATGCTCAAGATTATGCTGAAGACCCAGAAGTTGGAGCAATGGAAGCAGCTCAAATGGCTATTCAATACAATGAGACTGAAGCAGATGTCTGGCAACAGATAGAAGCAGATTTTTATAGGGACGATTCTGTGGACTATGTAAGAAATATGACAAAACTTGGCTATGATGGTATTATTGTAGATGCTCCATCTGATTTTTCTGGAGATAAGCATATTATTGTATTTAATCCAGCTATTATTAAATATGAAGGAAAAGTTGAACAAAAAGATATTAATGAGGCTTACATAGGAGTTAATGGTCTTCAAGATTTTGACCCACGCTTAATATATCCTTACAATGATATTTGGAATGTTATAGGAGACTATTTTAAAAAAAATGAAAAATATTTTATGAAGTTTGGTTGGGGAATTTTTGATGCCATTGGGAATAAAGAACTGGATTCTAAATTTAAGAGTGAAACCAATTCTGTGTTTAGAGTTGAAAAAATAGATGAATTTAATAATCAAGAAGAGCCAACTTTAGATTATCTTTCTTCAGACCAAGAAGCATACGAAAAAGCTAGAGAGGCAGGTTTTTTAGTTAACAAAAATGGAGTTGTCTTAGGGTTAAATGGGGTTAATTTGGTAAAGAAAGCAAATGCGTAATTTAAAAAACATAATCAATTCAGATGAGGCCTATGAAATCTTAGACCAAAGCAAGTGTGGAGGCACTTGGACTGAAGGCGGATGTTCTGTTCTTGCATCGGCACTAAAGAAGATAAATCCTTCTTTTAATAAAGTCGTAATATTCAACTTGACATTAAATCAAATAGAACACTTTGGTGTTGAGACTTCACGTGGGACTATATTAGATGGCGATGGAGAACATAGTTCTGAGGGAGCTTGGCTTCGATTTTTTAAAGAAAATGAACATGTGAACGGAGAATTGGAAGTTATGCCGTATAATTCAGCTATGCCAAGACCAGGGGTTTTGGATGATGACCAAGCTTCCTCTAAATTGGCAAATCTTATCAAAGGTAAAATGAATAAATCTGTTGTAAAAAAGTTAATTAGAGAGACAATTGAAGAAACAATTGAACTAAAAAATATTAGTGACGATGACGAATACTGGGATAGAGTTAAAATTATAGTAAAAAATAAATCAGGTAAAGAAGTTGGCTATGCTATTTTAGATATGCTGATAGAACCAGAACATGAGTTTGTATTTGCTCCTGATGAGGGAAAATATTCTGATGAGGAAATTGAACAGCACTTCCCAGATGATTTTATATCTAAACTTGAACACCTGGAGGTATTGCCAGAATTTAGACAAAAAGGAAATGGGAAAAAATTGATGGATGCTGTTGTTAATTACGTAAAAAAAAGAGGAGTAAATACTTTGTTTTTAATCGCATCGCCAATTGGATTTGAACCAAAAATTAGTCTTGATAATTTATCTAAATTCTATAGTTCATATGGGTTTAAAGTTATAAAAGACTATGGAAATGCTCATGATATGGTAGCTCAATTAAATGAATCTGTTGTTAGAAAGATTATTAAAGAAACTATAGAGGAAGCCGTCATTGATGAAACATATACAGGACAAAAGGATTTGGAGAAGTTTGCTAACGACATCCTTATATTTATGGGAGAAAGAATTGTCAAAGAGAGAGAACGAAATGAGTGGCTTGACCCAAATAATGCTGAGCTCAAATATCTTCCGTTATTATTTACAGGAAAGATGACTGGAGAAGACTTTGGCGAGATTGAAGATTTTATAAAGAGTACAAGTATAAAGATAGTTCCAGCAGAGCTTATTGGAAATAAAGAAGAAACTCAAGGACGGTTATTATATGGAAGACCAGATAAAGAAAATAGAGAATTTTTTGAAATAAGTTTAAAGTATTCAAAATATGACCTTGCTAAAATAAATGAGTTATTTGAAGAGAAAGAAAAAGTATCTAAAAAGGATGTTTATTTTAACCTTTACTACATGTTCTTTTCCACATTATTGCATGAACTTCAACATGCTTATGATGCATGGAGAAGTGAAGGAAAAGCATTCAACTCAGCTTATAATGAAAAGTATATAGATAGACAAAAAAGAGCAAGAGAAATTTCTATGGCAGTTCCTGTCGAAGAGCAAACTCCAGAAGAAATTGAGGCAATTGGAAATAGCTACAAGGAATATCAAAATCTTGTTCATGAAATTAATGCAAGGTTTGCCCAAGCAATGCACAAAGTAAGACTTGTAGGAATGAGCGATGATTGGACAACTTACGAAAAGAATCCGTGGAAAGATGTGTATTCACAGTTTAAAACGTATTTTGAAGGATGGAGAAGACTTAGTGACAAAATGCAAAAGAAGTTAACTAGGAGACTTGCCAAGGCATATCAGGAAGCAATTGATATGGAGCACGGAAAGTCAACAGAATTTAAAAAAGAGGTAGCTGAAGGAATTGATAAACTTGATGTGGCAGTACCAAATGTCGAAATTCTTGCTAGGAAGATTGCTAAAAAGATAGGTGCTAAAAAAATTGCTCCAGCTGAAAACGGAAACTACGGTTATGCATTCTTGACTGATGATAATAGAGTTATTAAAATTACATCTGACAAAAGTGAGTTAGTTGCGGCTAATAAGATAAAAGGAAAAAGAAATAAACATATTGTTGATGTTTATGATTCATACAAAATAAAAAACAAGGATATTTATGTGTTAGTGGTGGAGCGTGTAGATAGAGATGATAGATTTGATGATTTAGAGTACGACTTGAATAATTTCTTTTTATCTCCGAACGGAATAGATGGCGAGTATGGTGATTACTTTACTTTTCTTGAGGAGTTAGATAGACCAGGCATTATTGATAACAGAGACATTAATTACATTAGAAAAAAGATTACTAACAGCGAACTTAACAAAGACTATCTTTGGTTTTTTAATCAAATGTTAGAGTTGATAGCAGAAATTAGAACATTTGGAATTACAACATATGATTACGGAGCAAACAATGTGGGGATGAAGAAGGGTAATATTGCTCTTTTTGACTTAGGAATGGGGAAATACTAATGGACTTAAGAAAAATTATAAGAGAACAATTAGAGAAAGTCGTATTTAATGAGGATGCTAGGAGGTTGGAGTCTTTAAATGAGCATGTTGCTGCTTTTATTAATCCAATTAATCAAGGGTATGATATTTATCTTTACGACCCAAACGCATCACATATATATGGCGTTATAACATTTACTCATCGAGGAGGAGATTATCAAGTTGCTGGAGTTGCTGCTCAGTCTGGTTTTGGACCTTTTATGTATGAATTGGCAATGATGCATATAGCTCCAGAGAAAAAGGGTTTAATGCCAGCAAGAGATGGTGATGTTAGGGGCGATGCTTGGAATGTGTGGGAGAAATTTTATGAAAGAAGTGATGTTCAGAAAAAAACATTAGACCTATATGATGATAGTTTTAGATTTGACATTATATCAGGGGATGAATGGAATATAGATAATAATGAAAAGAAAGAATATTGGGACGAGATAACTGATGAGGATAAAAAAACACTTAAAATATTTAATACAGCCTACGGTCTTCTTAGAAATCAAACATATAAAACACTTGTAGATAGAGCAAGCGAATGGAAAAACAAAGGTTTTGATGACCAAGAGGCTCAAGATGCAGGCGAAAATTTATGGATTTCATCATATAACACATAATGGAGTTAAGAAAAATCATAAGAGAACAATTAGAGAATCTCATGGAAGGAACTTGTGATATTTGGTATCACGGTACTCCTGATGTCCGAGAACTTGAGAAAGAGGGCGGATTTAAAAGTAAAGTGTTTGAGGTGGAATATGTTCCTGACCCAAAAGCGTTTTATGAATTGCAGAATAAATTGAGGATGGAGAGAGAAACCAACGGGACTAGTAACGACTATTTCAGACTCTTAGATAAGGTTGGGGATTTAAAAGAGAAGTTTAAACTAAAAAAACCTGTGTTTCTTACTGATGAATACAGTGTAGCAAAAACATATGCTGACCCTTTTAGGGCATTTGACTACCAAAACTCTAAAGAAAAAGTACTTAAGGTATGTGTATCACCTGGTCAATCTGTTAAGATTTACGCTTCAGGAGAACGGTTCCGTTTTATTGATGTGGCCAGTGTTAAAAAAGGATTTGTAGCTGCAGGTATTGACCAAGAGGAGTTTGACCAGACGCTAAGCAAATTTAATTTCTTCCTGAGAAAAAAAGGAAATATTAAAACAGATATAATAGCTGCTATAGGAGCTTATTATAACTTTGATTACATAGATGTAATTGGAGTACTTGACTCATATCATGGTGGTTCCAAGAAGTCAACTGTAAGAATGGCACTGAATACAAATCTGCTATCAGTTGAGGAAGGGTTAAATGAAGAACTTAATGAAGCATGTAGAGATTGTCCACATCAAAATGGTGGTGGTGGTTCTGAATTCCCAGATTGGAATGAAGTTAATCCGTTTTACCGTGGAGCATATCCACCAACAGTAGGATACGAAGGTCAGCCTGGCCCAGGTTATGGACTTAAAGAGGAAGAGACAATTAGTACAACTTTATATCCTGTAAAAAAACTTTGGAATAGATACAAAAATTCTTCTTGGAGAATGAATGGTCAAAAAGTTACACTTAATATGATTGTTAACGGGAAAGGTGACCCAACAAATGAGAATGTTAAAACTATTATGTATTGGGCGGATAAATTTAGCAAAGAAGGGATTTCTTCAAACAATTATCTTATATTAAAAAATGACGGAACAGATGAATTACTCGATGGGTATCATAGGCTTGCAGCCGCCGCAATGGTGGATTTAAAAGAAGTTCCTGTGATATTTAAACCAGATAACATGATGCAACTTGAAATTGATGGATTCACATCCAATCAAAGAAACTCATATCCAATGGGTCAGATGAGAGAATTTCCTAAAGCGGGAGATTTTGACGAATTTGGAAATAAAATTATTTAGTTGTAACAAAAAGGCTTATTTTTACGTAAAAAAATAGAAAGTCTTATGAAACTTACTTAGAAACATATTAGAGAAGCTAAATTAGTAGCAGTGAAAGCTCATGGAACACAAAGTTATGCGGATATTTTCTCCCATATCAAAAACATCTTGATGATGTTGTTGATGTTCTTAAAAGATTTAATATAGTTAATCCTAAATATATTATTTCAGCTCTACTTCACGATTCACAAGAAGACGGAGCAATTTCTTATAACAAAACAAAAAAATATTTCGGAGAAGAAGTTGCTGAAATCGTCTATTATGTAACGGATGAACTTGGAAGAAATCGAGAAGAAAAAAAGAGAAAAACGTTACCTAAGACAGCTTTAAATCCAGATGCTGTAATTGTTAAGTTGGCTGACTGAATTGCAAATATTGAAATGGGTGGTAAAGTCGATATGTATGTTAAGGAATATGTTGAGTTTAAGATACACCTATATCAATCAGACAAATTAGCAGCGCCAATGTGGGAGCACTTAGAGGAACTCTTAGGAGTTAAGGGAGTTATTTAGTAAATATGCAAAAAAAAGTTAAAAGAGGCATTAAAAAATACCCCCTTTTTTTTTACTTAAAAGTTAGTTTTTTTCTTTTCTAAGCTATTTATAAATGAAGAAAAAAGTTCTTTTTATAAATTAGAAAATATGAAATTAAACTACATAAATCCAGCAAACACGAATTACGGTGAAAACTTCGAAGATTACTACGTTGAAATTAGAGAGTTAAAAAAAGGAGATGTCTTTTTTGAATGTGAAAATGGGAGCAATATACAACTAGAAGCAACAGAAGATGCAAGAAAAATAAAGAGAGGTTGGATGTGTCTAGCGAAAAACAATCAAGGAGAACAAGTCGAGCTCTACGTGGCAGACAAAACAAAATACCATGGCCCGAATTTTTTCAAATCACCGCAGTTCATCACTAATGATGAAGAAGCTGGTTATGTCTACATGATAGCGTAGGTCAGAAAACAATTGTAACATTTCACCCCTATTTTACGTATTTAATAATATCGAGACGTAATCGTTATGTCTTTTTTTTATTATATTTGCAGGCTAATGGAAATTAAAAACATAAAATTGTTAGACTTCACGTTGCGTCATTTTGGTCGAAAGGGTGCTGGTACAAAAATATTGAAGTACTCACCAGAAGAGTTTGGCAAGATTCTTAATGAGTCAGTAGAAAGTTTTTTAAGACATGATGACTCTCTTTCTTTTTTGTCTAATGGTTGTACAAGTGTGAAGATTTTTGATGGAGAATTTTCATTCTCCAAAATTCTGGTAATGAATAACTGGACCGAGTCTAGAATTGGGTCTATGAAAATTGAACCTTCAATATATCCTTTCATTCGTCACGGCTATTCTTCAAGAGTTGATAAAGAACTTAAAGTCTTATCAAGATGGATTGAATTACCATCTCCATTCAGGGTTCCAGTGGCGAAAAATCTGATTGTTATCCTCTACTCTATTGAGCAACTTAACGAAGAAGCAATGGCTGGTTGGAAAAGTCGTAAGAAAGAGTTTTTTGAAGAGCTTGAGAAAAAAGGAGAACGTGTATCTGGAATTAAATTTCCTGAGCTACAGCCTAAGTCTATTACAGACGGTGATTGGGGTATGACATTAGTTTAAGTAAATGATATTCTTTTATATTATTTTGTTGGATTTTATTTTTTTCTGACTATTTATAAATGTATAGGACAAAAGTGCACAAAATTATTTATAAAAAAACTAAATTCAGTTGATTA
>Ga0114934_10003039_pt1 | contig 10543 bp, 11 predicted proteins | sample 4SBtaG_2_FD_99695 | JGI IMG/M metagenome (GOLD analysis project Ga0114934, IMG submission 99695) | Deep subsurface microbial communities from Kolumbo volcano to uncover new lineages of life (NeLLi) - 4SBTROV10_white metaG | ecosystem: Environmental > Aquatic > Marine > Volcanic ...
AAATGAATTCGGATGGTTCCACCCCCACCTCCGGCCGGCGCTTACTTGCGCTCGGCCGGTTGACGGACTTTTTGCGAGTCCGTCAATATTGACTTTTAAATATTGCCAGTGATTGAAAATATAATCATACTAATAAATCGATGGAATATGAAAAGAACCGGCAGGCATCATACATATCATCAACCTCTTAATGAAAAAGGCTGAAACAGATGAAATATTTTATAACAGGAATCACGGGAACCGTGGTGCCCGTCATTGTCGAAGAGCTTATGAAAAAAGATCCTGATCCGGTTTTCAGATTCGCCGTGCGCAGGGGAAAAGACGGTACGGATGCATCTGCGCGGCTTTTTGCCGCCATAGAATCGCTCGACATGGATGATGGGCTTAAAAAAAGCTTGCAGCCCGGTCCACAGCGGTTGAAATCAACGTGAACGAAAAACGCCTTGGCATCACCCCCGAAATTTATGAAAAAATCGTTTTAAACACGGAAAAGATCCTGCACGGCGCCGCCGATGTCCGGTTTGACCAGCCCTATGAAAAAATCCGCATTTCCAATGTCGAATTCACGGAAAAAATCTACGAGCTTTTCTCCGATATCCGACGTTTCAGAAAAACCGCAAAAAAAAGCGAGCCGGTTTGCTATTATATTTCAACCTCCTATGACTACGGGGCTTACAAGGGGATCATTCCGAATGTGCGATTTTGTTGATAATAAGGACTAATTCCAATGCGTCAAATTGATTTCATGCCCATTTTTTTTGAAATTATTCATAGGTTCGTTCCCGGGCGCGGACTGGGGAGCACTTCCAAATAAGTCATTGGCCATAAATCAAAATGATGGATGATCTATTTGGCAATATAGTGGTGGGGTTGTCGCCATGAAAAGCTCTTTAATAGAAAAAACCGCATACACACATTGATATGTGGATGCGGTTTAATGGCAATCAAAGAGGTTTGGTTAAGACTACCAGGAATGGAGCAGGCATGCCCCTTTATCCTTGGCAATCTCCTCCTGGAACTGCTGAAAGCGGAATCCAACAACCTTAACGAGATAGTTTAAAAAACGATAACCCAGAAGCGGATCTTTTTCAAAAAGCGCAATCAGCTTATCGCTCGGGATCCTGATGATCTCACATGTTCGGGTGGTGCAGTAGGCCGAAAGCCTCATTTTATAAGGCGGGACAAAACAGGACCATCCGAGAATCTTTTTCCTTGGTTCATCACCCGCATCGTGCGTCTCGATTGTATGGTCGGAAGATGTCGGACGGCCGTCCGGAAGTTCAAAACGGAGTTCAACCTTGCCATCCATGACGAACCATACGTGTTTGGCCGGATCACCCTCTGTGAAAAGCTTATCTCCTCTGTTGAATTTAATTTTCTCACAAATTGATTTTATTGCGGTGAGGCGTTCATCGTCCAGGCCATCAAATGCCTCAATCTGATCCAATTGTTCAAAAGTGACCATTTTCGTTCTCCTTTGTAATATTCACCTTAATCGAGATCATCAATACTGACGGACTTGCAGATAGCTTTTCATGGTGGCAAATCACAGCTGTATCACCGAATAACTCGTCAATCATTTTAAACAGTTGTAAACGACTTATTCGAAAGTCCTTCAACCGGCCGGTGCGCGTTCCGCGCCGGCCGAAGATATGGCTTGAAGTGTCCGAATTCATTTCGGATGGTAAGGGACGAGAAGCCCTCCCCCGTCGAGCAAAAAGGCGCAAAGCGACTTTTTGCGAGATCATAAATACTGATACAAAAACAGGATGGTATTCTTTAGATTTAAACAAAAAATATTATTTTCAGAATACCTTACGCGGCGTTCTCCTTGAGCTTTTTAACATCCGGATCATAACAGAGACGACAGCAGGAAAGGCATCGGCTGGATTCATAAAGCGCATCCTGTTCGCTGATGACAAGATCTGTCTCCCTGAAATTGTCAATCCTTTCTTCAACAGGCAATTCGGGCATTACGGTTCTCTTTTTGGGAACAACTCCCTCGACTGTCTCAAAAATGGTCTTTGGAATATGCTGGCGCGGGGCAAGTGCGTTTAAAGGCGGCGTAACCGGCTTGCCCCTTAAAAAGAGATCAATGGAACGTGCGGCCTTTCTTCCGCCTCCGATCGCCTCAACCACAAGAGAAGGCCCGGTGGATGCATCACCTGCGGCAAAAATATATTCCACGTTTGTCTGGCAGGTCAGCGGATTGACATTAAACGTACTCCAGCGCGTTATATCGAGTTCATCGAGCCTGGTTCCCGTTTTCTTAAAGGACATATCCGGAGACTGACCCACAGCAGTGATTATCACGTCCACATCCAGTACAGTTTCAGAACCCTCTATGGGTATTGGCCGCCGCCTGCCGCTGGCATCCGGTTCACCGAGTTCCATTTTCAAATATTCTAATCCCTTTACGCCGCTCTCCTCATCGCCGATAACGCGTTTGGGGGCTGCGAGAAACACGAATTCAATCCCCTCGTGTTCGGCCGCAACGATTTCAACTTCATTTGCCGGCATCTCCTTGCGGGTCCTGCGATAAACCAGGATAACCTTTTCACACCCGAGACGGACCAGTGTCCGGGCGCAGTCAATTGCGGTATTACCGCCGCCTATTACGGCGGCCCGCCGGCCTATTTTGACAGACTCATTGTTACCGATCTTAGCCAAAAAATTGATTCCTGTAAAGCATCCCTCTAGGTTTTCTCCTGGAATCCTGAGGCTGAAATCGTTCCATGCGCCGATGCCGAAGAATATGGCATCAAACCCGGCGCCTACGAGAGAACCAAGGTCAAAATCGACCCCCATTCGGACGTTCGTATGATACTTGATGCCAAGGTTCAATATCCCCTCGATTTCCCAGTCAAGAACAGCCTTGGGAAGCCGGTATTCCGGAATTCCGTAGCGAAGCATCCCGCCCAGCTTGGGCATTGCCTCGAATATATTGACGCTGTGACCGACCCTGCGCAAAAAGTATGCACAGCTCAGGCCGGCCGGGCCGCCGCCTATTACGGCAACCCGCTTCCCGGTGTCAGGAGCACAGGGTATCGGCAGGCGCTTTCCTGAATTCATTTCATAATCGGCTACAAAACGCTTAAGCTGGTTTATAGAAACTGGCTCATCAACCAGACCCCGTCGGCAATAATCCTCGCAGGGATGCGGGCATACCCTCCCGCAGGCCAGAAGCAGGGGGTTTCTTTCCCTTATGGTATCAACAGCGGATTCATAGTCTCCTTCACGAATATGTCTTATATACCGCGGAATATCGATCTGTGCCGGGCAGGTCTGCTGGCATGGCGCCAGGGCATCATCGACGGAATTCATGTGGAGCAGACGCTGAGACATTGTTGCGACTTCAAGAATATTTTTAGGACAGGCTCTCTCACATGCTCCGCACCCAACACATTTGTCCTTGTCGATCACGGGATATCCTTCTTCCCCGATTCTGATCGCATCAAATTTACAGGCCCGAACGCAGTCTCCAAAACCGAGACAACCGATTTCGCAATCCCTTTTTCCGCCATAAAGCATGACAAGGGCGGCACACCTGGATGCTCCGTCATAGATATAACGGTCGGTTGCCCGATTACCGCCTCTACAATTGTTAAAGGAACGCGAAACTTCCGCGTCTCCGGCCTCGGTTCCCATGATGGCGGCTATGGCCGCTACATTATCGGCTCCGATAAGGATACAGGTATTCGGCGGAGCTTCATCGTTTACAATGGCCTGGGCCGCGGCAGAACAACCGGCATATCCGCATCCGCCGCAGTTTGCACCCGCAAGGAGGTCTTCGACCTTGGCTATTCTCGGATCTTCATACACATAAAAAACCTTGGATGCGACACTGAGGAGAATTCCACAGGCGGCACCGAGCCCGAGCATGAACAAGATGGCTTCAAACATGATGAATCCTTATTAATATTGATGAAATCATATAATGATTAATTAATTAAATGGCTATAACCGGTCTTAAACCATTCCCTTAAACGCCATAAAGGCCATGGCCAGCATCCCGGCGGTCACCAGACCGATCGATGTATCCTGCAACGGCTTGGGTACCCTGCCGATGATAATCCGCTCCCGGACACCTGCAAATAGGATCAGGGCGAGTCCGAAGCCGACGGCATAAGAAAATGATGCCACGAGGGTCTTTAAAAAAGGATAGCCTTCTTTCATGTTGATCAGGCAAACACCCATCACCGCACAATTGGTGGTGATAAGCGGCAGGAATATACCAAGCCCTGCATAAAGCGCGGGTATGCTCTTTTTCAGAAACATTTCGACAAACTGGACCAAAGCCGCAATGACCAGGATAAAGGCGATGGTTTGGAGGAATTCCATATCATAGGGTTGAAGAAAAAAATGATCCACACACCATGTGATGCAGCCGGCCATCACGAGCACGAAAATCACCGCCATCGCCATTCCGACCGCTGTCTCCATTTTCTTGGATGTTCCGAGAAACGGGCAGTTGCCCAGATATTGGGCGAGCAGAATATTGTTAATGAATATACAACTGATTATCAAAATTATGTAATCTTGCATTCCGGGATTCCTCCTATTTCTTGCCCACGAGATTCATCAGGCACAGCATCAGGCCGAGGCAGATAAATGCCCCCGGGGCCTTGACCATGATCGTAAACGGATGAAATGAAGGCCCAAAAACCTGATGGCCCATAATGGCGCCTGTTCCGAACAATTCCCGTATAGCACCGAGCGATGCCAGGGCAAGTGTAAACCCAAGGCCGATGCCCAAACCGTCTGCAGCGGAAAAAACGATCGAATTCTTCGATGCAAAAGCCTCTGCCCGGCCCAGAACGATACAATTCACGACGATCAGGGGAATGAATATCCCGAGCTGAAGATAGAGCGGATAAGTAAACGCCTGCATCAGAAATTGGACCACTGTCACGAAAGTGGCGATAATAATGATATAGCAAGCTATCCTGATTTTCGCCGGAATGATGTTCCGCAGGGAAGAGACGAGCATGTTCGAACAGACCAAAACAAAGGCTGTGGCAAGGCCCATTCCTATGCCGTTTTTCATGGACTTTGTGACCGCAAGCGTCGGGCAGAGGCCCAGAACAAGACGAAACGGCGGGATTTCTTCCCACAACCCCTTTACAAATTCCTGAGTAATCGTTTTTGCCATGATATTGACTCCTATCCGGAAAAGGCTTTTAATTTCTCATCGATTTCGGATTTCATGTTCCTGTATATTTCCCCCGCCCGGGTGACTGCGGCGCAAACGGCCCTGGATGTAATGGTGGCGCCCGACATGGCCGTGATTTTGCCTCCGTCCTTGGTCACCGCAAACTTACCGCCGGTAATGGGCAATCCTGCGAACTGACCGGTGAAGGCGGTATCTTTTTCAACATTTGCACCCACGCCCGGGGTCTCGTTATGGGTGGTCACGGCAACCCCGATGATTTTGCCGGTCTCAAGATTGACACCAACCATCATGTTGACAGGACCTCCGAATCCGCCACCGGATGCTTCAAAGGCCAACAGCTTGGGTTTGCCGTCGACCTTGCCCACGAAAAAGGTCTCTTTGGTTTGATTCTTCTCGATGACAAACCGATCGGTAATGGGGTCATTTGAAACATTATTCAGAATTTTCCGGATGGCCGGACCCTTGACAAATTCCAATACCTGGCCGTCGATCCGCTCCTGGGTGCCGTCTCGCAATGCGGCAAGCAATCCTCCCGAAAGCGTGCTCAATACCGTCAGGATAATAACCATCTTAACCATTTCACGCATGACTGATTACCCTTCCCGTTGCTTTGGGTCTGATTTTATCGATTAAAGGATTTAAAACGTTGATGAATAAAATGGCATATAAAACACCGTCGGTATGCGCTCCGATATTACGGATCAAAACGGTCAGCAGCCCGCCTGAAAAGCCGTAAATGATCATAGGGACAAAGTGGACCGGAGAAGAAGAATCCTCGGGTGCAAGGAAAAATGCACCCACTAGCGCATACCCGGTCAAAAGGTGAAAAAGCGGCCCCGCATATAGGCCCGGCTTAACCAAATGAAAACATAGGGCGGTTACAAAAATACCCGCAAGAAACGAAATTGAAATTTCCCACCTGATAGACCCTCGGATCATCAGGTAAATTCCGGCTACAACAAGACCAAGGCCAAAAGTCGATCCAATGCCTCCCACCTGCCGGCCCATGAAAAGATCGACCGGATGCATACCGGATATGGCTTGAAGGCCGAATGATTTGAAAAGGGTCAAGGGATATATTGGTTGAAATGAAAAAGAATAATTCACCAGCGCTGCGTTGAAATCAAAAGCCTCTTTCCAGGAAAGCATCAGTATCACAGCGGCAACGGCCACCGGATTGAAGGGATTTCCGCCGATACCCCCGTAAATCTGCTTGCCAATGATAATCGCGACGCCGGTGCCCGTAACCACAACCCACCATGGTGCTGTTGCAGGGAGGAGCATGGCAAATACCAGCCCGATTACGGCGGCATTCCCGTCACCCACGGAAATTCTGCGCCGCATGATCAAATTCATTAAAATCTCCCAGAGCATGGCGCTTCCCACAGAAAGGCTCACAACGGAAAAGGCGGGCCTGCCGTACTGGACAATTCCGAAAACAACCGGAATCAACGCAGCAATAATAATATTACAACTCTTTTTCGATATCCTGCTTCCGTTATGTATAAACGGCGCATGGGAAACCGTAAGCTTTATTTTTTCAGGCATCTGATTCCTCCACTGTATCCATGCGTGACACGGCATGTTTGGCCAACTTTATATATTGGAATATCGGAATCCTCGATTCACACACATAGGAACAGAATCCACATTCCACGCAGGATGCAAGATCCATTTTTTCGGCGGCCGTCTCGTAATCCCCGGCTTCGATATAGCGGACAAGCATATTGACCGGAACATTAACAGGGCAAACCCGGATGCACTCCCCGCAATTGGTGCAGGGCGTATCAGACGAATGGATGATATCCGATGCATCCTGGACGACGATCGCATCCGTATCAGGCAAAATTGGATAATCAAGGCTATATACAGCCTCGCCCGTCATGGGACCGCCCGAAACCACCCTGTCTTCAGGACCCGGCATTTGTGCAACCGTCAACAGGACATCCGCAATGGGGGTTCCGATGGGGGCTGAAATCAGCCTCAAAGAACCGTCCTTTTTGACAACCGTAAAAAGCTTGGTCGTCGGAATCCTCCCTGTATTGAAGGCAACGCCGAGAGATGCAACGGACTCGGCGGAGAAAACGGCCGTATTTTCCGGATCAAGAACACCATCGGCGGCAAGACGGGCCAAAAGCAGGTCGGGATGGGCCGCCGGATACTGGCTGCTTATGGCCTTTACCCCGGCACCCGCTGCACCGGCCACCTGAACCAAATGTTCTGGGACCGCCAGTATCACGTCCTGAATACTGCTTATTTTCCTCAACACATCAATACCTGTTTTAACCGATGCGATCCCGGTCTTTATGATATATTGGTTGGTAATACACTTGATATCCCTGTCAACGCCTGTGATGACAATCGTTTTCACCTTCCTGTCAGGATGGTTGAGAATGGAAAAATCGGGTTTTCCGGGAAGACAACCCAAAAATGAGATTGCCATTTCAAGGGAAGGCGATTTTGAGTACTCTTTGAATGAATCATCCGCCTCTGCCTCGTCATCCTGGTCGATTTCAATGGTGACTGCGGTCATTTTTCTTCCCATTGTACCCTCAAAACCGGACATTTCACGCACGCATCCGGCTACCGGGGAGACAACGTAGGCATCCGGATCCCCATTCAGGCTTATCTTCTCTCCGGAAGAGACTTTATCCCCCGGCTTTACGGACCCTTCCTTCGGTTCACGGAACGGCGTTGAAGCAAAAAGCACAACCTCTTTTTTAGGCAGGACAGTGATGGGTTCCGGCTGTGTTTCAGGAATGACCTCATAGGACAGACGCGGCCTTACAAATCCCCAAAAAGACCTTTTCATCATCTTTTACCTTTTCTCGATAACATTAGAGGGCTGATTCAAAATCAATACCCGTGGCATTTTTTGCAATCGGACATAACCGGTCCGGCCCCCATATCCTCATGACATCCAGCGCACTGGTTATGAAATGCATCCTTACGGCCGCGAGGCTTATGGCATGCACTGCAATCATTGGTCACAGGCCCGCTTCCCATATCCTGATGGCATGATATGCACTGTTTGTGACATGCATCCTCGATGCTCGGCATATCCTGGTCACCGGTTTGCATATGACATGCAGAACAAGCCTGGGGGGCGCCACCGCTCTGTTCGTCATACATGTGATGGCAATCCTTACAGCTCAAGCCAAGATCCTCACTATGCATTGCATGATCAAACATCCCTTTTTTGCCCAGTGCGGGTTTGAATGCGGCACCCGCCTTGTGGCATGTGCCGCAGGCCTGTTCAGATCTTCCTTTTTTCTCTGCAATGGCATGGTGGCAGGCATTACATTCAAGCCCGAAATTATCCACGTGGCCCTGATGGTCAAACAGGACATTCTTCTGTCCATGGACTTCCAGCATCAGGCGCACCGGCCTCTCCGGTCTGTTCGGGGGGAAGGCGGCATAAGAGACTACCCCGACGACAAACAGGAGAAACGCGATAAATACCGCGATCTTCATTTCAGTTTTATCCGACATCTTCAGCGCTTTCCTTTCAACATAAGGAGACGACGTTGAGTTGAAAATACCAGCCAAAAAATCAACGCTTTCTCGTTTATTCTCTTGCCCGGGTTTTGTCAAGGACTTTTGGAGTTTTTTTGTTATTATTAAAAAAACAATAAGTTATATGCTATTACATCTATATGCGGTGCGTCATGTATCTTGCGCGCCCCGGATACGATTAAAACTTGTTGGCTTGAAATCCGTATTTACTTTAAGCCCTTTGATTGGTTACAAATCGCTCAGTAGGGATAGAACATGCTTAAACATTTCAGGAAACAGACATTGCCCGGGTGGAATTCATAAGGAGGATTTAAGACTGACTCGTAAAATTTGATGCAAAAAAGTCGTGCAAGAATTAAGAGGGGGATATAGTTGGAGGCGGCATCCGGATTCGAACCGGAGAATACCGGCTTTGCAGGCCGTTGCCTTACCACTTGGCTATGCCGCCTAAAAAAGCTAAAAAAAATGGAGCGGGAAACGAGATTCGAACTCGCGACTTTAACCTTGGCAAGGTTACACTCTACCACTGAGTTATTCCCGCTCGCCTGAATTATTGCAGACTAGTTAAACATTGATGATAATCTTGTCAATAGAAAATTGAGATAATTTGATGCCGGATTTTTATGCCGGTATGAAATCCACCGGACGCGTCTCATGCAAAGTTACGGCCCCCTCAGGGCATGTCGGGCGGCAAAGTCCGCAGCCCATGCAACGATCTGAATCGACTTGATAGGCATCGATGCCGGAGGCTTCAGGGGGCTTGATGGCATTAAACCGGCATCTTTCAAAACAGATCCCGCAGGATACGCATAAATCGGCATCGATCCTTGCCTGGTAACGGCTCGGAGCGCAAAGGTTCAGACCTTCCGCAATCACCAGGGGGAGTGCCTGGCAGCAGCAGCTACAGCAATTACAAATAAAATGGCCGCCTTGCGCACGGTTCATGGTCACATGGACCAAGCCTTTTTCCTCGCAAAGGCGCAGAATGTCAATGGCCTCTTTTTTTGTGATCTCCCGTCCTGTGCCGCGGTCAAGGGTGTATCGTGCCGCGTTATCGACCTGGATACAGACTTCCAGAGGATTGTCACATTTGTGGGCGATAAGCCTGCAGGTGCATTTTGTCACGGCAAGCTTTTCAGCCCTTTCAACAATCCTGTTTGCGCTTTCGAAATCGAGAATCTTCTGGCCCCCGGCCTCCACTGCTTCTTCCACAGGTATGATCCGGGTAAACGCCTTTGGAAAAACCTGGACAGCAAGCCTTGCAAATTCAGGCCATTCGGTTTCCATGAATTTCTGCCAGAGATCGAGGTATTCCCTTGGCGCCTCGGGCCAAAGTATCGTTGCATCATGAAACTGGATCATGTCCCGGCACATCTTGTACCCGAGCCTTCCCCCCTTGTGCGATTTAAACGCGACTCCGCGGTGATAGAGGGATTGGCAAGCGGTCTCCACCTCATCCACCGGCCGGCCGGTTTTCCTGGCGAGTTCCTCCGGACTGCCGGGCATGGCAAGCAAAAGCGCGGCTTCTTTTTCATCCACAATCATCCTGAAAAGCTCGGGAATAATCTTCGAACCCGTCAGCATGATCTTATCTGTCAGTTTCTGGTAGATGTCTTTTTCCGTCATTGCACATCCTTCCCCAATTGAAATTGAAAAATCGATCCGGCATCGTTTACGCCATGGCCCAGGGCTGTATATCAATCCTGTTTCAAAAGCGGTTGCAGGAGGCCCTGGCGCATGCTAACAACAATCAAGTGTTTTTAGCCATCCCGTTTAATACCGGGAAAACACAGAAAAGCAAAAAATTGGCCTGTAAAAACGCATTTCATTGAAATTTAACGGACTCGCAAAAAG
>Ga0114934_10003041_pt1 | contig 10538 bp, 8 predicted proteins | sample 4SBtaG_2_FD_99695 | JGI IMG/M metagenome (GOLD analysis project Ga0114934, IMG submission 99695) | Deep subsurface microbial communities from Kolumbo volcano to uncover new lineages of life (NeLLi) - 4SBTROV10_white metaG | ecosystem: Environmental > Aquatic > Marine > Volcanic ...
TCTCAAGATTATCATAATGTGTATTTAAAAAGTTATAGATTGTCCCTGTACTCATTTTATGAGATGTTAAATCTTGTATAGTCTCTGCTATCCTTTCATAAGGTAGCATTTGGTAAGCATTGAGATAGCTTACCAATGATTTTAGATTATCTCCATATTGAGTAGTTGCATTTATTTTATCTGGAAAGTCTGCTTTATTGAGAGTATGACATCTACTACATTCTACTGTATGGGCTTGATACTCTATTACTTGAATCACATTTTAGTTGTAAAATCTCTTTGATTTTTAACATGCTAAGTCCTTTCATTTTTTTCTCCATCTCTGTTGAGATAGAGAAAGTTTAGCACCATCGTTAGATGCTAGATTTAGCTTGTTTGAGAACTCAAATATTTCGCCAACTTAAATTCCAAAATCTTTTCACAAACCACTCAAAAAGTGGAAGCTAAAAAGTGAAAAGGGTGGAAGGCAGTTTGTGAAATCAGTGGAAGGCTAAAAGTGAAAAGAGTGGAAGAATGTTTGTGAAATTTGCACTCTCAATTTGTTTACTTTTCAGGATGGGATTTACTTGGTGCTTACATAAAATCTTTACTATTCGTAACAGCTAATATTAAATTTTAAATTTTTTTGCGATTTAACTTAACAAATCGGCTTCTTAACTGAATATATAGATACAGGTTTATTCTTTTTATTTTAAAGAAAAAATTTAGTTAAAAATTAAGGTATAAAATGACAATTAAGATTTACAAAGGTACAGATGAAATTGGAGGAAGTTGTATTGAATTAAAAACAAAGAATACAACGATATTGCTTGATTATGGTACACCATTACAAGGTACTAGTGAACAAGTAAAAATAACAGACAACATAGATGCAATTTTAATATCACATCCACATCAAGACCATTTCGGAGAAATAATAAATATTGAAAACACTACTCCTATTTATTGTGGAAAGTTGTCACTAGAGCTAATGAATGCTACAAAAATATTTACAGGTAATGAAATATTAGAAAATAATTTTCAATTATTTGAAGCTTGGAAAAGCTTCAAAATTGGAGATTTTAAAGTAACTCCCTATTTGGTTGACCATAGTGCAACAGATGCCTATGCCTTTTTAATTGAATCAGATAATAAAAAAGTTTTATATAGTGGTGATTTTAGAGCAAATGGAAGAAAGTCTAAATTATTTGCAAATATGATAAATGATAAAAATTTAAAAAATATTGATGTATTACTCATGGAAGGCACTATGATTCAAAGAAGTAATGAAGACTTTCCAGATGAACAAAGTGTAGAAGATAAGATTTTTGAAACCATTAAAGATAGTGATTTAATATCTTTTATGATAGGTTCATCCCAAAATATTGATAGTATCGTATCTGCATATAGAGCTTGTAAAAAGGCTAAAAAAATATTTGTAATTGATATTTACACAGCTTGGATACTTGAAAAAATGAAAATAGCAAGTTCAAATATCCCTAATATGAACTGGGATAGTGTCAAGGTAATTAAAAAATTTGGTGGCAACTACTATAAAAAGCTTCAAGACAATAAAGATTATTTCAATAGTTTTACTTCAGAGGTATTTAACAATATTGTGGAAATTGATGATATTAAAGAGAATCCACAAAACTATTTTTTGAAAATATCTCCTTGGCATATTGATAAAGTTTTAAACTATATCGAAGTTGATAACTCTTATATAATCTATTCTCAATGGCTTGGTTATCTAAAAGAAGAATTTAGTGATAGTAAGACTGTCGAACTATTTAAAAATTTACAAAATAACAATAACTGGGTTTATGCACATACAAGTGGGCATGCTGATTTAAAAGCACTCAAAATCTTTGCAGGTTCACTTGCCCCTAAAAAGTTGATTCCTATTCACACAGAATATAAAAAAGAATTTGCTGAACATTTTGATAATGTAATGGTATTAGATGATAATGAAAGTTTTGATATAAATGATGACAAATTATCTTTTCGTCAAGTTAATGAACTTAATCAACTTTTTAAAGATGATTTTTTTGATGAAAATGAAACTATTGAAGAATGGATAGGTATTGATTTAGATGGAACTTTCGCTCATTATGATGGAATCTGGAGAGGTGTAGAACACATCGGAGAGCCTATTAAACCTATGATTGATTTTGTGAAAGGTTTAGTATCTCAAAATAAAAGAATCAAGATTTTTACAGCTCATGCTAAAAATCCAAAAACGATCCCATACATATATAAATGGTTAGAAGAACAAGAGCTTCCAAAATTTGAAATAACAAATGAAAAAGACTTTGGAATGATTATGCTATATGATGATAGATGTATTCAAGTAGTTACAAATAGTGGTAAAATGATTGAAAAAATAAAATATGGAGAATAGAAATGAATTTTAGTAGATTAAACAAAAATAGTAAATTAGTTAAAAACTTAAAAGATAAAAGTTGGTGGAAAACAATTGTTAAACTCATAAATAATGACAAAAACTTTAATATTCAAATTAGACCAAAATCTATAAATGTATATTATAAAATGGCAAATTTCCTAAAAATAGTTAATGATAATCCAGTAGCAGAAATACATTATAAATTTATTCCAACTAAATCAGAAAAGGAATATGTGAGAATAGATTTTCAAGATAATATAGCAAGTTTAAAATCAAGTATGGATATTATTACGGAAGATATTTTGAGTAACGAAAATATAGAAAAAATAAAAAGAATTATTGAAAAGTATAATTCCAAAGGAGAAAAAGGTTTTCAATCAGATTTAATTAAAGAAAACCATTCAATTATTTTAGATGCCGAAATTGCCTCTAAAGAATATGGACGAATTGATTTAATGATTTACAATGAAAGATCAGATGAAATAATTGCTGTAGAATTTAAAGTTATAACAGATAGTAGATTATTTAATAATGAAATAGTTGAACAATTAGAACGATACAAAAATTTTATGAGCAATAAAGACAGTATTAAAGAAGCATATATTGATACTATCCAAACTAAATTACATCTTGGAATAATTGATAATAATAGTCCATTAGTAAATATTAATGAAAATACAAAAATTTCAGATTATCCCATATTGGCAATAACAGCTCACAATCAAATTTTAATAGATGAATTCCAAGATAGAATACAAAAAAAAGTTGCACATATAGCATATTCATTAAATATGTTTGGAACTACTGGAAGTTTGTTGCACTTTAAAGGGAATAATATACCATTAATGAGTCAAAATGCAAACTAAATATAATAACAACTTATTAGATAAACAACTTTTAAAGTCATTAACTTTTAATGGTCTTGATGAAAAACTTGATACTTTACGAGACCTTAGTAGTATGTATCAAGATAATATTGATGGGGAATATAAAAAAGAAAAATATCCAGGATATATTTTAAGAGAATTATTAATACTTGAACTTATTAAGTTTGACGGTTATTTGATAATACTCAAAGGGATAATAGATTATGCAAAACAATGTGATATATTTATTGAAACTTTTGGAACTATCCAGAATTCACTTATAGCTTATTTAATAGGTATTACATCTCATTATGAATTTAAAAAGATTGGAGAGTTTATCAACTTTATTCCATTTACAAAAATTCCAACTGTAAATATTGTAATACAATATGATAGGAAATTTGAAGTTATGGATTTTATCCAATATAAATTCAAAGAGTTTATTAAAAGTAGTACAGATGACACAATCCAATTTAAAGAACCTTTAGAGTTAAAGTTTATAGATTTAGATATTGGTATCACAAATAATCTTGCAAAAGAAGAAACTATAAATCTTGGCTTAGAAGTAATGGAAGCTAATATCAATATATCTTTTAAAGATTCCCAATTGTCCAAGAAAAATAAAATACTCTTGGGATTTGATAGTTTAGGACTTGGTGATGTAGCAATTAATAAGATTATTATGGCTAGAGAAGATAGATTTTTTAAGGATTTTGAAGATTTTAAAAATCGTGTTGATACTAGGATATTCACAGACGAACAACTAAATTCTTTAAAAAATTTACTACAAAATCAATAGTATATATAAATGAAAATTTTACATACAACAGATTTACACTTTAACAAAAATTGGTTTGAATGGATAATTGAACAACAAAGCAATTATGATGTATTTTGTATCACTGGTGATTTTTTGGAAGATTTAAAAGATGAAACACTCTTAGAACAAATAGGGTGGATAACACAATGGATGATAAAGTTTAAGAAGCCTTTGTTTATTTGCAGTGGCAATCACGATATAGAAGAGCTTGATAATGAAGATTGGTTTAATAAAGTTTCAAATGTCTATAGTGATAACTCAATAAAAATGATTGATGGAATAAAATTTGGATGCATTCCTTATATAGCACCAGAATTTTATGAATATGATGAATGTGATGTTATTTTATATCACCTACCGCCTGCTAAAACAAAAACGGCAATACACAATGAAACTAATGAAGATTGGGGAGATAAAGAACTTTACAGAAATATTAAGAATGGTATTTTATCTCCAAAAATTTTACTTTGTGGACATATGCACTATCCAATAGTCACAGTTGAAAAAATGAACAATACTACAATTTACAATACCGGAGTAAATAAGAAAAGTGATATTCCAAACCATTTTTGTATTGAAATTTGATACAAAATGAAACATACCAATCTAAATATTGAAATTTATACGCCAAAAAGTGTAATTTTTCGAGTGCTAATCTGTATATAGCCAAAAGGAGAAATAACCAATGAGAATGTACACAGAAAATACTGTTCCAATAAATGAAGTTATAGAAAATATTTATACAGTTGTAGGGTATGATTTAAGAGATTGTAAAAAAGTTGAACTTGAGCTTAGAACAAATGTTGGAGTCTATAAAAACTTACTAGATTATATATGGGATGAAATTTGGGGACAACTTAATAGTGAAGCGATGATTATTAGTAGTTGTGAAAAATTCTATACAGAGAAAAATATATCTGATGGTATGTGTGAGTATCGTATTAGAATTTTTGATAAGGATAGCTCATGTTAAAACATATTGAAAACTTTGAACTTGAAAATGAATATGAACAAATTTGGGATAAAATAAGGTATAAAAAAGTTGGTGAACTTTCTGATTTTACAGAAGAAATTATCAAACTATTAGATTATCATATTGATGACAAATTACTGTTTCATCCCAAATAATTCCATAACATTCCTCACATTTTCAAATTCATAAAATCTCATCTTTTTTTGAATCCAGAAGTACCTAAAAAGGCTAGAGAATTATACTTTACATATTTTCAACTCCAGTAGTATTGAATTTGTACTATTTTTAGGATAAGTAGCTACCCCCTAAGCAAAATTAGTACCTACTTTATTGTTGGGTGCTGAATGGTTACAAAATATGTTACTTTTATAAACATGCTTATTTATTTACTGTTTAGATATGTAACATTCTAAAATTTGCTCTGTTTATTTCTGATATAATAATACGAAATTTATAAACAGGAATAAAAATGGCATTTTTAGAAGAGTATAAAGCACATGTAAATGAGAGAGAAGCCTTAGGCGTCCCCCCTTTACCTTTAAGTGCAGAGCAAACAGCTGAATTAATTGAATTAGTGAAAGCTGATTGTACAGATGAATTGTTGGATTTGTTAACAAATCGTGTATCTCCTGGTGTTGATGATGCAGCGTATGTAAAAGCAGCATTTTTAAATGATGTGGCAGCTGAGAATGTATCTGTTGCTTGTATCTCTCCTGAAAAAGCAGTTCAAATGTTAGGTATGATGCTTGGCGGATACAATGTAAAACCGATGATAGATGCATTAAGTTCGGATAATGATAAAGTTGTTGCAGCGGCTATCGAAGCACTTTCTCATACTTTACTTGTGTATGATGCATTTAATGATGTTGAAGAGCTTCATAAAGCAGGAAATGAAGCTGCAACTGAAGTTTTAACATCATGGGCAAATGCTGATTGGTTTACTTCTAAACCGGAGTTAGCTGAAAAAATCACTGTTACAGTATTTAAAGTAGAGGGTGAAACAAATACGGATGATCTCTCTCCGGCATCTGAAGCATTTACTCGTTCAGACATCCCTCTTCATGCAAATTCTATGTTGACTGCAAAGATGGAAGATCCTGCAGGAACAATCAAAAAACTCAAAGAACTTGGAAACCCTGTAGCATACGTTGGTGATGTTGTAGGTACGGGTTCATCAAGAAAATCTGGTATTAACTCTGTTCAATGGCATATGGGTGAAGATATCCCAGGTGTTCCAAATAAACGCACAGGTGGTGTTGTGCTTGGTGGAATCATCGCTCCAATTTTCTTTGCAACTGCTGAAGATTCAGGTGCACTTCCACTTGAACTTGATGTATCAAATATGAATACGGGTGATGTTATCGACATCTATCCATATAAAGGTGAAGCACATAAAGAGGGTGCAGTAATCGCAACTTTTAATCTTCGTCCAAATACAATCACTGATGAAGTGCGTGCAGGCGGTCGTATCCCACTTATTATCGGTCGTGGTTTAACTTCTAAAGCTCGTGCTTGTTTAGGTATGGAAGCATCTGATACTTTCTTAAAGGCTGAACAACCTGCTGATAACGGTAAAGGATATACTTTAGCGCAAAAAATGGTAGGTAAAGCTTCTGGATTAGAGGGTGTTCGTCCAGGTATGTATGTAGAACCTGAAATGAGTACGGTTGGAAGTCAAGATACAACGGGTCCTATGACTCGTGATGAGATTAAAGAACTTGCTGCACTTGGATTTAATGCTGATCTTGTAATGCAATCTTTTTGCCATACAGCAGCCTATCCAAAACCATCGGATGTGACTATGCATCATACACTTCCTGACTTTATCTCGAACCGTTCAGGTGTTGCACTTCGTCCAAGTGATGGAGTGATTCATTCATGGTTAAACAGGATGACGCTTCCAGATACAGTTGGAACAGGTGCTGATAGTCATACTCGTTTTCCTATCGGTATCAGCTTCCCTGGTGGTTCTGGAATCGTTGCATTTGCGGCAGTTACTGGTTCTATGCCTTTAACGATGCCAGAATCTGTATTGGTAAGATTTAGCGGTGAGATGCAACCTGGTATCACACTTCGTGACCTTGTAAATGCTATTCCTTATCAAGCGATTCAAGAGGGTCTTCTAACCGTGCCTAAGAAAAACAAAAAGAATATCTTTGCAGGTCGTATCTTAGAGATTGAGGGTTTACCTGACTTAAAAGCAGAGCAAGCATTTGAGCTTTCTGATGCATCAGCTGAGCGTTCGGCAGCAGCGTGTACTGTTCTTTTAAATGAAGATCCTGTAGTAGAATACCTAAAATCAAATGTAGTTCTCTTAAAATCTATGATTGAAGATGGGTATGAAGATAAACGCACTTTACAACGCCGCATTGATAAAATGAATAAGTGGTTAGCAAATCCATCTCTTATGAAACCAGATGCTGATGCTGAGTATGCAGCAGTAATCAACATTGACTTAAATACAATTACAGAGCCAATTTTAGCATGTCCAAATGATCCAGATAATGTAAAACTTTTGAGTGAAGTTGCTGGAACAGAGCTACATGAAGTATTCTTGGGCTCTTGTATGACAAATATTGGTCACTACCGTGCAGCCGGTGAAGTTATGCGTGGTGAGTCTGCTGTTGCAGTTGAAAAATTCTGGATTGTTCCACCAACTAGAATGGATGAACAACAACTTATTAACGAAGGTTACTATGATGTGTATAAAGCTATTGAAGCGCACACAGAGGTACCTGGATGTTCTTTATGTATGGGTAACCAAGCTTCAGCTCGCGTTGGTTCTACAGTGTTCTCAACATCAACTCGTAACTTTGATAACCGTTTAGGTAAAGGTACTCAAGTGTATCTTGGTTCTGCAGAATTAGCAGCTGTATGTGCTAAACTTGGTCGTATTCCTACAGTTGAGGAGTATATGAGTATTGTTCCTGAAAAATTAGCGGGAAAAACTGATGATGTTTACAAATATCTTAACTTTAATGAGATTAAAGATTATCATCTTCAAGAGCGAAATGTAGCTGAAGATAAATATGGTGTAACTATAAGACCTGTATAATTTTCCAATCTCCATAACGATGCACTATGCATCGTTATAATCTTTAATTCGTTATTACATCATACTCGATGGGAATTTTAGGGCTAAATATCTTCAAACTGAGTTTTTTATTGATTTCTTGATTACTAAAGACAACTTTCACACTGTTATCAAACTCATCAATGTATGAAATAGAATTTATTACCCCTTTTTTTAAGGTAATTTGAAACTTGGCATTTTTAAAGTAGGTCTCATATCTGTTATCAGCAATTTTTTTTGCATTTTTTAAAAGATTAAAAAGGTTAAAATTAGAATTAATTCTCTTTTTTATAGCCTGTTCTAATTCAGGTTCGACAATTGTTATTTGATAGGATGTTACATAGATATCTTTTAGAATAGGCTTTTTATAGCTCCACTTTGCATTTTGCGGTTTTGAAGCTATAACATGACCGCTGTAGTTTATTGTTTTTCCTTTCTCATCAGTTACACTTTGATTGAAATCAGCTTCAAATGTATCAATGTTTTCAAATGACGCAAAGCTCAAACTATAAAGTAATGATAGAAAAAATAGGTATCTCATCTGTTTCCTTTTTCTAGAAATTATATCAAAGCAATTTAGTATTTATCCTTTTATTATGAATACTATGTTAAAATGCCCGCAATTTCATTTAAATAAGGTTGACAATGCTACAAGCATTCATGGGTAGTATATTTGGTACTGCAAACGACAGAGAACTAAAAAAATATTCAAGTAGAGTAAACAATATAAATGCTTTAGAGAAAAAATATGAATCTTTAAGCGATGATGAATTAAAAGCAAGCTTTCTAACACTCAAAAATAGAGTATTAAGCAATGAAAGTACGCTCGATGCTGTTTTAGAAGATTCTTTTGCTATAACAAGAGAAGCATCAAAAAGAGTCCTTGGGATGAGACATTTTGATGTGCAGATTGTAGGGGGCATAGTGCTTCATGAAGGGCGTATTGCTGAGATGAAAACAGGGGAGGGTAAAACACTTGTTGCAACACTTCCTATCATTTTAAATGCTATGATAGATAAAGGCGTACATCTTGTTACCGTCAATGACTATCTTGCTTCTCGTGATGCTACAGAGATGGGAAAGCTCTATGAATTTTTAGGGTATAGTGTGGGAGTGATACTTGAAGAAGAGCATAGTCCTGAGGCTAAAAAAGCTGCTTATAATGCAGATATAACATATGGAACAAACAATGAGTTTGGGTTTGATTATTTAAGAGATAATATGAGCTATGACGCAGACACAATGGCACAAAGAGCGCATAATTTTGTTATTGTCGATGAAGTGGATTCAATTTTAATTGATGAAGCAAGAACACCGCTTATCATCTCTGGTCCGACAAATAGAAATATGCAAGATTATGTCAATGCCAACAATGTTGCTATGAAAATGACAAAAGAGGATCATTTTACTGTTGATGAAAAAGATAAAATTATTCTTATCACAGATGAGGGGATTACAAAAGCAGAAGAGTTTTTTGGCATTGAAAATCTCTACTCTCCTGAAAATGCTTCACTTTCACATGTACTTGACCAAGCGCTCAAAGCAAACTATCTCTTTGAGCGAGATGTCGATTATGTTGTTAATGGCGGTGAAGTTATCATCGTTGATGAGTTTACAGGACGCTTAAGTGAAGGTCGCCGTTACTCAGAAGGTTTGCATCAAGCTTTAGAAGCAAAAGAGGGCGTTGAAATCAAAGAAGAGACACAAACTCTTGCCGATATCACATTTCAAAACTATTTTAGAATGTATGATAAATTAGCAGGAATGACCGGTACAGCTGAGACAGAAGCGACTGAGTTTGCAGAAATTTACAATCTTGATGTTGTCTCTATTCCTACAAATATCCCAATAACAAGAGTAGATTTAAATGACCTTATCTATAAAACAGAACAGGAAAAATTTGCTTCTGTTATTAAAAAAATTCAAGAGTTGACAAGAAATGGACAGCCAGTTCTTATCGGTACTGCATCGATTGAAAAATCAGAAGCACTGCATGAACTCTTAAAAGCACAAAAAATCGCACATACCGTTTTAAATGCAAAAAATCACGCTCAAGAGGGTGAGATTATCAAAAATGCCGGAGATAAAGGTGCTGTAACAATTGCTACAAATATGGCCGGTCGTGGTGTAGATATCAAAGTAAGTGATGAAGTAAAAGATCTTGGTGGTTTATATATTATCGGTACAGAGAGACATGAAAACCGCCGTATAGATAACCAGCTTCGTGGTCGTAGCGGTCGTCAAGGAGATGCTGGTACAACTCAGTTTTATCTTTCACTAGAGGATAATTTACTTCGTATATTTGGAAGTGATAAAATCAAAACTATTATGGAAAGACTTGGTGTTGAGGATGGTGAATATATAGAATCAAAAATGGTAACTCGTGCAGTTGAAAAAGCACAGAAAAAAGTTGAAAACATGCA
>Ga0114934_10003044_pt1 | contig 10532 bp, 3 predicted proteins | sample 4SBtaG_2_FD_99695 | JGI IMG/M metagenome (GOLD analysis project Ga0114934, IMG submission 99695) | Deep subsurface microbial communities from Kolumbo volcano to uncover new lineages of life (NeLLi) - 4SBTROV10_white metaG | ecosystem: Environmental > Aquatic > Marine > Volcanic ...
CTGGGAGAGAAATTTACATTAACATATGACGCCTCTGCTACCTACACAGACTCTGGCACCAACACATATACCGGTGTCTGGGATTCTGGCACTGCGTCATTGGCTTGCGGGGGTACAGTCAGGCTAAGGCTTTACTGTGGAGCCAGTAGCAGATTTTATCTGGCTCACGATTTTTCTTTCATGGATGCTGGAGAAGAATTAAGAACGAGTCAAGCATGTGCCCCATTTAATGTTGCATTTGATGCCGCCGGAAATACTTCTGGTGGTGGAGTTTGTATAAGTGATGACGCGGCTGCTGAAATTCAAATTACCTTAACCGGAGCGCCTGTCCAGCCCGGAGGTTTGGGCGGCGGCGGATTTGGACCCGGTTTTTCTACGGTGGATGAGGAGTATGTTCAGTTTGTTGTAGAGTCTGGCAACGTTATGAACGCCAGAGGAGGAGCATTTGATAAAGATCTATGGGGACAAATTGATTATGCTGTCTCATCTCAGATCTCTATACCTAAAGAAGATTTACCAGAGAATTTTTATCAGCTTCAAAACTTCGAAATAGATGCATGGATAGAGCACACCACTAACCACCACAGCGGGGCTTTGTTTAGCACGGCTTTTGTCAGGAGGGGGGATACGGCAGCAAGTCAAGCCCTGCAAGATATCGGATGGTATTCTCAACATATATCTATTCCTTCTGGCACGATAAGAAAGGTTGTGTTCTCAGGGGTGCTCCCTGACAGTGTATACTCCCTAGACGGAAAAACCACTTTTAGAGATGACTTTGATGCTCATGACTTAAAGTTAATAGTAGCTTACCCCAAGTCAGATTTACCATACGATTCTGAGTTTAAAATATATTCCACCAAAATGAGGTACAAGAGCTACGACGCCATTGTAAAAAAGACTCAAGATACCACCTTGTACGCTAAGGGGGATATTGTCCGTCCCTCAAGCGGGATCATGAACTTATTTGCTAAGTCTGACCCCGCTGTAATGACCCTTCCCCTATTCCTAAAAGCTAAACAGAACTTGAGTGGGTTGGGGAATACTGGTAATGCCGCTATGTCTGGAGCAGCTTCAGTCACCACCAACACATCTATAGATTTATTTGTTCGGGGTGGCATTGAAGAGGACAGCATGAATTTGTACCTAAAGAATATAATAGATACACATCCAGCTTACAATACCTTGGACGTTATAATCGAAGGTGGCAAGGATTTATATCCCGGCAGCTTTAAGACCATGCCGTTATTCATTAAAGATATTATTTCTGGAAGCGGGGAGCCTTCTGCTGAAATGATATTGACAATGCCAAAGGTTGGAAAGGGCATAATAGGAAGTCCTACAAGGTTGTTGTACACCAAGGGTCATGCTCCTCACACGGTGAAAGATATTGAACTATTCATGCTGGTGAAGGAGTCAGGAATAAGGATAGCTCCCATGTTTCTGGAGGGGCCAGAATTCTATTCTCCCAGTTCAGTTATGCAGATGTATTTAAAGGCTTACGATCCAGTGATGGCTGGAGCATCCTCTCTTATGGGGACGAGTTATATGGATAGTACCAATACCACAACATTATTCATGCCATCTGGAATGGGTAAAGTAACAAATTCGATGACATTATTTATGCCAAGTGGCTTAGCAAGTAGTACTAATAATATGACCCTATATACTAGAGGTTACCAGTCTTAGAGGTAAATTATGCCAGTTTCATATTCAGATCGCAACGGAAAAGAGTTATATCTTATACCCGCGCCGCTAGTAAGTATAAATAAACAATACGATACTACGGGTGATGGCAATGTGATAGGGGCGAAATATTCCATAACGCTTAACGGAAAACTAACCGCCGACAGGGGATCTCCTACTTGGGAGGGGTTGTGGTATGATACTGCTGTAGATGTTCCGTATACCCCACCAGTTGACGGTGAAGCATGGTATAGATCTATTCAGAAGAAGCAGCAGGCTTTATCCAATCTGTTCAGCAGGGAAAACGAAGGCGGCAAGCTTCATTTACTTCCACCAGAAGATTTAAGTGTTGAAGGGTTGCAGTGTTTTCCTAGAATATTAAGTGTGGAATTTCCAGAGCAGGGGGGTGGGGCGCCTAACGTATGCGATTATACTATTCAGTTGGAATGCGACAGAATTGTTGGATATGGCGTCAAAGACAAAGATGGACATCAAGCCGCGAATAAGGATTTCCTATATCTAGTGCAGAGTGCAGACGAAGCTTGGTCACTAGAAGAACAAGAACAAACCCAGTTAGAAATTTTAGGAACTGGAGCAACCACGGATTATCTTGTTAATCATGGCACCTATAAGTATCTTAACAAATCTAAAAAGGTTTACTTGCTGACTCATACCATAACCGCTACCGGAAAAAGAAGGTATGACGAATCCGATACAAAGGCTGGAAAATTGCTGGGGGATAATCCATTGGCTCCAGATCCAACTACGGGGTTGATGACAACAGATTCTGTTCAGGACGGTGAGGCTTGGCAGCAAGCAAGAGGATATGTTTTGACAAAAATCTCCAACACTGGGCTGGGAACTAGGACTGGCGGATATCAAACCGAAGATGGTATTTCGAGTGGCACCCCCCCATCTCTGACAAACAAACATGGTTTTATCAGTATTGATGGAATCAATTTGCCTTCTAGCTACAAGGGGTATGATTACAAAAGGATACAGCAGGTTGATAAAACAGGTGGGTCTTTTTCAATTACTGAAAGTTGGCTCATGGTTGATGGCACCCTTGCACTTGCCGAAGGAGTTCGTGCGTCTCTCAGTGTAGAGAATCCAGTTATAGAAACCATGGAGGTGGCTACCAGTCAAACTGAATCTGATGGTCTGGTTAAAGTTGATATTACAGGAACAATAGAGGGGCTAGCAAGCGCCGATACATGGGCTGTTGATGTTACTAGTGATCATGGATCAGCCGCTGCTACCGCTACCAACAAGCAGCAACATCATAAGGATCATCCTGAGCAAGTCACAAGGAATCAATACAAATGGGAACAAGCCGAAATACGTCTAGCATATATATTGCCCTACCTATATCAGGTTGCCCATAAGGCCACTAATAGAGGAGGAACCGATCCAACAACGGGGAATCTAGCCTCTGAGAAAAGCCCGGTTGTTACCAACACTTCTCTCAATCCAATTCCCATATCGAAGAGTATAACCAGAAACCAACCGAAGGGCACAATCAATTATTCTATCTCGTACAACAATAGACCTTCGACTTGTATACCGGGAGCTTTAAAAGAAACTATTTCCGTAGAAGATCATCACCCACATCACGTTTTTTCTTCTACGGCGGTTATAGGCAGAAGGCGTGGTCCAGTGTTCCAAGATATCAATACTCAAACTGCATGGAGAAGATCTTTAACAGTAGAGGTTCAGGTATCTGGCATCTTGCATGGGTGCAATTGGACTACTGCAATGATGGGTAAACCCAGCAATGTCACCTCTATAAATGACAATAATGATTATAATCAACAAAAGGCTCTTAGAACTATTATTGATACTATGTCTCCAGCCGGTAAAAAAGGAGTTGATAATATATTTGTTGGACCGAGTGATCCAACAGAAACTTGGGATCCAATAGCTGGTAGATATACTTACAGAATAGAATGGACATATGATTTATTCGAAGGTGAAAAGGATACTAACCCGCGAACAGGAGCGCTAGGGTTCAGTTACTTGGGCAATAAGAAGTTCCAGTATCCAAGAGTTGTCACGAATGAAGATTTTGGTGATAGGCCAGACCACGTAGATCCTCCGGGTCAGCCTTGGTAACATAGAGAAAACAAATGGCAGAAATTCTAGGTCAACAAACCCTTATGGGGGCTTCTATCCTCAACTTCAATTTGCAATTGAAGTACGATATGAGTCCGTCCACTTTAGATCTTAATTTAATAATTGATGATGACAATAAATTCACGGCATTAGGCGCACTCAGAACATACAATGCCGTTGACGAGGGGTATCACGCTTGGGATATCAATGTAGCTCCACCCGGATTAGTTGCAGCCATGGGTGGTTTGTTAAATCTGTATCAAAATACGGGAGACATTTTTTGGAACGCAGAATTAGGATCTCCTGTTTGGTTTAATTATTATCGTTTTGACAAAAATCCCGCTACAGAAGTTGTCAGTCTATTTCCAATTACACCACAGCACCCTTGGTATTTTAATGGGATACTAATGGGTATAGCTGAAGACCATTCAACATCTTCTGGTAGAGTTGTTAACGTTAAGATATCAGATCCAAGAATGCTTATGGAAGGAACACAAGTTCTTTTGGATTCTTATATAGACACGGTTGCTCCAGCGGATGGGTCTCACAATATAATTAATTTACCCTTCAAGAGACTCTATAGCGAGGGTTATATAGGGTATTACAATGTACTAAATGTTTACGGCATGGTCGAACAACTTTATGGTTTTGGGTCATCAGACAGAAACCCCAAAGGGATGGTATGGTACGATCCACTGAATCATCCGGGCAGAGGCATACTAGATGTTTTGCAAACCTTGTTAATGGGAAGTCCTATACCCGGAAGAGGATCAGGTCCGTGGCAGGTTCATGGAATTCATGATGTAGGATTTCCTTCGTTTATAGAACCCGCTGGAAAACAGCCACACATTTATCACGGGCAAGAGTACTTCACTGTAGGTGAGGAAAGGTTTGGCGGTCCTCTATACTACACGGAAAACAAAACTAATTTCCTATACGGTCCCGGCCCTGTCGGAAATAAACCAAGGAATGCTTATCGGTACAAGGTTGACTTGAGCGAGCTATCTTTACTTACAGATGGAGTTGGACCGTTTGGAATTCTTGGAAAAGATTACAGGGTAAACACTAACAACGTATCTTTGCTCTCTCTCGTAAGTCAGATCTGTAAAGATGCCAGTGCAGACTTCTATGTTGAATTATTGCCGGATGCTGCTCCTTGGCCCCCTAACATAGGCGGTGGTGTAGTCCCAATATACGTTCCAAACGCAGCGCTTGGATTTAGTGGTCAGGTTACTGGTGTAATTAAAATTAAAGTCATTCCAAGAGTTACACGTCCAATACCCGGAATTTTAAGGCTGGAAGTAGAGAAATCCAAAAGAGATCCCAACCATCCAAACCCCGGAAGATGGAGTGGTAGACTAGCGTCTAGTAAGATTGGATATGAATTTGGTGATCAGCCTGTGGGTGCTGTAGTTTTGGGTGGTGCTTTAACTAGGGTTGTTGGGGTTACTTTACTAGGCGAAGATATTATAAGAAGTGAATACGTATCTCCCTTCAACGCTGCTGATAAACTGAGGGAGTTTAGCACTTTCGACGGAGTGCAGCCACCACGGGCTGCTGCTTTTGGTGCAACTAATATATTTCCGCAAGATCTTGGACCAGACGTTGACGGCGACGGCGTTCCTGATGTGGGAAGAAAGATCACCAGAAAAGAAAATTCGGGACATGGTCCGAATCTAACTCCTCAAATTGCGGCAGAGCAAACCGACTTTAGAAACAATCTTTGGCGGGTTGCGTTTGGTGGAAAACCTAGTCTTGCTCAGATTGATAAAAATGCTGATACAGCATTGGCAGCAGATGATGGCAAAATAGATTTGTTTCCAGCTTGGGGGCTTCATACTCGTATAGACTATTGTAGAAAAATTGTAAAAATAGATCCATGCAACGCAATTACGGGATGCACTTGGGATCTTGCTGATGGAGTTTGTAAACTGACCGTGCCTGTTGCTGGTGCTGGCGTTCCGAACATAGGATTTTTTGATGATGATGAACCCACTAAGGATTTTAATGAGCCTACCGACAACAATATTGATGCTCGTCAAGCTGGTTTGATGTATACTGTGCAATGGGTTGAACCAGATTGCGATGCTATTCAATTACCGGCGAAGTGCGTTAATCGTAATACTGGGCTTAACATGAACATCAACAACAGGGCAGGTTGTCAAGCTCTCGGACATATTTGGACGCCTGTTCGTATAGGGAGCAAACTCGGGGGAATATATAATCCTAGTTGCAAGCCGCAGAACTTGTACAAAAGAGGGGGCGCACCCGGTTTTGAGAAGTATACAAGACCGAGAATAAGAAGAACAGGCTATGCATGCTTTACCAACGCGGGGGTTAAATTCAATCCACCAGTCAGTCAGGATGAATGTTTGTGTGGGTCGTGTGCCGACTCGAATGGTGTTGCTAAACCCGGTTTAAAGAACAGGGCGGTTTGTGAGGCGGCTGCTGGAAACGTATGGACGGTTGGGGTTTGGGATGCAGTTAACGCTACTTGTAGTGTTGGCAACAAAGTTGCGCCAGAACCATCGTGGCAACCCGACCCAACGGGTAGCGCATCTTTGCCTCAAACGGCTAGAATAGAAATAGATCTTTCTTCTGTAACAGATCCCACCACTGGAACGCCAATTTGGTACTTTGGGGATGATCATAAAGGATTCATACCAGAGAGAAAGTTTGTATATAAGGCTACCGTAACAGAGCTTAGGGCTGCCGCCACAAGCAAGGAAAGTTGGATTAGTTATATTTCTAACTTCAATATAAGGCTGGTTGAAAACATGGGCTGGAGTGGCATTACTCAGCTAGTGAGCCTTTTTCAGACAATATTCCCCCCTCAAGGTGGCGGGGGAGGAAACATTGTGCCGGGAGCTTCAGCCATCAACGAAGCCCCTATTGAGCCAATGTTTGAAGGAACTGTAGAAACTGCTGGCTTGAGGGTGGGTGGAGCTAGAACGTCACCTCTTGATGGAACTGCTGCCACCGGACAAAGATTGCGAGAGGAGAGGCGAGCCTTTTTAGCTGCGGGCACTACCAAAATTGACAAAATGGACTTATTATATGAGGCAATTAAAAATATCGCTACCAATTGGTACGGGAAAAAATACCTCATGCCGCTTCCTTACGACCCAGAAGATCCAACCCATCATGTGAGACAAGTTAATGTTGTAAGTGCTACGCCGGGAAGTGTAACAGATAAGCCGGTCTGGGAGAATGCTTGGGATATTGCAAATGCCGGATGGGGCACAAGAGAGGGAGTTAGAATGAAAACAGGGGCTGGTGATAAAGACCCCCTTCTTCCCTACCCACAAAATGCTGCATTTTATGAAGGGAATGGAAAACTCCAACCATTTGTAGTGTACCCATCCAAGTTTAAAGATCCAGATGGAAATGTTGTCGAAATAGATACTTCTCAAGCTAGTGGGGGAATACATAGAACCCTTCCGCATCCAACAGATGAAGCCTATAAGGATGGTGGAAAACTTTATGTAAAGGCTAGCGTAGACCCTAAGACTTATTGGTTGTGGGAGCCACAAGCTGGCCTAGTGCTTAGAACACAGTATGGCTCCTTTCCTGATGCCGCCCACAATGACCCCACTATCTGGATTGACGATGGAAACTCTGCTAAGCTGCGTGGAGGAGAGCAGGAATTTTTGGTAAACTTCCACAGGTACGGTGGGAATGCAACCGTTGTAGCTGAAGCAATAATGTCAAACAAAAAGACGCCATTAAGGCTTAAGCCTTATGCATTAATATCTGTTGATAGTCCAATGTCCCACCCTAAGCAAAAACTAAATGGATTTGAACTTGCTTTAGAAGCTGAAAAAGAATTACTAGAAATTTTGGAGGCTTTGATACCCAGACCAGCGCCTTTTGTGGGGGGTGGACTTCCACTTAATGTGGCCTCAGTACATCATGCCGGTGCTGATTATATTAAAGCCGGTTTATCTCCAGCATTTTTTAAACCTTATCAGGCCGCTGTTCCTCAAAGCAGCAAGCGTCAAACTTGGGGACCATGGGCTGGTGGAGTTGATTTTGGCAAGGTCATAGTTAAAAAAGACGACAACCTTTCTCCTGAAAATTTCGGAAGCATGGAAGCATTAAATAAGGCTGCTAAGGCAGAGGTTAGGAAGGCTCTAGTAACTCAACAGATATCGGAAACTGGAAGCGTGCAATTGGTTGGTCCTCCAGAATATTTTGCTGGAAGGCCAATAGTAATTGTTGCTGGTAATCTTGGTCCGTATATTACTGGAATCAGTGTAGATACAAATGCTACCGCTGGGATGACTACAACTTATTCAATGAAGAGTTGGATACCGCCTCTTCCGGGTATGCCAGACAGAATAGATAAGTTTAGAGCGGCTCAGGCTATGCAAAACGCCAGAGAATTTCAGAGGGCGCAAACTAATATGCACTACAATACAAATCTAGTTCCGACCCAGTGGTTCAGACCTTCCATGTTCGTTAGAATGCCTTAAAAAGAGAACTTTAAAATGGTTAATGTATCACATCCTCAACCAGAGGGACGGTCAAGCAATATCCATACCGGATTCTTAAGTGGTGCCCCGTCTGAAGCAATACCCGATGGAAATCAATTGATCACTGGTCACTGTGAAAACGACGCGGGGGTCAAAGTAGGCATTAAGACTTTCAAGGCGTGTATAAATACTCCACAAGCTAACGCGCTAAAAAGCCCCCACAGATGGGTATCATATGGAAACTCTAAATATGCCAGTGTAATTACCCAGCCTATTGGTCAGTGGATGGTTCAAGGAACTGTTGCTAACAGATGGTCTCAAACGGCAATGTCCAGTATTGACAGTTTATTTGCCCCATATAGATTAGACTATACTGGCTACTGTGTGGAGGTGGTTGACCCAAATAAAGGAAAAATATTACCACAGTACTTGAATGCGACACTCTGCTGGAATGCTCAGAAGAAGTGGATCGGCAGGGATATGAGGGACGATCTCGGAAGTTCCCAGCGTATGGGTCAATTACCGTCATTCAAAGTGCCCGAAAATATTGAATTTGGAATGGCTGGTTCTGGAGTGGTCACATCAGTTACATTAAACCCATTTCCTGCGGGACATAATGTAGCAGCAATGATGCAGCATGAAACCCCACTGGATGGCACCCAGTCATCTGGTGGATGGAATATGGATATGGGTCCGAGACAGGAGGGGTATCATGGCCATAGCCAATCCCTGTCAGACTTAGGAGACCCAAGCACCCAAGTGGCCGGTCATGGACCCAGACCCGTTGGATTACGAGGCCCAATGGTACTTGTTGGATGGGGGTATGATCTTGACGGAAAGCCCGTACCAAATGCATACCTTGATGCGGATCAAAAAGACGCGGCTGGTGTCCCGAAATTGGACCTATATGGTCACTGTGAGGCTGCCAATGGTAATGTCTTAGGAGTACATAATAAAAAGGATTGTGTAGACGGGGGAAATATATGGGTCGGTATTCCACAGAACACGAAGCAAAAAGACCATTTCTATTTTAACCACCTTAAAAGAGCGGATAAGTGGAAGGCTGGTCCTGTAGATCTGAGATGGGATAGGGATAGAAAGGTTTGGACTACAAAGGGCATAGACATTTTTCTGTGCAAGACTACAAAATGTATTCTACCAAAAGCCGGTCCAGATGGGAAAAACTCTTTCAACTTTGGCATACTTGACAGTGTAACTTCTCCGGGCAGAATGTATAGAAATCCTTGTCCAAGTGAAAACTGTTCATTCGGAAGCTATTTTCCTGAAAGCACCATGTATCCAGACATTGAAATATATGATCCAGAAGACATAGAATGGTGCGGAAATTGCGAAGTAAAACTAGACGCTAATACAAACGCCTACTATGTTAGCTGCCAAAATTTTACAACTGCATGTTCTCCATTTTACGATGCTATTGTGATACGAAAATTTACCCACACTGTAAGATCTGGGGCGTCAGACTGTGGCGATAAGCTAAATAAAATCAACAGGGGAGACCCTCACGCCAGAAGAATGGGAGACCCCTGTCATGAATTTGGAGCCACTATAACTGGACCACCCGGAGAGCAGCACCCGATAACTAACGCTACTAATTATAGCTTTTCAGCCAAGTCTTTATTGTACGATAGAGTTATGATAGAAAATCCACTCAACCAAGGATTAATGCTGGGAGATAGTTTTATAAGCGCTGACACCGGAAGAAAAGCTATAATAAGCTACACAAAAAAGAAGAAGGACACTGGAACGAATAGATGCGGTGGTGAGGGCGCTACGCCAGAGACTGTGTCAGAAGCCATTCCCATCCATATAATATTACAGGCAGAGTTTGTTGGACAAGAGATTATAACCATGATGGGTTGCGAACAGGGCGAGACTACAGCCTGTAGTAAGAAGATATTTGTTCAAGGACTTAGCACTATTGAAGACTGTGGTCCAAACGATGATTACCCAACTACCGCTGTAACGTATTAAAGATTCAAGGAAGGTTGCTATGTCGGCAGGCGACAATTTTGATACCACTCATCCCGATGAGAAGAATCAGAAAACCAAAAGAGTTACTGGGCATGGGCCGATTTCGCAGCCTTACATGACCGGCTTCGATTTCACCCCGCAAAGTTACAAGTCGGATGATAATCTTGGACATCCTTGTAATGCGGGATGCGGCTGTAAGGAAGTATGTGATCCCAATTTAACAGCCACGGGGGACACGGGATGCTTACTTCCACCGGAACTGACTATTAA
>Ga0114934_10003047_pt1 | contig 10528 bp, 8 predicted proteins | sample 4SBtaG_2_FD_99695 | JGI IMG/M metagenome (GOLD analysis project Ga0114934, IMG submission 99695) | Deep subsurface microbial communities from Kolumbo volcano to uncover new lineages of life (NeLLi) - 4SBTROV10_white metaG | ecosystem: Environmental > Aquatic > Marine > Volcanic ...
AGTAAACTTAAGTTGGTTCCCGAGAATAGCTTTATCACCAATACCCATATTCTCACCAACCTTTACATAGATTTTTATCTCTACTTCATCTGGTCGTATAGGTATACCTTTAATACGATAACCACCGTCTACTTTACCGGTACTATTACTATTAGCTTTTAAACTTTTATTCGATTCATTAGCTATCTCTTGTAAACTCTCTGACATCTCTTCTAATTCACAATTATAATAAATAACAATATTATCAATAACACCTTTAACTTTTGCTTTAGGCGAACTAGATTTCATATCTTGTAATATGGCTATAGACCTTGCGTCCATTTTTGTATTATTTAATACACTATCTGTTACAGTATAAAGAATATCAGAAGGATTTACTTTACTTCCTTTCTTTACCATATTTAAAATATTATCATCTTTACTAACAACCATAGATTTTACTTTAGTAACAGTTACCCCTAAATCTTTATACATCTTTTTACTTATAGCACCAGAATCTTCAAATGTTTGCGGATCTTCTGTTAACGCAACCGTTACATTAGTACTTTGTTTATAGATAACTCTGGCCGGTGTAAAAATATCCGGCTCGAAGAATAATGAATCGTAAGCTATGGTATCATCTTTAGTAAACTTTTGTCCTTTAACAACATTAGACAACATGATATGTGTATAAGTTGCATCAGATTCTTCTTTACTAGTCCATTTCTTTAAGTTGATTTTTTCAACTTTTCCTTTTTCACCCTTCTTAGTAGGTTCGTATTCAATAGTTATTGTTTTAGGCGTAACATCTAATACTTTACCATTAGCTTGCGCAATCTTAACATATTTATTACTAAATCTGATAGGGACGATAGCTTCATAACCTGTTCTTATATAAGGAACTTTCATATTGTCCATCGGAATAATATGCGATGCCATAATGTTAGTAAAGTTGGTTCTTTTAACATCATCTTTATCAGAGAACGGAGCTAGCATAGCTGTAGTTGAAAGTATGTTATTGTTTGTAGCTTTCTTTATATTAGTATCACCAGTTTTACCACGTGAATTAGTTAACGCTGGTGTAGCTGTTAAAAATGCAGCTATTCCCACATCACCACTATCAGGAGAAGCTTCGGACATAACACCAATTTCAGATGGATGCATCTCTCTTGTATCACGACCTATACCTTCTTTAGAACGTCCTTGTTGTCCTAGATAGGTTACTTTCTCATCTTGTTTTAACGCAGCCATAGGATTAATATCATCTACCAATATAGTAGTACTATCTTCATTAATTTTATTCATAACAGCATGCGGAGCAATGGCTATTTTAGATTTACCGAAATGACTTCTGTTTTCATGTTCTTTCATACTTTTAACAAGTTCATTATACATCATACCAGATAAACGTTCGTAACCTTTAATAACCATTTGATTAATATTGTTTGGATTAGTATACGTATCATCCACTAATAATTCATTAGCTCTAATAAGTAAACCTTTAAAACGTAGTGGTTCTTTCATAATACGTAAATTAGATTCGGTCATTGGGTCTACAAACATATTTTCTAGCATTTTAATTTCGTTAATATATAAAACAGTGAAACCAGCTTTAGCATAAAAAGCAGAGAATTTATCACGACTTAACATAGTCTCAATATTTAACTCTTTAATAATATTTTTAACACTTAATAACCCACCTAGTATCAAATCATTTTTATCATAATCTCTAGTTATAAGAATTTTCTTATTTTTAAATTTTACAATAAACTGATCCTCTTCAGGAGTTATGCGTTTGTTACCATCTATTAATTCATATTTTACTTTTAATAACTTAAGTAGATTAGTTAAACCAAGATAATATGATAAAAGTATTACACTAGGAATTGATTTTTTATACATTTTAACAGAACTAAATTCTAATGGTAATGATTGTTTAGAAATACCTAACATAGTTATAATATCGTCGATTTCTTTAAACCCGTTATTTTCGTAAATGAATACTCTATCTTGAAAATCCATTACAATAGGTTTATTACCTCGAACACCAACAACGACTACATCTTTACCTTCTAGTTTAACTATATCGTCCATGGTTAAATCTTTAAATAATGTATCACGTTTATCGTAGTCAAAACTAAATAAAGTAGTTTTAAAACGAAATGATTTTATATACCTTGATAAGACACCATATAATTTTGGTAACTTAACATCTGCATTAACGGCTGGTAATAGTATTAAATCTCTAATGTCATCACTATTTTCATAAAGACCTAATATCTTTTTACGTAACCAATAACCGAGATCATCTTTTTTAGCATATGCTTTATCTATAAACATTTTACCATAATAACTAGAAAGTGCTACTCTAGTAGCTGCTATCTTTCTAATCGGTAAATCACTACGTTGGTTAATCATTTTGTATTGATTACCAGATGACATATAAGTACCATCTTCTTCTATTTTAGGTAAGTCTATGCTTATCGTAGAAGGTCTACCATTTAACGCAGTTATAGTTAAACTATGACGTTCTGTTTTACCAAGCACGCTCTCTTTTTCGCCGATAGTGTAATCGTTTACTACAACACCATTATTTTGTAAAGAATATACAGTTCGTAGTAGATCTTTTTCATAATGTTTTTTAATATAATCTTTTTTAACTACAGAAAGAGTATCTACATTATGTTCTTCCATAAAAACAACTTTGTTACTTGTGATAACGGTATCTTTTGGATCTATATCAAAATCATCAGTAGTTTGATCAAGCATCTCTCCTACAGTTAAAGTATTATTTTTAAATGGAGATGGTTTACTCTTCTGTTCTGTTATAGTTTTTTCTATATCGTCAGCACGTTTCTTAGTAATAATTTTATTTTCTCTTAGAAAGGTAGTTTCTTTTCGGATCTTATCTTCTAATACAGGTTCTTCATTTAGAACATCGTCTAATGTTTCAAATTTTATAGATTCAATATCTTCAAGCGTATCGTTTATTTCAAAAGCATTTAATTCTTGTTCTTCAATGTCTTCATCACCTTTATCAACTGGTTCTACTTCAAGATTTTTCTCGATAATTTCCTCTTCCATAACATCGTCTATGTTAACTATGCCAGCATCATCTTCACTTGTAGTTATCTTAGAATCAACTTTATCGTTAATATCAATATCTTTTGCCGGCATATCATCTTTAATTTCATTAACATGCGTCCCGGGTGTATTTATTAAACTATACAACATTTTATAAAATACTTTTTTCATAGTTTGTGATGGATAAGCTTTTATTTTAGTAGAGTGTTTGTATTCCTTAATTGTAGAATATAATAATTCTAAATTAACCATAACTATTTTGTTATCTATAGAAAATATAATATCTATATTAGCTAAATCACTAACAGGTAATTTCCCTAAAATTGTTTCATCTTTATACTCAGGAGTTAAGAATTTCCATAATTCTAATAAATCTAAATATTCCGGAGTTATTAAAGTATTTAATGTTGTAGTAGTTATTCGTTTAGAAAATTTATCTAGTTCTATTCTAGTAGGTAGTTTAGCTGGTATACCTACATATAAAAATTTATGTCTATCAGTACGGTATACTGTTGATTGTAACTCGTTAACAATTGTACTAAAATTATTATACCATTTATAATAGTTTGATAATGGGTTAGCACTATATTTATGTACGTATGTTAACGCACCGTAATGCATAGTTAGTAAATGACTTGCTGAGACATTAATATTCTTTTGACCAGGTTTTATATATTTAAAACTTTTCTCTGATTTTTTAATTACGCTAACAATATTATTATCAGAAATACCACGTGAATTAAACGATCCTATGGTATTACCAGTATATTCTGTTTTTATATTAACATAAACATTATTTTCATTTTTTAGAAAACCAATATCTCGACTAAATGGTTCTATTATGTTACTAGGGTTATTCCAGTATAATAACGATCCCCTTGGGAATTTAAATGTATCGGCATTAATAATTCGCGGATTTAAAAAATGGGATATTTTTCTCGTACCTATCGATTTATACATTTTATCGTATTTTATCATAAGTTTTCCTTTGTATTTTATCATGAAATTCATACAATTACAAATATTACTTTTACTGATTGAGGAGGGAATATGTTTAATAATATAAATGTTACATATGATGAGAAGAAAGAAATTTATAATGTTACTGGTTTTTTTGGTTTACGTTTTAAAAAAGCTGTACTAATGTTATTAGGTAAGAATAAAGCTTCTGCTATGTTTATAGAGATTAGTCCTAACAATTTTAAATTTTATTCTTTTTTCTTATTAGAAGTGTATAGAACACTAGAAAGTTTAACTTCTAGCGGTAGTAGGTATGCTACTGATTTAAGAACATTAAATAAATTTTTAAATTATGTAGATGAATATATTTGGACAGATCAAAATATAAAAGTTCATCTCGATAAAGATGAAATTAAAAACAAGATGAAGTTTAAAATATTAAAACACCAAGAACCAGCATTTGATAAATATGAAATATATAAAGATAAATTAGGTTATCGTGGGTTACTCTTTGATATGTCTGCTGGTAGTGGAAAAACTTTTACTTCATTAGCAATTGCTGAATCATTACACTCTGATAGAATTATTATAGTGGCTCCTAATCAAACTATTGATAGAGTTTGGATACACTCTTTAAAAGAAGAAGTGTATTTAGAACCACAAAAGGTACATGTTGTAAACAGAGATATTACTTATAATAACGAACGTTTCCTATTAGTAAATTATGAATCATTAGATAAATTAGATGCTTTCTTATTAAAACATGATTTTAGTAATGCTACGGTTATTGTAGATGAATCACATAATTTTGCTAATGATATTTCTAAACGAACAAAATCATTGTTAAATATTTTAAATAAAATACAAACAAATAATATACTGATGATGTCAGGTACCCCTATTAAAGCTTATAGTAAAGAGTTAAGCGTTATTATGAAAATATTAGACACACGTTTTAATAGTATAATAGAGAAACGTTTTATCAAGTTATATAAAACACCAACTAAGTTACTCAAAGATATCCTGCCAGAAAGATTTGGAGAGTATTCGGTTAAAGTTAAAAAAGAAGAATTAGAACTGGAACCAGTTTTAACACGTTATGTTAGTTTAAAAATAAAAGATGGTGATAAATACACATTAAAAAATATAAGAACAGATCTTAGATTGTTTATCGAAAAGCGTTCTGTGGAGTTAACTAATGATTTTCCTAAGTATAAACAAAAATATGATATACTTTATGGTAAAGCAAAATCTTTAGCTTTGTTAGATGGTGTAAATAAAAAAGAGTTTAAGACATATGAAACAGATTTTAACACAGTTATAAAATTATATAAACAAAATAAATTAGCGTTTCATCCAGATGTAGTGAAACGTGTAAATATGTTTGAAAATAATATTTTATTACCTTATTTATCCGGTCAAGATAAAAAAGATTTTAAAGAAGCAAAAACCGTAGTTAAATATCTATTACTAAAACTACAAGGGGAAGCATTAGCTAATGTTGTTATGCGTGCTAGAATAAACTGTCATAAAGATATAGCTGCTAATTTGTCTTATAGTAAAATTATTAATTCTACTGTTAAAAAAACTATTATCTTTAGTAATTATGTTGATGTTTGTGCATCAGCTGAAAAAAAGATTTATAATGAAAAACTTAGTCCGTTGTCGGTGTATGGTAAAACATCTAAAATGTTATCTGATACGGTAACTAAATTTAATACAATACCAAAGTATAATCCTTTAATAACAACATATAAATCATTGAGTACTGGTGTGCCTTTAATAGTAGCGAATGTTGTTATAGCTATAGATACACCTTTTCGTATGTATATTTACGAACAAGCAATTGCACGTGTATGGCGTTTAGGTCAAGATAAACAAGTTGTTGTCTATATACCGGAATTAGATACAGGTGACGAGCCAAATATAAATGGTAGAAATTTAGATATTATAACCTTCTATAAAGAAGAAGTTGAACGTATTACCGGACATACATTAGAAATTGATATATCTGCTGACGATACAATTTCTAATGAAGATTATAAATATTTAGTAGAAACTAATATGTATAATCCTACTGTAGGTAAACAAAGTTCATACGATATATTGACTAAATGGTAATATTTTGTTGAACATATAAATAAGGAGTTATTATGGAAGATGCATTATTGCAAAACGGGACACAGGAGTTACTATATCAATTAGTAGCATTGATTATATCTGGACTAATGACAGTACTTTCTGTATATTTAAAAAAGTTTTTACAAACAAACAAATATGCAGTTGAGTATAATCTGTACAATGAAAAAACAGAACGTGTTTTAGAAAACGCTGTTATGTATGCAGAAGAGAAAGCTAAATCCTATGCTAAAGGTCAAGTGAAAAAAAGAGATTTAGCTGTAAAATATATTGACAGTATATCTCCGGATATTATTGCTAAAGAAGGTAAAAAATTAGAATTTATGCTGGATAGAAAAGTTAGTCAATTAGTTAAACAACGTAAAGATGTTACAAACACAACTACAGAAGGTTAATGCCTTCTGTAGTGTTATTTTTTTGATTAAAAAAGAAAAAGGATAAACTATGAATGCTATTACAAAAGCTATCAGTGATATAAAATTCCAAATTCCAATAGAAATATTAAATTTAGGATTCGTCGAAAAATCACATCGAGTAAATCAAATAATTTCATTAGACGAACGCATTATGTCGGAAATAATGCGCCCTCGTATATTAATAGATTGTAACCTAGTAGGTGGTATAGAAACTCGTGTAGATTTAAATAGATGTAAAATAACACCGTTGGATAATAGAGAATTTGTTGTTGAAGTACCAAAAGCTTTGACTAATAATAAAAATATCATAACAGCGTTATCTGTTGTTTCCAATGTAGTGTATAGTCAGTCTATGGCGTATGCGGACATGTCACCATTTGAAAGCGTTGCAAGTAATATGATGAGTAATCTAGGTACTGAAAATGTTGTACAAACATCTAGGTTAGAATTAATTGGTGATAACGTTGTTCTTATACAAGATCCAAATATGCATTTCATGAACGGAGTACTTCGTTGTATGGTTGAGAATAATACAAACTTAGAAAATATTAATCCTCGCTCCTATCTTGCTTTTAGTAAATTGTGTGTATTAGGTGTTAAAAGTTATATTAGAAATAAGATGCGTGTTAAACTTAATCAAGGTCAAATATATGGTGGTCATGAGCTAGGTGTTGTGAAGGATATAATAGAAGAGTATTCTGATGCTGAAGAGATGTATCAAGAGTATTTAAATACTACATGGCGCAAAATATCATTTATTAATGATTCTGATGCTATGTCTAGATATACTAAGAGCATGCTTGGTAATACTATATAGAAATAAGATACTATACACTATCATATGATAGTGTATAGTATATTTTATATTGGTTTATTTTTAAAACAAACTTGTAATTGGTCTAAAAGAAGAGTTTTTTTATTGTAAGCTACTTGTAATTCTTCATATAATGTTCTATAAGATTTATACACAGTTCTACGATTATCTAATAAAGCTCTGTATGTAGCATCGGCAGTTTTATCTAATAGTGTAACTGCCGAAGATGGCACAGTACTAACATCAGTAACAACACCTAATGTATTCTGAACAGTTTCTTTTAGATTACTTTTAAGTAATGTCAAATCATAATCTAAAGGAATAAGTCCTAACGGTATCGCTATAGTTATTTCTTGATATTTAGCACCATGTACTTGTGGCATAGAAAGTATTCTATTAGCAGGTACATAAAAATACTCACCACCGTTTGTTTTAAATACGACAATAGATACTTGGTTATCGATATCATTTTTAAAATCACTTTCTGTTAATCCAATTGCTTTATAGATGGTATCAAATGGTTTTTCGTCACTATTGTATAACTCTACTAATGAACGAATACTCTCTACTATATACTCATGATTTTCGTATATTTTTGTATTGAATGGTGCTTTAAATGTAAACTTACCTTTAGTATTAATTGGTGGTATTATTCCGTGCATTATTTATCCTTTTGTTTTTTGATATAATCTAATATACTGTTATGTTCTTCCATAAATTTAGTTTGTTCACGCAACGCAGTTTCATATTCGATACCAGCTTGTTTTTTACATTCATGGACTAAGTTTTCGTCACCTATATGTGTGTAACTCGTATCAGCATTTAGTTTAGGGTTTATAAACGTAAGTTTTGATTTCTGTATACAAACTCCATTTTTTGTATAGGCTATAAAATTACCATCGGTTTCTAAAATTAGATCTTTTTTAAATTTGACATAAATATTATTATTTTGGTCAGTCACAATAGTATCTATTGCGTTAAAAATTGTCTTTATTTTATCTAAAACTGGAAAATATTTTTTTACTATTCTTTGTATCATATATAACCTTTCTAAGTTAATTTACTATAGTGTCTGGGCTACCTTGTGCTACTAGCCCACCACAGTTTATAGGATCGCCTATACGACTTACCGCCTTTCCATTAACAAATGTATCAGGACTACCCGCAGCAGTAGCTCTAGGGTGCGGTGGTGCCGGCGAGGGGCTACCGTGCGGTGTTACTGCGTCATCAACTCTATGTACAGCTATTGAATTTACAAATGTGTCTCCGCTTCCAGCAGAAGCAGTTGTTGGTGGAAATGAACCATGTCCGGTGCATGTATCTCCTACTCTTCCTATAGGTGGCATAATTACTCCTTAATTAATTCCCGCAATCCGTAACAAACGGTCCAGGATGGTTTAATATAAAATCACCAAAATTATCAATAGTATAGTCATCGTTACCTATTTTCATTTTATGTTGTATAACTTCGGTTTCTTCTTTTTGAGTTTTTTCGTTAAAAAAAGTTTGTTCTGATTCTTTAGCTAATAAATAATAGTAACAAAACAAATAATTATCTAAATCATTGTTTTTAACTTCTCTTATAGTAATTAAATTAGATGCAACAAACGTATTGTAAATAAGTCCACCTGTATTCGGATCTGTAGTACCGTCAGTAGTTTTATAAGTACGTTTAATAGACATGTCAAAATCGTAGTATTGATGTTTAAATCTTCCGATTTGAGTATAATTACTACCGTCGTGCTTCATAGGTTCAAAGGGAAAATTATCTTGACAAGATGGTTGGTCTGGAAAAAATTTAATAATCCCGCTTATTAATCCTGTTGCGTTATCAATACTTATACCTACTGGAATATCACCTTCCAATGTCCAACTAATATGAATTAACTCGACTATATTTGTTAAATCCTCAGTATATTTTATTTGGTGTTCATAATAGTGACACTCCCAAGGATTAAGAACTCCATTCGTTGGTTGTTCATTAATCAGTTTCCCGTTTGAAGTAATTGTAGTTGCACTCATAATTATACCTACGGATTAATATGACAAATACCACTTTTTAAAGTATATGCACCAGTTACATGCGTTGATGTTGCGGAAGTTGTCGTTATATTAGTTGTGTTTATTAAAACACCCATATTTGTAGAAACAGATAATGTATCACTATCACTATTTAATTCAACTTTATTATCCTTTCCGTCTACTAATGTTATTAAACCTTCTTCGGTGTTTATTGTTAAATCATAAGTAGTTAGTTCACCATCGTTATCAGCAGTATGCAATTGTAAATATTTATTTATTGTATCGATAGTAAGAGTATATGCTTTGTCTAACCAATCACCGCTAATAGATGCTTTATTAGAAAAATAATAAGTAACCTTTTCTCGCTTACGTAAATCTGGTTCAGCGTACATAGTGTTCCAGAAGTAATCATCCGTTCCGGCGTAATTATATATAATAACAGTTTCACCTTTACATACATTAGGAGGCGTAACACGATTAGACTGATTAAGTGGTAACCATTTAGCTGTTATTAATCTAGATTTATCAACAGCAATACTCATAACATTACCTTCGATATCAGTTGTTGTTGTGTTAACAACAGTTTGATCATTAAGTTCACCACTATAAGTATTCAGTGTTTCAGCTGGAAATATATCTACATACATTGAATCTTCTTCAATATCTTTAGCTATGTAACCAATAGCATATAACTTAAGTTTACTTTCTTTTTTCATATTTTATTCCTTTGTTCTCATGTAACAAATAAGATGGTATACAATAGTCACATAGACTATTGTATACCTTCAAGAGGAGATAGCATTAATATCACAATATCTTTATCTTTGTAACTACTTACATTATATTATGTTATCTCATTAAAAGCTATTTAATAACCCATTTCGGAAAATAACCTACCTGGTTTTCTATATGCACCAACACCTTCTAATCCAGTATATGCTGCGTTTAACGTATCAGTTATGATTCGTTTATAGTCAACAAAATCCACTATCTCTTCAGGAATACCTGTTCCACCAACAACGGTTAACGGTGGTCTAAACGTACCCATCATTTCTCGTTTATATTTCGTAACAAAAGTTTGCATTTTAGTTTTAATTTCTTCATCTTGAATACT
>Ga0114934_10003049_pt1 | contig 10525 bp, 11 predicted proteins | sample 4SBtaG_2_FD_99695 | JGI IMG/M metagenome (GOLD analysis project Ga0114934, IMG submission 99695) | Deep subsurface microbial communities from Kolumbo volcano to uncover new lineages of life (NeLLi) - 4SBTROV10_white metaG | ecosystem: Environmental > Aquatic > Marine > Volcanic ...
CATCAAGATTATCCACGGCGGCAAATGGCGCCGTCTGAATGCCTAAGGATTGAAAGTGTTGTTTTTCAACCAGTCTGTCCTGAGCGATTTGCAAGGCTTTGGCAGGCGGGTAAATCGTTGTGTGTTCGGTTAAATATTTCGCCGCAGTCGCCGGTACATTTTCAAATTCATAAGTGATAACAGCGGCTTGCTGTGCCATTTTTTTAAGCAGGGCCGGATCGTCATAAGCGCCTTGCAGTAAATGGGAGAGTCTTACCGCGCCTGCTTCAGCGCTGGGGTCGAGGACAACAAATTCCTGTCCTAGAGGAATGCCGGCCAGTGCAATCATGCGCGCTAACTGGCCACCGCCCAAGATACCTACAGTCATATTTGTTCTCCGCTTGGGTCAGGTTCAGCCAGCACCGTTTCGGTCTGCTTTTCCCGGAATTGTTTCAAAGCCGTGCGGTATTCAGGATGTTTGTTACCTACGATAGCGGCGGCTAGCAGTGCGGCATTGATGGCGCCCGAGCGGCCGATGGCCAGGGTGCCGACAGGTACACCTGCGGGCATCTGTACAATGGAGAGTAACGAGTCCATGCCATTTAAGGCTTTCGATTGCACTGGCACGCCTAAAACCGGCAATACCGTTTTTGCCGCCGTCATGCCGGGTAAATGTGCAGCGCCGCCGGCACCGGCAATAATGACCTCGAGTCCCTGCGATTCGGCATTCTCTGCATACGCAAACAGTTTATCCGGTGTGCGGTGTGCAGAAACCACTTCCACTGTGTGTGGAATATTCAATTGTTCCAGTGTTTGCGCCGCATGTTGCATGGTCTCCCAATCAGATTTCGATCCCATAATGATGCCAATCAGTGCCGTCATGCAAATTCTCCAGTCAAGGCATTTCAAAAAGCCAGGCAAAATATTGAAAAACCGCTGATTATCGCATATCTGACAAGGGTATTGGTAATTTTTCATACCTGGAATCAAGTCATAACGGCCATTCATTTTGTAAAGATTTTAATCAGGACTTCTATTGGATAAACGCTGTCAAATATCGCTTGATTTTAGAAAAAACGCATCAATATCGTAGGTTCTGGTGCGGCATTAAGGCTGAATCAGACGATTTGATGGAGCCGTTAGAAGGCGTTGATTAAATAGGTTTTTTGAGTACGCTCACGTTATACTGGGCGCAGTTTTTTACAGGAGAAAACACGATGACACAGCAAAATGTAGCACAAATTGAGAAGGATGTTCGTGAAGCGGTGAGTTCGAGGGAAGATGTTTATCAGAAAGTTCGGGATATTACCTTGAAAGCGCTGACCGAGCATGATCTGGATGAGGCGAATATCAAAGCCGTGGTAGAGGCCATCAGCAAAGGCATGACCCAGGGCCTGGATACCACAGAAGATGTGGCTAAGCATAGTTTTGAGGAAGCGGCCGAGGCATTGGATGACGCCTTGGTGAGTGCGGCCGAAGCGACGAAGCTGGCGGTGGATGAGGCCGCTTCAAGCGTGAAGACGTTTTCTGAGCAGGATGTTAAGCGCACAATTGAGGATTTGAAGGCATTGGAAGATTTGTTTTTGGATACCTTGAGCGAGGCGGGGAAAGAAAGCAGCGAGTTGGTGCAGAATATCGTGAATAATTTTGTTCAACATGCGCGGAATAGTGGAACGGCTGTTGGCGACCGAGTACAGAAGCTGGTTGATGCCTTGTTGGAAGTGAGGGATAACAGTGGCAAGGTTTTATTGGAAGCGGCGAGTGATACCGCGGCAAAATTAGCAAAAATAGGGAGCGGTATTCTGGCCGGAATTGCAGAATCATTAGAGTCGCGACGGAAGTGACAGGCTTACCGGTATGAGTATGTTTTGGGGAATGATCAATGCGGCGCGTGATTTAGGACGTGTACAAGAAATTGCCGGTATATTGATCCGCTATGGTTTTGGCAGCGTGGTGCAAATGCTGGGGATGAGTCAGGCGCTGGAACGGGTTGGCAAAACCTTGCATTGGCAACATGCTGAAAAGATGACAAAACTGGATACGCCGCAGCGTTTGCGTCGTGTTTTGGAAGAGCTGGGGCCGACGTTTATCAAAATGGGCCAGATTATGGCGACCCGGGTTGATTTGTTCCCCCCGGCCTATATTGAAGAGTTTGGTAAATTGCAGGATCATGCGCCGCCTGTCGATTTTTCCGAGCTTTTACCTCAGCTCGAGCAGGATCTCGGTTCAAGTGTCGATGAGGTTTTTCTCACTGTCGATAAAACACCCTTGGCAGCGGCATCATTAGCGCAGGTTCATCGTGCCGTTTTGGAAGAGGGTACGGAGGTGATTTTAAAAATTCGTCGGCCGGGGGTCAGGCGTGTGATTGAGGCGGATTTGAGGCTGTTGAATCGCCTGGTTGATATCATTGAGGCGGATGAAACAGAACTACAACGCTATCATCCGCGGGAAATTGTACGGCAATTTTCGCAGTCCTTGCGGCGGGAACTGGATTTTGCCGCAGAATGTCGGAATGCGGAACGGGTTGCTGAAAGCCTTAAAGATAATCCCTATATTGTGATTCCCAAGGTTTATTGGGCGTGGACCGGTGAGCGGTTGAATGTCCAACAATATATACGTGGCGTACCCGGTAATTGTATCGATCAATTGGATGAGGCAGGGCTAAGCCGAAAATTGTTGGCTGAGCGCGGTACCGAGGCGATATTGAAAATGGTCATGGAGGATGGTTTTTTTCATGCCGATCCGCATCCCGGTAATGTCATTTATCTGCCGGGCAACCGTTTGGCGTTTCTGGATTTTGGTATGGTCGGCCGGCTGACCGAAGATCGTCGTGATCAGGTTGTCAGCTTTCTCTATGGTATGGTCAATCAGATGCCGGAACGTGTTGTGCAGATTTTGGAAGACTGGTCGGATGTCATTCACACCGATGAGCAGCAGTTGTCGATGGAGATTGAGGCGTTTGTCGATCAGTACAGTTCCCTGGCTTTGAAGGATGTGAGTTTGCCGACAATGATGACGGATTTGATGTCGATTTTGCGTGATCATAATTTGTCATTGCCGCCGGATCTGGCGTTGTTGATCAAGGCCTATATTACGCTGGATGGCTTTGGTCGCCATCTCGATCCTGATTTTCAGGTGCTGGTTTTTGCCACGCCTTATATTCAACGCTTAATGGTTGAACGTTATCGTCCTGATGCTGTTGCAAAACGAGGCTGGCGCAATATTCTGAGTATGGCCGATATGTTGGCCGCGTTTCCAAAGGAAATGCATCATTTACTCAGGGCGACGCGTAAAGGTCTGATTCCGGTTGAAATCAGTGTAAAACGTCTGGATTCGCATGTTGACAAGATCGATCGCGCGGTCAGTCGGTTGACGATGGGAATCGTGACCGCTGCGTTGATTATCGGTACGTCGATTATGATGACGGTGAAAGGTGGGCCGGAAATCATGGGGCTACCTGCCTTTGGTTTTTTTGGCTATATTTTTGCCGCCTTGGGCGGGATATGGTTGCTTTTCTCGATCTGGCGCAGTGGTCGGCGGCATTAAGGCAGCATTCACATCAATACCAAAATAATATTGTATTAGGTATATCTTGAGCCATGTACGACTGGTTTTATATGGATTCTTAAAGGAGAATTTTATGCGGTATCTACAACAAACAGCAATTTTGGCTGTTTTATTATCAATGTCTTTTTCGGCATCTGCGTTTACAACCTGCCATATCCGTTATCAATTGGAGGGGTGGTCTTTTTTGTATAGCGATTATCGTGGCGAGGGCGTTGTGGCGTGTGAAAATGGACAGTCAGCCGAGGTCAGGATCATTTCCCGGGGAGGCGGATTGACGATTGGCAAGTCAGAAATCGATGAGGGAACCGGCGTTATCTCCGAGGTAAAGGATATCAGCGAAGTCTATGGTGATTATGTTTATCTGAATACGCATGCCGGGTTGACTAAATCGGTGGAAGGTGTCGTGCTGACCAAAGGTGAGGTGTCACTGGCCTTGACGGGTTTAGGCCGAGGAGTTGATATCGGTGCATCCATTGGGGTTTTTACTATTCTGCCACGGTAACTGAAGATGACGGATTTTGATAAAAAGGTACAGGCTGTTGGCTATCGACTGATTTCACTTTTTCATTATTTAGCGCTGTTTTGTATCGGTTCCACCATAGTCTGGTCGGCAGTTTACGAATATTCGTTTATGGTCAAATCAGGCCATGCTTCGCTGGAAGATATTTTGTTGCTGTTTATTTATCTGGAATTGGGGGCGATGGTTGGCGTGTATTTTAGAACCCATCGATTGCCTGTTCAGTTTTTGATTTATATTGCTATCACGGCTCTTTCCAGGCATCTGGTCATTGATGTGCAAATTGTAAAGGATGAATTTCATCTTTATTTGCTATTGAGTAGCGTGTTTGCCATTTTGATGTTAAGTGGCGCAATTGTAGTGTTATCTTTTGCCGCCAGGCGTTATGGCTGTCCCGATGATTTGAATAATACGACGGAGCAGGAAAAGACAGATGTGGAATAAGGTAACTCGCAATAAATACCCCACCCATCCAACTTGTCTTTTTGTCCGTCTTCCGCGTTGCCTACATGGATGTGGGCAAGGAGCGTGAGCAGGAGCGGTAGCTTTGCAGAAACAGTTACATAGTTCACTATGCGCCTGTTTCTGCGCCTAGAATACGAACAAAAATCCTGCGCAATATGGGCAGTTTATTTACTGCGCGCTACCTAAGAAAATAATCCCTAGTGCTTTACTCGGGATTAAAACAGGACTAAAATAGTCCCCATTAAGGAGGGATTATGTTGCGGGTGAGCAAGTTAACCGATTACGCCACGGTGATTTTAAGCTATATGGCTGAAAATACTCAGCGGGTTTATACAGCGCAGGACATCAGTGAAACGACAGGAATTGCCTTGCCTACTGTCAGTAAAATTCTAAAAAGGCTGGTTAAAGCACATGTATTGGTTTCGTTGCGCGGCGCAAAAGGGGGCTATCGTTTGGCACGAGCACCGGAAAAGATTACCGTCGCGGCCGTCATAAGTGCGTTGGAGGGACCTATAGCGCTGACCGAATGCAGCAGCTCACATAAAACCTGTGATCAGGCCAGTGGCTGCAATATCCAGGGGCGATGGAATCTGATTAACCAACGTATTTCCAATGCGCTTGAATCGGTTACCTTGGCAGATATGATTCTGCCAGCGGCTCAACCCGAAGAACATATCATCTCCATTAACAGTTTATATCGCTAGCAGGCAAGATTAATCATGACATCAAATGCGCAAGAAATTGAAGACCTGATTGGGCAACAGGACTATGAAGCCGGTTTCGTAACCGATATTGAGGTGGAAACGTTTCCGCCCGGTCTGGATGAAGATGTGATCCGGCGTCTGTCCAAAGTCAAAAACGAACCGGATTTTATGTTGGAATACCGGCTGGAAGCTTATCGGCATTGGTCGGCAATGACCGAGCCAGATTGGGCGCAACTCAAGATTGATCCGATTGATTACCAGGCCATCAGTTATTATTCTGCCCCTAAGAAAAAAGAGGATGGCCCGAAAAGCCTGGATGAGGTCGACCCGGAATTACTGGAAACCTATAAAAAACTCGGTATTCCGCTGGATGAGCAGGAAAGGCTGGCCGGTATTGCCGTTGATGCGGTGTTTGACAGTGTTTCGGTGGCGACGACCTTTAAAGGCAAGCTGAAAGAAGCGGGGGTTATTTTCTGTCCCATTTCAGAAGCCCTGCGAGACTATCCAGAACTGGTAAAACAGTATTTGGGGACAGTTGTGCCAGCCGGTGACAATTTTTTTGCCGCGCTGAATGCGGCGGTGTTTACCGATGGTTCATTTGTTTATATTCCCAAGGGCGTGCGTTGTCCGATGGAATTATCCACTTATTTTCGTATCAACGCGGCGAATACCGGACAATTTGAACGCACACTGATTATTGCCGATGAAGGTAGCTATGTCAGTTATCTGGAAGGCTGTACCGCGCCGATGCGGGATGAAAATCAATTGCATGCTGCGGTGGTGGAGCTGGTTGCGCTGGATAATGCAGAGATTAAATATTCCACCGTGCAGAACTGGTATCCGGGGGATAAAGACGGCAAGGGCGGTATTTATAATTTTGTGACCAAGCGGGCTGAATGCCGTGGTAAAAATGCCAAAGTGTCCTGGACTCAGGTTGAAACCGGTTCGGCCATTACCTGGAAATATCCCAGCTGTGTGTTGCTGGGAGAAAATTCCGTCGGCGAATTTTATTCAGTCGCGTTAACCAATAACCGGCAACAGGCAGATACCGGCACCAAAATGATTCATATCGGTGCCAATACGCGCAGCACAATCATTTCCAAAGGTATTTCCGCAGGGAAGGCACAAAATACCTATCGCGGTCTGGTTAAGGTGGCGAAAAGCGCAAAACAGGCGCGTAACTATACGCAGTGTGATTCGTTACTGGTCGGGGATCGCTGCGGTGCGCATACCTTCCCGTATGTTGAAGTCAAACAACCTACAGCCAGCGTGGAACATGAGGCGACGACCTCAAAAATCAGTGAAGACCAATTATTCTTTTGCCAACAACGTGGATTGTCGGCCGAAGATGCCGTGTCAATGATTGTGAATGGTTTTTGTAAAGAAGTCTTTAAAGAGTTGCCGATGGAATTTGCGGTAGAAGCGCAAGCCTTGCTCGGCATCAGTCTGGAAGGCTCGGTTGGTTAATTGAAACTATCCGTAAATTGAATTACATCAAAGAACAGGAAAAAAAATGCTCAGCATCGAAAATCTTCATGCCAATGCCGGCGAAAAGCCGATTTTGAAAGGTTTGAATCTACAGATTAATCCCGGCGAAGTGCACGCCATTATGGGGCCGAACGGGGCCGGGAAAAGCACCTTGTCGCATGTGTTGTCCGGCAAGGACGGCTACACCGTGACAGAAGGCAAGGTGACGTTTTGTGGTAAAGACCTGCTGGATATGGCGCCGGAAATTCGTGCGCGGGAAGGCATCTTTCTGGCATTTCAATATCCGGTAGAAATCCCGGGCGTCAGCAATATCTATTTTCTGAAAGCAGCCTTGAATGCCATGCGTAAACATCGCGGACTGGACGAAGTGGATGCGATGGATTTTTTGACCTTGGTGAAAGACAAGGTCAAATTACTGAAAATGGATGAAAAGTTTCTTTACCGGGCGATCAATGAGGGCTTTTCGGGGGGCGAAAAGAAACGGAACGAAATTTTACAGGCTATGATTCTGGAACCGAAGTTGTGCATCCTGGATGAAACGGATTCCGGTTTGGATATTGATGCGCTGAAGATTGTCGCCGAAGGCATCAATGCGATGCGATCAGCGGAGCGTTCATTTTTGATGATTACGCATTATCAGCGCTTGCTGGATTATGTGAAGCCGGATTTTGTACATGTCCTGGCCGACGGCAAAATCGTTAAAACCGGCGGCCCCGAATTGGCAAAAGAGCTGGAAGAAAGTGGCTATAGTTTTCTGGAACAGCAGGTTGCATGATGAGTGAGACAGCTTCATTGGCATTGATTGAGGATTATCCGCAGGCTAAAGCCAATTTGCCGGGATACGGGGTGGACTGGTGTCGGACGTTTCGTGACCAGGCCTTTAGTCAGTTTTCAGCCTCGGGCTTTCCCTCGCCGCGAGAAGAAGAGTGGCGTTATACCAATGTGTCGGCGATTGAAAAAAAGCGTTTTCATTGGGCAACGGCTGAAAAACCGATCGATACGGCATGGTTGCAATCATTGTTTCTGGATGATTGCTGGACTGTCGTCTTGATTGATGGCGTGTTTTCGTCTGATTATTCTCGACTGTCGGGATTGCCGGATGGCGTTGTGGTGGCTTCTGTCGCCGAAACCTTGCAGTCAAACCCGGATGCATTGAAGGATTATTTGGGTCAGGCCGTCAGTGATAAAGAACATAACTTTATTGCGTTTAACAGTGCCTGGTTTCGCGATGGCGTCTTTATTCGCGTTGAGGCAGGTGTCTGTCTTGAGCAACCCATCCAGATTGTTCACGTGACGACGCAGGCTGAAACGTTGTCGTGTACGCGGCAGATTATTGCGTTGCAAGAAGCGGCGATTGCCGAAATTATAGAAACCTATGCCGGTCAAGAGTGTGCCTACCTGACCACGTCGGTCAATGAGGTGTTTCTGGCCGACAAGGCGCAACTGGGCGCGAGCAAGGTTCAGCAGGAGGCAGAGCAAGCCTGGCATTTCGGTGGCTGGTATGTCAAACAGAGCACTCAGGCACAGTTTACGCATCATCATTTTGCATTTGGGGGCTTGTTGACCCGCACGGATATTCATTGCGATCTGGAGACAGCGGCCGAATGTGAGCTTAATGGCTTGTTTTTAGGTTTGAAGTGCCAGCATCAGGACAGCCATACCCGTATCGTGCATCAGAAACCGGATGCAATCAGCCGCGAGCAATATAAAGGTGTGCTGAATCAGCGTGCGCGTGGTGTGTTTCAAGGGCGGGTCATTGTGGCTCAGGATGCTCAGCGTACAGACTCGCAGATGAACAATCAGAATCTTTTATTGTCGGAGCATGCTGAAATCGACACCAAACCACAGCTTGAAATTTATGCGGATGATGTGAAATGTGCGCATGGTGTGACGGTGGGGCAATTGGATGAAAATTCTGTGTTTTATTGCCAGTCGCGTGGGCTTGATGAAGAGTCTGCTCGAAATATGCTCACCTTTGCGTTTGCCAATCAGATGGTTAAAAAGATTGAACGAAAAGCGCTGCATGATCAGGTTTTGTCACTCTTATTACAACGCTTTCCACAACAAGGCGTTGACAGTAGTTGGTTATAACTGAACAATCACTCAAAATGACTCAATTTCCAAATGACTCAATTTCCAATTCAAAAAATACGGGAAGACTTTCCCATACTGCAAGAAAAAATTCGTAACAAGCCATTGGTTTATCTGGATAATGCCGCCACGTGCCAGAAACCTGCGGCGGTTATCGAGGCCATGTCGCATCTATACCGGCATGATTATGCCAATGTACATCGCGGTGTTCATACCCTGAGTGTGCGCTCAACAGATTTGTATGAAGGGGCACGGGAGAAAGTGCGCCAGTTTATCAATGCCAGAAGTCATAAAGAGATTGTTTTTGTTAAAGGCACGACTGATGCGATTAATCTGGTCGCACAAAGCTTTGGTCGTGCCCAAATAAAAGCGGGCGATGAGATTCTGATTACCGCGATGGAGCATCATTCCAATATTGTGCCCTGGCAAATATTATGTCAGCAAATCGGTGCGGTGTTGAAAGTTGCCCCCATTAACCAAAAAGGTGAATTGCAGGTCGAACAATTTGAAAACCTGTTGAGTGATAAAACCCGATTGGTTTCTGTTGTGCATATGTCTAACGCCTTAGGCACCATCAATCCGGTGAAACAGCTGATCGACAAGGCGCATGCACGTAATATTCCGGTATTGCTCGATGGCGCGCAGGCGATTCCGCATATGCGCGTTGATGTGCAAGATTTGGATTGTGATTTTTATGCCTTTTCGGGGCATAAATTGTATGCACCGACAGGCATTGGTGTGTTGTACGGCAAGCAGGAATTGCTGGAGGCGATGCCGCCATACCAGGGTGGCGGTGATATGATTCGGAAGGTAACCTTCGAAGAAACCGAATATAATGATTTGCCGTATAAATTTGAAGCCGGAACGCCGGCTATTGCAGAAGCGATTGTCCTGGGAACCGCGATTGACTATCTGGTAGACGTTGGCATGGATTCGGTTGCCGCGTATGAGGCTGAATTGCTGGCCTATGCTACCGAACAAGCGCATAAAATAAAAGGCTTGCGAATTATCGGGGAAGCGGAGAATAAAGGCGCGATTTTGTCGTTTGTATTGGATAATGTTCATCCGCATGATATTGGCACCATGCTGGACAGTCTTGGCATTGCGGTGCGAGCCGGGCACCATTGCGCCATGCCGGTGATGGATTTTTTCCAGGTTCCGGCGACCGCGCGGGCTTCGTTCGCCATGTATAATACGGTCGACGAAATTGATATATTAATGGATGGGATTAAATCCCTGATTGAGGTGTTTGGCTAATGTTTGATGATTTACGCGATCTTTACCAGGAAGTTATTTTCGATCACAATCGAAATCCCCGAAATTTCCGGGTAATAGAAGATGCTGATCGTACCGTGGAAGGATTTAATCCTTTATGTGGTGATCGTCTGACCCTGTATATCAAGCTTGATGGCGACAAGATTGTCGATGCCAGTTTTCAGGGGTCTGGCTGTGCCATTTCAACCGCATCGGTGTCACTGATGACTGAAATCATCAAAGGGAAAACGATTGATGAGGCTGAGGAATTGTTTGAGAAATTCCATGAGATGACAACCGGTAAGGATGAAGATGTTCAGCTGGAAGCCATGGGAAAACTGGCAGTTTTAGCCGGTGTCCGCGAATATCCGGCGCGGGTCAAATGCGCAACACTGGCCTGGCATACGCTGGATGCCGCCTTGAAAAATCAGGAAACCAGCATTTCGACAGAATAAACCGC
>Ga0114934_10003050_pt1 | contig 10522 bp, 5 predicted proteins | sample 4SBtaG_2_FD_99695 | JGI IMG/M metagenome (GOLD analysis project Ga0114934, IMG submission 99695) | Deep subsurface microbial communities from Kolumbo volcano to uncover new lineages of life (NeLLi) - 4SBTROV10_white metaG | ecosystem: Environmental > Aquatic > Marine > Volcanic ...
CAACATGCCATCCCATGAAGAGATAAGGGAATTCGCACAGCAGCTCGGAGAAAGGACAGGATACAGAGTGCTGAGAGAGAGGCCAGACAGTCGGGTTCTGGTGATGGGACACGATGAGAAGGAGCTGAGGATAGAGTTTTGATTAGAGGGTGTGTGTCATAGAAAAATAGATGTTTCTTCAGAAAAAGTTCTGGAGAGTCTTTTGTATGAATGAAATGCAAAAAACAAAAACACATAGAAGAGATAACAAAATAATAAACGGGGATAGAAAGATATTAATAGGCAGGACACTATCCCTTTCCAGTATCCCTCTAGACCTCTATTGTGGGCCAGACAACTCATAGGGATATGATTAGTACTCAACCGCTAAAATACACAGCAAAGGAGAAATATTGATAAGCGTGATAAGAATCATTGGATTGCCAAGGTGAAATATATGATGGAAGAGAAAGAATTGAGTAGGTTTGTTGACATAATGGTAGATGATATTTTAGGCAAACTTGAAGGCTCACATCCCCTATTCAAACGCTTTGTGTCACCAGATAAGCCGTCTAAAACTATTGTTTTGGGGACATTAGGAGACAAAAGCACAGATTATTCTAAACAGGGGCTAAACCAAGAAAGAACTATAACTAGTGTAAAGAATAATAGTTTATCAGTGAAGTTTTTAACAGAAAAAGATGATGTCAAACTTACAATAAGACCTATTTTCTCACTCTATTACAGGGTCTATCCAACATTTCAAGAAGAGATTGATTATATAAATATGCTCCCCAATGATAAAGTTCCTGAAAATGTAGAGATTGCAAAGGTTTGGAAGAGGAAAGATATTATAGCACACGAGATGGTTTTTAATCTTACGGAAGAAAAACAGGAAAAACAGATCAACTTTAGCGATACTATTCAGGAGATATTTGAGGATAAAGATATATTCATTCAAGGGAACAAAATTACTTCAAAGTCAATCAAAGAAGAAAAATCCTACTTAAAGGAAATAGAGAATCTAAAAGCTAAAACATCAAAAAAACCTCATTTTGGTTGGAAGGCAAAAATAGAAATAAAAAAGGAGATGTTTATGCAGGATGATAAAGAACTTAGATTAATAAGCGTTTATTTCATTAATGAAACAGAGGAAAAAAAGAGTTATGAAACGTTCCTCTTTAATTGCCATCTCCAGATAAAGCTAAATGGATTAGAAATTCGGCCATTCAAACATACATACGAATACGACGGATTTGAACATAGCTATGAGTCTAATTTAAGATGCTTAAACTGTCATGCAAGTTATGATAGAGAAAATGAGCTAATCAAGACGCAGCATTATTCCATGTTTTCACAGAAGAAATTAATCCCTCGCACTAGGATTGAAGATCTAAGATTCAATTTTGAAGAGTTATCAACGGCAAATGGCATAAAATCCTTATTAAGCCTAAAAGGAGTAATCGAGAAAAAAATTAAGCAATGGAAACTTGACTCTAGATATTTTGATGGCACAGAATATAAGAAAAATCTTGACCATTTAGAAAAACTCAAAAATAGGTTTGGAGAAGGGATAGATGTTTTAAAAACAAATGAGACTGCATTAAATGCGTTCCAACTCCTCAATACTACCTTTAAACATGCCAGCAGCTACGATGGATGGAGAATTTTTCAGATATTTTTCATAGTTAGCTTGATTCCAGATATCATTGACAAAAATAAACGACGGGAAATCTGCGAAGTACTCCATGTAGATACAGGTGGTGGTAAATCCGAGGCATACTTTGGTCTTGTTATATTTTCGGCATTCTGGGACCGCTTGTCCGGGAAAAAGTTTGGAACTACTGCGATTACTAAATTTCCTCTCCGAATGCTATCGGTTCAACAGTTACAGAGAATCGCGAATCTTATGATTTGGGCAGAAAAAATTAGGAAAGAAGAAAGAATAGAAGGAGAACCATTCTCTGTTGCTTATTTTGTAGGTTCTTCAGAGGATTTTCCAAGACATACAAAAGATATAATAGATAAAATTAAACATGCAGAGAAGAAAGATGAAGAATTAAAAGGAAAGATTATAGAAAAATGTCCACTATGTGGCGGAGATGTCGTTCTTGATTTCGATGATAAAAAAAGACAGATTCTCCATAGATGTAAAAACTGCAATGAGGAATTTTTATTATTTTACACAGACGAGGAGATTTATAGATTTTTACCAACCTTTATCGTATCAACAGTCGACAAACTTGCCGCAATATCCACCAATCGCCGCCTGAGAAATATATTTGGTGGCAAACTCCACAAATGCCCAGAGGGACACGGATTTATGCCATATAACGATACATGTGAGGTAGAAACAGAGGATGGAAAGTGTAACTTAAAAGGTAGCGGTGAATATGTACAGACGCCTGGTCCTACACTCATCATTCAGGATGAAATGCACTTGATTAGAGAGGGATTTGGAACTATTGATTCACACTTTGAAACGTTATTGGAAGCTTTGCAAAAGAGTTTGTCTCATTATGCTTTTAAGAATATTGCAATGACCGCAACAATGACCGGTGCATCAGAGCAAATCAAGAATCTCTATCACAAAGAAATAAATGTTTTTCCTGGAGGAGCTATTAAAGAACGAGGGGTGGATGATATATTCTTCAGATATGAATTAGATAGAAATGGCAAGCGAGTTGAACAAAGAAAACTAATAGCTTTAAAACCGAATATGAGAGATAACCAGTATTCTTCTCTGCTAACTCTAAAATACCTATCAGAATTTATTAGAGGTGTTGATAAAAACATATTATCATTCTCAGAAAAATACAACTTTGATCCTGAGGAACTAAAAGAAGCATTGAAACTCTATAAAAACGTTCTAACATATCATAATAAAAAGTCAGATGTACATTCCATGAAGTACTACTTGGAAACTGTCGTGAACTCCAAATTAAAAGAATATAAAATAAAAGCAAAGGTTCTTACTGGAGATAGTAAATTAAACGATATCAAAGACCTAATACAGTTTGTAGAAACATATTTCTCCAAATCAGAAAATAAGAAGACTATTTTATCTACATTTGCAACAAGTGTAGTCTCTCATGGTGTGGATATAAGTGAATGGAATTTTATGATTTTTCAAGGCATGCCTAGGAGCACTGCCGAGTACATCCAAGCCTTTAGTAGAGTTGGAAGAAGAGACCCTGCAGCTCTATTTGTATGGTTCTATCCAAATAGAGCTAGGGATTTAAGTTATTACCAAGAATTCAAAGAATATCACAAGATTTTGCAACATAAAGTTGAAAATATTCCTTTATCAAGATGGGCAAAATTGGGACTAGAAGAAACTTTTACTTCAATTTTCAGTGCTGCAATCTTGAACTACTTTTCAGACCTTATTGAAGAGCCAATTTATAAAGTAGCTGAAGTTAATAAGGTTTTTTCTTCACTAGACAACAGTTCACTAGACAACAGAGAACAATTAATTAACTTCATTAAAGAAGCTTATGTTACCAATTCAAGGATGATGGGAGCACCATATTTTAGAGATAGAATTCCAGAAGAGGTCGAGAGGCGATTGGATTACCTAACAACATACACAGGCTCAGAAGAAAACTTTTTCCCCAATGCCCTTAAAGATTCAGCGGACAAATATTTTAAAACACTCTATGGGATGCGCGGGATTCAAGACGAAGTCCTTCTAAAGCCTAGTTATCGTGACATATCCACCCATATGAGTATTTTGAGGCGATAATATGGACGAAGAAAATATTAACAAGTTTTTTAATTACTCGTTTCCTGCCCACAGTGCTTTGTATCACTCAGTAAAGGGTATGATCTTTACAAGAGATAATCTTTCATATAAAGTTATAAAGATACTGCCCGACAGAAATGACCGTAATAAAAAAATTATGAACCCAAAAAGACTCAAAGAAAAGCTATTTCGAACAATTATGAAAATGTATAACCAGAGAATCGATAAGTATAATCTGTTGCTTAACAAGTTATCCCCCAAGCAAAAAGAGGATCTTGAAATTGAAAAAATTAAATTGGTTTCTAATATGGGAAACGACGAAGATGATTATAGTGGACAGCACATGATTTACCCTAGAACATTCGTTTGCAAAAAATGTGGTGATTTAAGAATACTATCCAAAGACGAGTGGAGCAACTTTAATCCTAATAAATGCAGAAATCCTAGTTGTGATGGAGAATATGAACAGGTATCAATACTTATGTTTTGTGAAACATGTGGCAAAATAGAACCCCTACACTATTCATGTAAAGAGCATGGAACTAAATACTTACGGCTGATAAGGCCACAAAAGGATTCTTTATCGACATGGAAGGTAGTTTGTCAGAAATGCTATGAAGAAGGGAAAAAAGAACCAATTGATATATTCAGATTTACTTGCGATCACAAAGATAGATACGGGCAGAAAATCAGTAATAAAGAAGATACGAAATACAAGCCTCTTACAATAAAAGAGGGGGGAATTTTTACACCTGTTGTCATAACATCTATAGACATCCCGCCAATCGATAGTGTCAAACTTGAAGATTTAGAATACTTATTACTTGGTCTCGATCTAAATAAATTCAACCAAATATCTGAGAGAATAAAATCCGAAATTAATCTATCCAAGATTAAAAGTTACCTTAGAGCGTATGAAGACAAGAATATTAAAAATACAATGTTTATGACAGAGCCCAGTCTATCCAGTCTATCTACAGAGGAAAAAGAAAAAAAGTGGAAAAAGAAATGGTTCATAGACGTAATTGAAGAGGAAATAGAAAAACTAAAACGTGACTATGCCAATGTGAATCTGGAGAATCTTAACGATTATTTTGCTATTAAAGGAACTTTCTCCGATGATGATTCAAAGGATTCAAATATAACACCCTATAATCGCTTCCTCGAATCAATAAATGATGCTACAAGAAGAAAAATGCTGGAAAAGAATTTTGAGTCGCTAAAAAAGTCATTCGGCATCGAAAACATCTCATATCTCTCTAAAATCAATCTGATATCTTCCACTATTGGCCTTATCCATGGCGTAAATAAATTTTACGAGCCGGGTTTTGTTCCTCACTTTAGCCCGATATGGAAAGATGATAGGAAAAAGGAGAAAATCGTCAGTTACTCCTATCCCTTCGAAACTGAGGGCATCCTAATAGAACTTGATAGGATACGGGTTTGTAATTGGTTAATAGACAATGGATTTTTGCATGATGTAGAAAAACCTCAAAATCATGGAGAAGCCACTGGTATCCTCCTAAAAATAAAGGAAAACACCCAAGAATACACTGCCTTAAAAAGACTTATTCATACCCTTTCCCATTCCTTAATAAAACGAGCATCACTTTATACTGGTCTTGATAGTGATTCTTGCAGCGAACTGCTATTTGTGAATAATGCTGCAATTTTAATCTACGCTACATCAAGCATAAATATAGGAGGTTTTGCTTTTGTATTTGAACACTCTCTAATGGAGTGGTTTAGAGAAATAAAACTTGAAGTATCAGAATGCACATTTGACCCCACCTGTATCTTTGAAACAGGAGCGTGTTTTTCTTGTATGTATCTCCCAGAATATGTTTGTTCAGAATTTAATAAGGATCTAGATAGAGATGTATTCCTTGGCTCAAAAAGGTATCGTGTCCCTTATTGGTGATGAAATGAAAATAGAGCTTGAAAAAGAATACGAGACTCTTTTCCACACACTAATAAACATACTTCTTCAAAATCCTTCAGGTATACAAATTGGCGAACTAAAGAAAAGAATACTAGCATCTCATTCTGTTAATGAAGAAGTAATCAATGAGATAATAGAGTATATGCTTTCAAAAAAATCTCTAAAGATTATTGAGCCTATGAAAAAATTAGAAAAAGCCAAAATTGGATTGGTGGAGATTCCGGAAGTTGAATTGATTGGGGCTTCGATTATAGATGAGTATCCAAAAATAGTGGTAAGTCTTCCTCCTTACAATATTTTTGGCTTAGAAAGAGAGTTAAAACTGTTAAATTTCCCAATCAATACTATGAAAGAAGAGTTTCAAAAGCTATTTGAGAGGGCGAACCACAGCATATATATCTGTTCACCTTTTCTTGAGTACAATGGGTTTGACATTTATTTACCAATTCTCCTATCCAAAGCAAAAACTGGCGTTGACATTAAGATAGTTTCGAGGCAGATCGGTGTTGCTGATCCGAATTCCCGCTATAAACAAATAAACAAGATACAGAGAATTTTTAAGGAAAACATGGCATCTATATCTATAAGAAATTATCACTTTTTTCAGGAAAAAATGATTAGTAGCAGCATTCACGCAAAGATGATAATCTCTGATTATGAATATGCATACATTGGAAGTGGCGAACTCCGAAAGAACTCGTTTGATAAGAATTTCGAAGTTGGTGTCATTTTAAAGGGAGAACAAGCCCATCAACTGGGTAAAATTTTCGAGAAAATATTTTCGGTTTCTGCTTCTGTTAGGGAGGAATATGATGGAACCATGGTATAAGAATGTAAGAGAAATAAGTACTTACAATCCAAAAGGAGGCGGGATTCACGACAATATTCTTTTAGCAAAAAGGTTAAGCCCCCTAACTAATTTCTTTCTAAATGTCTTTTATAACACCATGGAAAAAAACAATCTGATTTATGCATTGCCGAGTACTATTTTAAGGCCTATCCCCATTATATCATATTTATATTCAAGCAACATCAATAAGAGTGTAATTGTATTTACGCAAAATAGTGGTACATATACTAAAGAGAATCCCTCTATACTTCACAACAGAAACTATCATCTTTTGAATATGAAAAATAGTGGCCTTTATCTTTTTGATAAAGTACCAATTGGATTTATGAAAGATGGTTCTGTAGAAGCAAAGGTATATCTCCCAAGAGCCACAAGATGGTTAAAACAGAGGTATATCCAAAAGCAAAAGAAGAATTTTCTTGAGAAAAATGGACCAAAGATACTGCTCCAGTGCGATGAAAATAATAGCCGCATATCTAATGTAATCAAAAAAATCACATTGAACGAGGGTAAATTAGATAATCTCAACATCGAGATTGAAATTGGACTGGTGATTTTTGAGAATGTGGATCGTTTTGTCTACTCTTCATATTCTTTGCAAATATTTCTTAAATGGATATCAACTCTTTTAGAAAAGAACGTGAGGTTACTTATTCATTTTTCTAATCCTCTTTCAAAATACATAAAGCCAATAAAAGAACACACAAATTCGTATGTATTACAATTCGTCCCCAGTTTATTGAGATATAACGAAGAACTTAAGAAAGCATCAATAGAATATTTGGAAAAAATTCCTAAGATGGAAAAGACTTTTCTAGATAAATATAACATTGATAGGCCCTTTTTTTATACTGGAATAACGGATATTGAGATCTTATCTCCTCCGTTAATCTCAGGTAATATCGATGAATATACTACGACGGGAAGATTATTGTTTAATAAGATAGATGAAAAACTACTGATTAAGACAAGGCAATATTATACACTCATAAATTTACTTTACAAATTACCCAATATGAGTATTAATCCTTCAAAGTACAAAGAACTTTTTTATGACCCAGATCTTGGATATCGATATTATACCATAGCACATATGATAGAGAGAATAAAAGAAATCCTCCCTGAGGAAGAAGCACTCAACAGAGCATATTTAGAAGACATAATATCGGAGATATACTCTCTCTATTTAGAATTGAAAGAGTGCAAGAGATATGGGGAAAATGGTACTTATTCTAGGGTTGCTAAAGATTATGTGATATTGCAACTCTTAAATGAAAAAATAAATCAGGAAAAAAATGATGATGCACACATCATTTTAGCCACATACTCAAAAAGTGAGAGGAATATCCTCAAGACTGAGATTAAGAAACTGGGATTTGAAAATGGTTTTGATATAGAACATATTGATAGGTTAAGCAGAAAATCTTTTGATAGAACAAAAACTACATTAATACTGCCAGGACCACTTAGGCTAAAATATTTCTATGAGTTTCTTCGGCCATACAAGAAGATAATTATGCTAAGTTACGAGGGAATGAATGATAGAGTAGCTAAAAAACAGGTATCTTTAATCAACGATTTCTCTCAAGAACAGGAAGATCGATCTATGACTTATTTAGAGGAGATTTATTCTAATTTAGGACTCCAAAAAGAGGGGTTCTTTAAAGATTATTACAATAGAAAATCTAAATCAAAAGAAGGGGTAGAAGTTTCAATAAAAGAACCCGAAGTAGAGACTGACCCTATGCGAGTTAGGATTAAGATGTTACTGGCTGAAGAAAACAGCCAAGTCTCAAGGGAGCTTCTTCAAGAGGATGAAGATGCAGAACATATTGAAGAGAAAATTATTGAGTTGGAGCAGGAAGAAGAGGCAAAAATAGAGGAAGCAAAAGAATTTTATAAAGTAAGTTTGAAGGAAATTGATGGAGATAAAATAATAGAAAGGAATTTGCCAGTAAACAAAAGCTATCTCTATCTAAAAGATATGGATGGCGATGTGAAAGAGGGATATCCCATAGATATTACAGCCGACAATTATATTGTTCTTATCGGGAATGATGAAAGAAAAACCTTTTTGGATACTATAATAGAGATATTTGGCTTAGAAGACTCTATAGATAGGCATTTGTTGACTATCTGGCGAGATAAACTAAGAGACTTTGTCGATAAACGAGGCATGAAGTATGCTCAGGCACATAGATTGTTTAAGCAGAATGGGGGCAACATAGGATATCAAGAATTCTCCAACTGGATTAAGGGAAGTGTTTTTGCTCCTCAAAATGCTGAGGATTTATTAATACTTGGAAGAATGATCGAGGATAATGAAGTTATAGAGAATTATGAGCTTATAAATCAAGAAGCGGAGGATTTGAGAAATATCCATAAGAGTACAGGTAGAAAAGTTAGAAAAATAATCAAGGAGGTATTGAGCGGCGAATTAAATCAATCTGAATTGAGTCTCGAGGAGTCCATGCTCTATATGCAAGTTAAAAATAACATCTACAAAATACTCAACATAGAGAAGATAAATAGAAATGAGGTGGAATAATATGAAAAAATACCTCCTTGTAGAGCCAGAGTTCCCTATCCCGCCAAAGAGTAAGAACCATAAAGACTTTCTTCCGATAGGGCTATTGAAACTCGGAGCGATGTATAAAGCCAAAGGACATCGCGTGAAGCTTGTTAGGGGTAATAGAACAAAAAAAGAGATCTCGAAAATAGGAGATGGTCGATGGTACAAGCCAGATGAGATTATGATTACAAGCCTTTTTACTTATTGGAAAGAATATGTGGTGAACTCTGTAGACCATTATCGTAATTTGTATCCCTCAGCGAGAATTACTCTCGGCGGTATTTATGCATCTCTTATACCTGATGATTGTAAGAGTATTCCTGGAATTGACAATGTTTGGGTCGGAATTCATCCGGAAGCCGAAACATATCACCCTGCATATGACCTTTTAGAAAGCGACGGCTCGAAACCCATTGATTATCAAATAATCCACGCAACTAGAGGGTGTCCTAGAAAATGTCCTTTTTGTGGAACATGGAGAATAGAGCCTGAATTCATACCTAAAAAGAGCATTAAAGACGAAATAGTCATGAAAAAAATTGTGTTTTATGATAATAATATTTTGATGAGTCCATATGTTGAAGACATATTTAAGGAGCTGAAGGAGTTAAAAAAGGAAAAAAAGATTCTATGGTGTGAAAGTCAGTCTGGATTTGATGGTAGGATTCTTTTAGAAAAACCACATCTTGCTAAAATGATAAAGGAAGCCGGTTTTAGATATCCTAGAATAGCTTGGGATTGGAAGTACTCTCAATACCCTAGTATTGAAAAACAAATTAATTTACTTCTCGAAGCTGGCTATGCTAGTAAAGATATAACAATATTCATGCTCTATAATTGGGACATCCCCTTTGAAGAAATGGAAAAGAAAAGGATTAAGGCTTGGGATTGGAAGGTCCAGATATCGGACTGCCGTTATAGGCCTTTGACTCAACTCTACGATAATTACAACCCCAGAGTCATCGGGCAGACTACTAAAGATTATTACATCCATGAAAAGGCTGGCTGGACAGATGAGTTGATTAAGCAATTTCGTAGAAACATAAGAAGACAAAATATATGTGTTAGGCATGGCTTTCCATTTTATTCAAAAAGTTTTGAGCAGAAGAGGTTTGGAAAAAAAATTATGAGACAAGTAAAAAAGTTAAATAGATTGGAAGAAAAAATTGATTATATGAAGAGCCTGGGAGTTGATTACTGGCTACCAGATAAATCTTCAATTTATAAGTAAAGATATTTCTCTTCTTCTAGCGATGTAAAGTAATAGTTTTACAGTTTAAGTAGAAAATTCTTCTTTAATACAGATTGACACAAGAAAGGATATGGTGAGGGGGCAAAGCCCCCTCGGAGTTGGGGCAAAATTAGGGAGGGGTTCAGTCTGATATGGGAGTTTCGGTGTGTATTTCGTGTATGCATTTTGCATACATCCTGTGC
>Ga0114934_10003051_pt1 | contig 10520 bp, 11 predicted proteins | sample 4SBtaG_2_FD_99695 | JGI IMG/M metagenome (GOLD analysis project Ga0114934, IMG submission 99695) | Deep subsurface microbial communities from Kolumbo volcano to uncover new lineages of life (NeLLi) - 4SBTROV10_white metaG | ecosystem: Environmental > Aquatic > Marine > Volcanic ...
CTGATCGACAGCCTGCTTGACGGCAATATCGAGGTGTTTCGCAACGCTCTTACGCATATTATCCTGCCGGCGTCGCTACTGGGTTATTATTCGCTGGCCTATATCAGCCGGATGACACGGTCGTTCATGCTGGAGCAGTTGAACTCGGAATATATCATCACCGCGCGGGTCAAGGGCCTGTCCGAACGCGCCGTGATCTGGCATCACGCATTCGGCAATATCAAGGTGCAGCTGATAACGGTGATCGCGCTTTCCTATGCGGGGCTGCTGGAAGGGTCGGTCCTGACCGAGATCATCTTTGCCTGGCCCGGAATCGGATCCTATATCACCACATCGCTGCTGTCGGCGGACATGAACGCGGTCATGGGCGGCACCGTGGTGGTCGGGCTGGTCTTTGTGTTGCTGAACATTCTGGCCGAACTCCTCTACCAAGTCTTTGACCCGAGGGCGAAATGACGATCGAACCACGTCCCCCAGAAGGGCTGCGCAACTGGCTGCTCAGTGACACGCCGACCTCGCGCAACCACGCGCGCATGGCCGCGCTTTACCAGTCCTGGCTGTCGTTTCGCGGCAACCAAATGGCGATGTTCGGCCTTGGCATCCTTGTCGTTCTGGTGCTGGTGGCTGCCTTTGCCCCGCTCCTGGCCCCGCATGATCCTTTTGCGCAGGATCTGATGGCGCGGCTGAAGCCGCCGGGGACTCCGGGCTTTGTTCTGGGCTCGGACAGCCTGGGGCGCGATATCCTCAGTCGGCTGATCTATGGCGCCCGCATCACCCTTTATATTGTGACGCTGGTGGCAATCGTGGCTCCGGTGGTCGGGCTTTTTGTCGGCACGGTCGCCGGCTATGCCGGGGGTTGGGTTGATGTGGTCCTGATGCGGATTACCGACATTTTTCTGGCCTTTCCGCGCCTTGTTCTGGCGCTGGCCTTCGTGGCCGCGCTGGGCGCGGGAATCGAGAACGCGGTGCTGGCGATCAGCCTGACCGCCTGGCCACCCTATGCGCGCATCGCGCGGGCCGAGACGCTGACCATGCGCAACTCGGACTTTATCCATGCGGTGCGCCTGCAGGGGGCGGGACCGTTGCGCATCATCATCAGGCATATCTGGCCGCTCTGCATTTCCTCGCTGGTGGTGCGGGTAACGCTGGACATGGCCGGGATCATTCTGGCCGCGGCCGGCCTTGGTTTTCTTGGCCTTGGGGCGCAGCCGCCAACACCCGAATGGGGGGCAATGATCTCGGAAGGGCGACGGTTCATTCTGGATCACTGGTGGGTTGCCACCATGCCGGGCCTCGCCATTTTCACCGTATCGCTGGCGTTCAACCTGCTGGGGGATGGGCTGCGCGATGTGCTTGATCCCAAGGAGGGTTCACAATGACGCAGGCGCCCGACGCCAACCTTCTGGAGGTCGAGGATCTCTGGGTCAAATTCCCCACCCGCAGCGGAATTTTCGATGCGGTGCGCGGCATCAGCTTTTCGCTGGGGCGCGAGCGGTTGGGTATCGTGGGTGAGTCCGGCTCGGGCAAGTCGATGACGGGACGCGCAATCCTGCGCCTGATCCGCCCACCGGGGCGCGTGACGGCAAAGCGGATCGACCTTGAGGGGCAAAACCTGATGGATCTGTCCGAACGGCAGATGCGCGCGGTCCGGGGGCAGCGCATTTCGATGATCATGCAGGATCCGAAATTCTCGCTGAACCCGGTGATGCGCGTGGGCGAACAGATCAGCGAAGCCTATCGCCTGCACGCCGACACCTCGAAAGCCGAGGCCAGGCGCAAGTCGCTGGAGATGCTGGAAGCGGTCAAGATTCGCGATCCCGAGCTGGTCTTTACCCTGTTTCCGCACGAGGTTTCCGGCGGCATGGGCCAGCGGATCATGATTGCGATGATGATGATCCCGGACCCGAAAATCCTGATCGCGGACGAACCGACCTCGGCGCTGGATGTCTCGGTGCAGATGCAGGTGCTGGAGATCATGGACAATCTCGTGCAGGATCGCGGCATGGGGCTGATCTTTATCAGCCACGATCTGAACCTTGTGTCAGCGTTTTGCGACAGGGTGCTGATCATGTATGCCGGGCGCGTGGTCGAGACCTGCCGCGCCGACCGCCTGCACGAGGCAACGCATCCCTACACGCGTGGCCTTCTGAACTCGCTGCCGCGGCTGGATGCGCCGGTCGATCGCCTCGAGGTTCTGAAACGTGATCCTCAGTGGCGTGACGAACACAGTATAAGCGGGCAGACATGAGCGGAATTCTGATTGACCGGCTGAACGTGTGGTTTGGCGAACACGAGCGGCGCGTCGATGCGGTCAAGGCGGCCAGCCTTTTGGTGCCAAAGGGGGGCAGTTTCGGCCTTGTCGGGGAATCGGGATCCGGAAAATCGACGATTCTGCGGGCGTTAAGTGGCCTTGTGCCGACATGGACCGGGCGGATGGAGGTGCTGGGCACCCCCCTTGGCAAAAAGCGCGACCGGCGTTTTTATCGTGCGGTACAGATGGTGTTTCAGGACCCTTACGCATCACTGCACCCGCGCCATTCGGTCGATCAGGTGCTGGGCGAAACGCTGTCGTTGCACGGGTTTCGCGACATTGACGCGCGGATTTCACGACTGCTGGCTGACGTCGGCCTTGGCCCGGCGTTTCGCTTTCGCTATCCGCACCAACTGTCGGGCGGACAGCGCCAGCGGGTCGCAATTGCCCGCGCCCTTGCACCCGAGCCGGAAATCCTGCTCTTGGACGAGCCGACCTCGGCGCTGGATGTCTCGGTGCAGGCCGAGATCCTGAACCTGCTCAGCGATCTACGCCGCGAGAGGAACCTGACCTATCTGATGGTCAGCCACAATCTGGCGGTGGTTGGACATATCTGCAGCGACATCGCGGTAATGCAGCTTGGCGAGATCGTCGAGACCCTCAGCGTCCAGCAGATGCGCGCGCAGGATACGCGCCACCCTTACACCAGACACCTTCTGGAAAGCAGCCTTGGCGCAATCAAGAGCGGCGCTCAGGGGTAGATGTCGATCGGGGTCCCGTTGCGCACCATCGCGTAAACCTCGCGCATTTCCATATTTGAAACCGAAATGCAACCTGCCGTCCAGTCGGCCTTGTTCCAGTCGCGCCACCGGGTCGGGCCACCGTGGATGAAGATATCGCCGCCGGGATTTTTGCCCATCTTGCGGGCATAGGCAACGTCCTGAGCATTCGGATAGGAAATGCCGATTGACAGGTAATAGGCGCTGTTGGGATTGCGCATGTCAATTTTGTAGTGCCCCTCGGGCGTTCGCCCATCGCCGGAAAACCGTTTGGCCCCGACCGGCGCAAATCCCAAATCGACACTATAGGTTTTCAACGTCGTTTGCCCATTCAAGAGGTAGAGCTTGCGCGCGCCCTTCATCACAACCAGCCGCGTCACCTGCGGCCCATCATAGCGCACGAATTTCGCACAAGACGCAAGTCCCAGTGCCAGTGCGACCACCGCCAGTATCTTGACAAAAGCCTGCATTCGATCCCTCAAATCCGTCCTGCACGACCAAGGCTAACCCATCGGGCGCAGAAAGTTAAGAGCGCAGCTATGCGCGCCACTCCCTTGGCAGCGCGCGCGACAGGGCGCATTTGCAGGCGCGCCCGGCATTATGAGTGCACGACCAGCTGCCGCCCTTGCGGCAAATTGCAGCAAACGGCAGGAATACGCGCTTCTCGACTGATGCTGCCCCGACCACAAACGACCAGATTTCCTTGACTGATAAGTGTCCGCCGCGTCTGCGATCAACGCCAGCCTCTATGCGGTGGCCATCTGCGGCTGCTTGGACAGACCGGCGCGTCGCGTCTGCTGGTCATGCTGGCGGCGCTGACCAATGGCGCCGCCGTAGCCTTTGGCGGCAATCACCTGGCCATCACGTCGCCGATCCTTCTGGTCTGGATCGCGGGCTTTTTCGGTCTTTCGTTGCTGGTGGAAATCCTGTTGCATCTTGTCACCGGACGAGAAGTTTCGACACAAACCCCCTGACGTTTTCCGGCATTGCCTGCAAAATTCGCTGATGCTGGCGCCGCAACCATCACCGATGGAGCCGGCAGCACGCAAGAAACGCCGCCGCTAAATCGGCAAAGACCCTTAGAGCCGCCGATCACAAAACAGGTTCAGCCCGTGGCCGGCTTGATGCGGCCCGTCGCAACGCGATTGCGGTTGCACGAACGGTAGCTCAGGGCCGCTTCCTATTGGTCGAAGCCCAGAAAACATGCGACGTCTTTAACGGGCCGGCGGCGTGAGACGACTGAATTCGCAACGAAACTCTCATCTGGCCAACCAAGCGCGACACAGGTCAGAATGACTTGATCGTCGGGGATATCTGCCACTTCACGGACGACCGGGCTTTGCATGATGCCCTGACCGTTGATCACGGCCCCAAGGCCGCGGCTCCAGGCTGCCAACACCAGGCCGTAGGTCATCGCACCAGTATCGAAGTGCGCAATCGTGTTATTTAGAAGGGCTTTGTCAAAGCAGACCACGACAGAGACGGGGGCGTCGAACTGGCGAAACCCGCGCATGACCCAGTCCTGCCGTCGCTCGGCATCGTTACGCTCGATTCCCATGGACTCAAACAGCTGAACTGCGATCTCGATCTGGCGCTTGCGATGTTCGCCTTCGTAGGCGGCATAGTCCTCGATCTCCCGGCTCGGCGGCACACCGGCAAGCATCCGTTCCGAATTGCCGCGGCGGACCCGTTCGAGCGGCCCCCCCGTCAACACGTGAAGGTGCCAGGGCTGGGTATTCATCGACGACGGGGCGCGGTTCGCTAGCGCGATGATCTCTTCGAGAAGCGCCCTCGGAACGGGCTGGTCGGTAAAGCCGCGGATGGAACGGCGTTCTTCGATTGCCTGGTCGATATTCATTGCATACCCTTTGTCAGTCCCTGAAACCATCCCGCGCAGTTCGGGGCCGTGGTCACCTGCCGGTTGACTGTTATGCGGCGGGCGCCGAGGCACGATAGTCCATCTGTAATTGAGAAGAAACCCTGGAAAGCCTACTTCGCAGCGGCTGCCTGTGCATAGACCAAACCGCACCTTGTCATGCCCCGAAATGTCCAGCTACGGTCGTTCGGCGGCTGAACGGCCTGTCTGATCCCGTCTGCCTTCCTGGTCGGGGCCGCCCCCGCAGGGCCGGCCCGCCGGGATCAGGCTGTCGCCGGTTCCAGCGTCGGGTAATCGGTATAGCCTTCTGCACCGCCGCCGTAATAGGTGGCGCGGTTCCCCTCGTTCAGCGGCGCGTCTGCGGCAAGGCGTGCCACCAGATCCGGGTTCGCGATGAAGGGGCGGCCGAAGGCCACTGCATCCGCCGCGCCACTTTCGACAGCCTCAATCGCCATGGCACGGGTGTAGCCGTTGTTTGCTATGTAGTTCCCGGCATAAAGCTTGCGCAGCTCGGCCATTTTTGCGTCCGTCTCCGCGTCCCGCTCGCCGCCCGTGGGGCCCTCGACCATGTGCAGATAGGCGAGGTCGTAGCGGTTCAGCCCCTTGATGACATGCGCGAACACCGCCATCGGATCGCTGTCCGAGATCCCGTTCGCGGGCGACAACGGGCTGAGCCGGATGCCGGTGCGGTCAACGCCAATGGCGGCGGTGACGGCCTCGACCACCTCGAACAGAAGCCGGGCCCGGTTCTCGATCGTGCCGCCATAGGCATCCGTGCGCTTGTTCGCGCCGTCACGCAGGAACTGGTCGATCAGGTAGCCGTTGGCGGCGTGGATCTCGACGCCGTCAAACCCCGCCTCACGCGCGTTTTTCGCGGCCTGTGCATAAGTGGCGACGAGCCCCGGGATTTCGTCCAGCTCAAGCGCACGCGGCGTCGAGGTATCGACAAAGCCCTTGCCATCAAAGGTCTTCGACGCCGCCGCGATGGCCGACGGGGCCTGCGGCGCAGCACCACCCGGCTGTAACGAGCTGTGCGAAATCCGGCCAACATGCCACATTTGCAGAACGATCTTCCCACCCTTGGCGTGGACCGCGTCCGTCACCTTTTTCCAGCCAGCAATCTGCCCGGGCGCGTAGATGCCGGGCGTCCATGCATAGCCCTTGCCTTCCGGCATGATCTGGCTGGCTTCCGAGATGATCAGACCAGCCGATGCGCGCTGTGCGTAATAGGTCGCAGCAAGATCGGTCGGCGAATCCGTTTCGGCGTCGGCACGGTTGCGGGTGAGCGGCGCCATGACGACGCGGTTGGCCAGCTCCAGCGCGCCGAAGCGGGCTGGCGTGAAAAGTTTAGGGGCGGTCATGTTCTGTCCTTCGTATCATAACTCGATGGGTTGCTTCTGTTGTTGGCTGCCCTGGGTACTGCGCTATGTGGATTGTTCAGTTCAGAATTCAAGAAGCCATGAGGTCACAGGATCGCGATGGCCTCCTATTGAGGAACCCGCCTTCTGGAAATAGGGATTTGGCGCGATCCCGCATTCTGGCATTCCTATGTGATATGGGCTCTGGTGTCGACCACTCAGCGGACGGCCTGGCGTTCGTCGATCTCGATCAGCACGGCGCTCATGAGGCGCAGCAACGATTCCGCATTTGAAAGTCAGGCAGGAAAAGCGGACCCTCCAGTGGAGGGATCGCCCGCCGAACGCGGCGCTTGACGGTGTGGCGTTTCAGCTCCTGCTGGATGGCGCGTTCGGTCCGGTTTGAGGCCTGCAAGCGGCGGCAATAATGGTTGGGAATGGCGAAGGCGGTCAGGCCTACGGGCCCGTTTTTCTCTAACCACTTCGCCAGCTTCGGGGCGGTCTTATAAACCATGTCTGGCATTCAAATCGTGAAGCAACAAGCGGGTTTTGCGCAGGTCGTTGGCCTGCCCCGGCATCGGGCCGAAATCGACGAGGCGTCCAAGGCCATCGGTCAGGGCCAGTATCTTGGTTGTTATTCCCCCTCGTGAACGTCAACAGGCCCTATTTCAATCGGGTCGTGGCGGTTGTGATCGACGTTTTCTGGTGCCAAGAGATGCCGTACGCTCTGGAAATGGCTGGAATTTTATTAGTTTTGTCGTCGGGTTGCTGAGTTTGGGCAGTTTTTCGCCGATAAAATATGGTTACGGCAGGATGACACGACTCGAAATATGTGGTGCAATCCCCACATTGAGACAAAGAGCAACCCCCAACCGAGGAGAAACACCATGAGCTTGAGTTCACATCTTCAGGAACTCCAGAAAAAACACGAAGCACTCTCCAGAAAGGTTGAAACGGCACAGCGTAGTCCTGCCGTAAACGACCTCGAGATCGGCGAATTGAAGAAAATGAAGCTCAAACTCAAGGAAGAAATAGAGCGGCTGCAGATCAGTTGAGAAACAATCGGCCAACCGGAACAGAAAGGCGGACAGCTCACTGACCGCCTTTCTGTGGGGGGCCGATTCCCCGTTTCAGACCACGAATTGCCCGCCATTTGCGGTCAGCGTGGCGCCGGTGATAAAGCCGGCGTCATCAGAGGCAAGAAACGTGACGCAGCGGGCGACCTCGGACGGCTCGCCCAGGCGGCCGACGGGGATCTGGCTGATGATACCGTTTCGCACCTTTTCCGGCACCGCCATCACCATTTCCGTTGCAACGTAGCCAGGGCAGATCGCGTTCACGGTTATCCCTTTGGCCGCCCCCTCCTGGGCTAGTGCTTTGGTAAAGCCGAGGTCGCCGGCCTTGGCGGCCGAATAATTCGCCTGCCCCATCTGCCCCTTTTGCCCGTTGATCGAGGAAATGTTGATGACACGCCCGAATTTGCGTGCGCGCATCCCCTCCCAGACCGGCTGTGTCATGTTAAACAATCCATCCAGATTGGTGCCAATGACATCTGACCATTGCGCGCGGGTCATTTTGTGAAACATCGCATCGCGGGTTATCCCGGCGTTATTGACCAGAATGTCGACCGGGCCAAGATCGCCCTCGAGCCGGGCGATACCTGCGACGCAGGCATCATAATCGGCGACCGACCATTTGTAGGTCGGAATGCCGGTTTGTGTGGTGAATTTCTCGGCGGCCAAATCGTTTCCGGCGTAATTCGCCGCAACCCTGTATCCCGCATCCTTCAATGCGATGGAGATGGCCGCACCGATCCCGCGTGACCCACCCGTAACCAGTGCTACACGTTCCATATTCTTCCCTCTTCCGGCCGTTTCTGGCGCATTTGATTTGGTATCCGGGGCCGTTCCTGCCTGATTCGGCCCCAGGCGGTGTTTCTGATCTGGAATGCCCAATTGGCGCGTCAGTCCCGTTCCACACAGAGCGCAATGCCCATGCCGCCGCCGATGCACAGCGTGGCCAGGCCGCGTTTTGCATCGCGCCGCTGCATTTCAAACAGGAGCGTGTTCAGGATCCGGCAACCGGATGCCCCGATCGGGTGGCCGATGGCGATAGCCCCGCCGTTTACGTTCACGATTGACGGGTCCCAACCCATATCCTTGTTGACGGCGCAGGCCTGAGCGGCAAAGGCCTCGTTTGCCTCGACAAGGTCGAGGTCGTCGACGTGCCAGCCTGCTTTTTCAAGCGCGCGGCGTGCGGCGCCAATCGGGCCGACGCCCATGATCGACGGATCGACCCCGACTGAGGCATAGGATGCGATTCGCCCCAGCGGCGTGATGCCCCGTTTTTCGGCATTTTCGGCGCTCATCAACAGGGTGGCGGCGGCGCCGTCGTTCAGGCCGCTGGCATTTGCTGCGGTAACTGATCCGTCGCGTGCAAAGGCGGGGCGCAGCTTTTGTATTGCTTCCAAGGTTGCGCCGTGGCGGATATATTCATCCTGGTCAACGCAGGTTTCACCCTTGCGGGTCTTGACGGTGAAGCTGATAATCTCGTCAGCGAACCGGCCTGCCTTTTGCGCGGCCTCCGCCTTGTTTTGCGATTTGACGGCAAATTCATCCTGCACGTCACGGGAAATCTGCCACTGGGCGGCGACATTCTCGGCGGTGGTGCCCATGTGATAACCGTTGAAGGCATCCCACAACCCGTCCCGGATCATGGTGTCGATGAATTTGAGGTCGCCCATTTTCTGCCCTGCGCGCAGATGCGCTGCGTGGGGTGAGAGGCTCATGCTTTCCTGACCACCGGCGGCGACGACATCGGCATCGCCGGTCTGGATCAACTGTGCGCCCAACGCAACCGCCCGCAGGCCAGAGCCGCAGACCTGATTGACGCCCCAGGCAGGGCTGGCGATAGGCAGGCCGGCGTTGACATGGGCCTGACGGGCCGGGTTTTGGCCCTGCGCGGCGGTCAGGACCTGCCCAAGGATCGTCTCGTTGACTTCGGCCTTGTCAATCCCGGCCCGCGCGACGATGGCCTCGAGGACTGCGGCGCCGAGGTCATGCGCCGGCGTATTGGCAAAAGCGCCGTTAAAACTGCCAACGGCGGTGCGTGCCGCTGCGGCTATTACTACATTGGTCATATTCAACCCTTTCTGATGGCGAAAACCGATTCGTTTCTGCGGCGCAGCATAAGTATAGCATGGCTTACTGCCAGAAAAAAACCATAACGCATCATTCTTGCGGGTAATACCTATTGCAATACATTTTATTACGCAATAGGCAATATATAAGAAATTAAATTACCTTAAGGCAATGCCGGATGGTCGGCTTGTCGGTCGCAACGTTGCCCTTACGAGGCCACGCGGGTCCGATCCGCGTGCATCCAGTTGGGCGTCACAGAGGGAATGCCGAAATAATACCCTTGCAGGCAATCAAAACCCGCCGATTGCAGGAAGGCTGCCTCGGCCTGTGTTTCGACGGCCTCGGCCACTGTCAGCATGTCGAAATGCTGCCCGATCGACACCAGCGCCGCTGTCAACACCTGATTGTTGGCGTCATCCTGAATGTTGCGGATGAATTGCCCGTCGATCTTGAGAATGTCAAAATAGAAGTCGCGCAGATATCGAAATGCGGTATAGCCGGCACCAAAATCATCCAGCGCAAAGGAGATGCCGCGTTTGTGCAGATCGGCCATGAAGACGACCACCAGATCGGGCATTATCATGGCCGAGGATTCCGTGATTTCAAGGATCAGGCGTTCGGCCACGGTCGCATCGCGTCCCAGCCCCTTGTTCAGGGTTTCCATCCAGCGCGCATAGCCGATGCTGCGTGCCGACATGTTGATCGCAAGGCGCAGCGCCGGATTTTCGGCCAGCGCATTCAGGCCCATTTCGAGGGCCAGGCAGTCAATGATGCGCCCCTCCTCGCGGGTTTCGGCCACGGGCATGAAATCGCCTGCGGGCAGGATATTGTGGTTTTCGTCGAGAATACGGATCAACCCCTCGTAATAGGCCGGTGTATCTGCTCTGGAGGCAACGACGACCGGCTGGTAGGCAAGTAGGACGTCGCCCTGACGAATGGCACGAATAATCGTCTGATGGGTCTCCTGATCACGCCCCGCCGTCGCCACCGAAAGGGGGCTGTTCATATCTGCGCCGGTTTGCGGATTTGCGATGGCCATGTTTTGTTCCTCCGTCATTTCGAGCGCCACATTGACGCCAAGATCCTTAAGGACTGGTAAATTTTCCCTTTTTGTTCTAA
>Ga0114934_10003053_pt1 | contig 10517 bp, 9 predicted proteins | sample 4SBtaG_2_FD_99695 | JGI IMG/M metagenome (GOLD analysis project Ga0114934, IMG submission 99695) | Deep subsurface microbial communities from Kolumbo volcano to uncover new lineages of life (NeLLi) - 4SBTROV10_white metaG | ecosystem: Environmental > Aquatic > Marine > Volcanic ...
AGAAGACTGAACGCCAAAAAAGTGGGACGACCTATTGGATGGCGTAAGAAAAAGGATAAGATTTAATTTGTATCCGGTTCCGGTTATCCTTTCATTTACTCTGGCAGAAAGTGCACGATCCGTTTATGCATCATATTAAATTTGTGCTTTTGATCTTGCTGTCGCCGACATTGGTTTATGCTTCTGATCCGGTATTGCAGATTAAAGGCCTCAATGACGAACAGCGTCAAAATGTGCGTGGATTTTTAACGTTAACGCAAGAAGCCTGTAATACACCGAAGTGGCGGATTCAAAAATTATTTGAACATAGCGACCAGGAAATCAAGAAAGCCTTGCGCGCATTAGGTTATTACGCGCCGACCATCGAAAAAAAACTAATCTTTGCGAATAACTGTTGGCAAGCTGACTTTTCAATTGATTCGGGGCTGCCTGTGCGGGTTGAATCTATTCGAGTACGGATTGAGGGCGAAGCGGGGAAGATGCCCGTATTTCAGAAGTTCCTAACTAATTTGCCGATTAAAAAGGGCGATATTTTAAATCATGGCAAATACGAGAAAATTAAATCTGATCTGAATTCACTGGCTTTGGAGTATGGCTATTTAAATCACAAATTGACGACAAAAATATTGCGTGTTGACCCGAAAAAGCATCGTGCCGACATAGAATTAGTGATGAATTCAGGGCGGCGGCATTATTTTGGTACGATTACGATCAAACAAGATGTGCTCGATCCTGAGTTTGTAAATCGCTTTATTCCAATTGAAGCCGGCCATCCTTATTCGAGCAAGAAACTGGCACAGACCTATAATTCGTTGGCGGAAAGCATTTATTTCACTCATGTAGACGTTCAGCCCGAGATGGATGACATTGAAAACTTGCACGTACCGGTGGCGATTACGCTGGTACCGTCCAAAAAACACGACTATACCGTTGGTATTGGTTATGACACCAATATTGGGCCGATTGCTTCGGCTGGTTATCAAAATCGAAGGCTTAATCGCAAGGGCCATCGGTTAAATTTAAGTCTGAATATTTCACCGATTTTATCCAGTGCCGAAGCGCGTTATGTCATTCCTTTCATTAGGCCGCGCACCGATAGTGTCACCGTTGGTGTCGGGTATAAGTACGAAAATCCGAGTACATTTAAAGCCAGGACCGCAAAACTGTCATTGCAATATTTGCATGTGTATAAAAGTCAGTGGCAACAAACGCTGTTTGTTAATTTAAGTCAAGAGAACTTTACTGTCAGCGATGTTACTCAAACCACCACATTGTTGGTTCCTGGTGCGCACTGGTTCCGGTCACATAAGAATGATCTGGTGCGACCGACTTCCGGTTATCGTCTTGACCTTTCTCTATCGACGGCAGCAAAGCCTTTACTTTCGGATGTTTCCTTTATACAAACGTCGTTGAACGCTCAGGCTATTGCGCCTTTACCGTGGTCGGCTCGGGTGATCGGCCGTGTTAATCTGGGCGCGACATTAACGACCGATTTAAACCGATTACCGGCGTCTTACCGCTTTTATGCCGGGGGCACAGATTCTATCCGGGGGTATGGCTATAAGAAACTGGGGCCGACTGACGGTAATGGCAAAATCGTAGGTGGAAAATACCTTTCTGTCGCCAGTCTGGAATATGAGCAATTTATCAACGATCACTGGGGGGTGGCGGCTTTTATTGATGGCGGAAATGCATTTAATTCCAATTCGATAAGAATCGAATATGGCACTGGCTTGGGTGTACGCTGGATTTCGCCAATTGGGCCAGTTCGACTGGATTTTGCGATACCATCCAATCATTCAGCGGGTTCTTTCCGGATACATTTTTCTGCTGGAGCGCGATTGTAATGAAGGCTGTTGATCGGATTATCCGTTTTTGCCTGATCACGACGATGATTCTGGTTTTAGGTCTGATTATGGTGGCGGCCGGATTGTTGGTAACAGAAACAGGCTCACGTTTTGTATTGATGACGATCAGTTCGCAATGGCAATCATTACAGATAGGGCAGGTTAATGGCACGTTACTCGGGCCGTTACAGCTGAATAAATTACACTATACGGATGGTCAGGGATTCAATGTTGCGATAGACAGGCTTAATCTGGATTGGGAGCCTGTATCCTTATCCCGGCGGCAGTTGCATATTATGCAATTCAGCTTGCAGCAGGTCGCCATTGAAGGACAACCTAAGGAAGATGAGCAACAACACGCTGACAATCAGCCACTGCCCGCTATACCCATTGATATTATTGTTGATGAGCTGAGGGCCGAGCAGGTCAGCTGGAAAAATGGCGCATCAAACCAACAAATCCAGCACCTGTCGGCGGCGTTCGAATGGGTGAATAATCAATTGGATATCCGCAACGTTTCACTGAAAATGCTACCTTTGCAAGTACAGGGAAACGGTCATGTATGGGGGCAACAGGGATGGCCGCTGGTGGCCGATATCAACTGGACGTATGCCATGGATAATGCATCATTTACGGGATACACACAGATTGATGGCAATCTGCAACAGATGACATTTTCGCAGCGTATTTCGGGGGCTATTGTGAGCCGCCAAACCGGTGTGTTGCATCTTGAGGGTGCCGAGCCTGAATTTGACATCCATGCGCAGTGGAAAAAATTACAGTGGCCACTCTCAGGGAAGCCGCAAATCAGCAGTCAATCCGGTACACTGCATGTTAAAGGGACGACATCAGATTATCGGGCTCAACTCGATACGGTCATATCGCCGCCGGACTATTCCGAGGTCTGTTTGGTCATGACGGCCACAGGCGACTTAGCGCGGCTTAACATTAAATTGCTGCAGTTGCAGGCGAAACAAGGTCGACTAAAACTCGATGGTCACCTGAATTGGAAAAATGGCATCGCGTTTAATTTGAATGCAGCCGCGCAAAAAATCAACCCGAAAACATTTGGCGCACCTGTGGCTGGAAGGCTAAATCTTAATGCACATGCGCATGGCCATATCATTGATGACAATATGGCCATGACGCTGGATTTAAAACGCTTAAACGGCCAGTTACACGGGCAAAAAATTGACGGCGCCGGCAAGCTTCAATTGGCCAGGGAAACCTTGAATTTTAAATCATTCAATCTCCGAGCCGGGCGCAATAAACTATGGCTTACAGGATGGCTCAATCAACAGCATGCCGACCTTCGGTTCAAGATTGCCGCAACTGATTTGAAAACAGCATGGCCCACTCTGGCAGGTTCAGTGAATGGAGCTGCGAGTATCAAAGGCGCGTTATCCAACCCCATTGTTCATGCAAAATTGCGCGGTAATCGATTGCGTTATAACGATTTCGCGCTGAAAGGGCTGGTGTTAGATGCCGATTATGAGACTCAGGCTTCCCGGCAATCGACGCTAAATCTGCGCGTTTCAAAGCTGGTTTTGGCCGATAAGGTCATCAACAAAATCGAAATTACCGGCAAGGGCAGTCAGGCCAGGCATAGGCTTAAAGCAAAGTTTGAAGCGCCATTTTTACAGCTTCTGCTCGACAGCGAGGGTAGCTGGGATAACAAACAGTGGCATGGCCTGATGACACGTCTGGATGTCAATCAGCCGCAGCTAAAAAAATGGCGTTTACGGGCACCGGTTAATATCAGCCTGAAACCTAAGCATGGCGCTGTTTGGCTTGATCTATCCGAAGCCTGCCTGCAGCAGGCCAGTCGTTCGCTTTGCGTGGCGGCTGCCGGTAATCCGCAGAAAAAACTCAGTGGCCATGTTGTGCTTGTCGATAATGCCCTGCGAACCTTAACCCCCTGGTTACCGCCAGAAGTCAACGTAAATGGCCAGTTGCGTGCCGATAGTCAGTTCACCGTCAGCCCTGAACAGACCCGTGCGACAATGCACGTCAACCTTAAGGATGGGCAGGTTATGTGGCGTGATGAGAAAAAGATTGAGCATCGCTTGCAGTTCAGTGCCTCGAAACTGGAGGCGATTTATGAAAATGACCAATTACGCGCTGATTTATATCTGGAAGACAGCGGACATGATTTAATTCGTGCCCATTTAAATGCCGGGCCGGCTAAAGGTAAAAATCAAATCAGAACATTAAGCGGCGCAATTGACGCCGAAGTCGTTGATATAGCTTTTATCGACAGCTTGATTAGCCCAATTAAAAATCTTGATGGTCAATTTAAAGCGCACTTCAAGATAGCGGGCAGCAGTGCCGCGCCCTTACTCAGCGGACGGGCACAATTGCACGACAGTCATTTTGATATTGTGCCGTTAGGAATAACCGCCAGGAATGGTTTTGTCGATATCAAAAATGCGCCAGATAACGCCAGGCGGCTGTTAATTGCAGCAGGGTTGAGTTCCGGCAAGGGCGTAATAAACACAAACGGCTATCTGGATGTCACGATGAAGAATGATTTTCCGGTGCATCTGAAGGTCACAGGTGAAAAATTCTTGATCGCTCGATTAGCCGAAGGAGACGTCGTTATATCGCCGAATATTTCGCTGACAAAGGCCGATAAGTTGACCAAAATAGAAGGAAAAGTCAATGTTGACAGTGCCAACATCGAAATAAAGGACATTCCGAAGAATGTGGTTGCACCGAGTGAGGATGAGGTGATTATCAGTGCAGAAAACAAAAAATCAAAACCGATAAAGCTGGCTCATACTGATGTTGATGTTGCGATTCATCTGGGCAAAAAACTGCATTTCTCGGGCTTTGGGCTAAACACCAGGCTGGAAGGAAAATTGCGCTATGTTGCTAACCCGGATAATCAATCCTTACAAGGCAAAGCCGAAATGAAGGACGCAACATACAAGGCTTATGGTCAGGCGCTTGTGTTGCGCCGCGGTGAATTTTTATTTAATGGGCCGGTAGATAACCCGTGGATGAATATTGAAGCCGTGCGCAAAGCCGAGTCAGCGTCAGTGCTGGCTATTTTAAGTGTGTCGGGCCCCTTAAAAAATCCCCATACCCGAATCTATACCGAACCTTCTTTGCCGGAATCAGACGCTTTAGCCTACCTGGTTACCGGCAAGCCGTTTAAACAATTAGGCCAAGGTGATTCGGCTGCATTGGCCAGTGCGGCAATAAGCTATGGCGCAGGCCAGCTATCCTGGATTAAAGATAAATTAGGCGTTGATGAGTTTAAATTTGTTCAGGGCGATACATTAACCAGCAGTGCCGTTAAATTAGGCCATTACCTGAATCCAGACTTATATGTTGGTGTGACGATGGGCTTGTTTGCCAATAGCTACGCTGTCGATTTACGCTATCGTTTAAATAAGTATTTCAACCTACATGCTCGGTCAGGCCAAACGCAGCGTATCGGTCTGGATTATCATTTTTCGAGTGATTGATGAAATATAAATGACGTGACTGGCTTGAAAACAGGCAAGCTGTGCCTAATATCCTAAATGGCTTGATGTTTTTAGGCTTCGGGATTCCAGGAATCCACACGCAGGAGAGAGTTTTTCAGCAGAAAGTACACACAGCTCTTTTCAATTTTATTTATTAAGGAGAAAAAAGAATGTCAGAATTAATTGTTGTAACCTACGATGATGTGTATAAAGCCGAGGAAATTCGGTTAAAGTTATTGAAAATGCAAAAGGAATATCTGGTTGAGCTGGAAGATGCGGTTGTCGCTTATAAAGACAAAGATGGCAAAATAAAACTCAGACAAATGTACTCAACCACGGCGATTGGCGCTGTCAGTGGTGGATTTTGGGGAACATTGATTGGCTTGATATTTCTCAATCCTTTATTGGGTCTGGTTGTCGGTGGTGCATCAGGCGCAGTCGCCGGGGCATTGTCTGATGTCGGTATTAACGATGATTTTATGAAAGAGCTGGCCGCTAATCTGGAAGAAGGACAATCTGCCTTGTTTGTTCTGGCACGCAAGATTGTACTGGATAAATTATTGGATGAGCTGAAAGGCACAGGCGGCAAAGTCATTCATACCTCATTATCACATGAAGATGAGAAAAAGCTTCAGGAAGCCCTGGAAGCTGCAAGAGCGGAAAACGGCGACGCTTAAACCCTTGAGGCGGCACAGGGATGTGCGCTAGTGCAGCACCAACCTTGTATTATAAATTTATAATATTTATTTCAATATAAGGGGTTTAAAACTCCCATTTTTAAATGGTTTAAAAATTAGTGCCGAAGGCCACATTGAGAATCAACGGCGGTTAAGTCCGCTGTTGGCGTGACTTTCAGTCCGCAATTCAAATCCACCAGCTTAAGCTGGTGGTTGTTTAGTCATCTATCCTAAATTGGTGCTGTACTAGCCCGTTGCCAGTAAAGGCTGTATAAAGTATCAAGGGGGGCAGTCAGCTTGAAATAAGAAATAACTGGTGATTTTAAAACCAAGTTGGCTGACCGCTTGATTCCGCACGAAGGCACGCAGGGCGGTGACGGTCATTCCATCGTGGAGTTCGAACACTGTTCGGGCCCACCACGACCACGCCTTGCGGGCCCGAACAGTTCGTGCACCGCTTTCATCTGAGAAATAGCCTGTGCGACACAGCATCTGGAAGGCGCAGGCGACCACAACGTGGCCGCGCTGCGTCTCCAAGTCGACGGGCGCCGATGTGTTCAGCCACGCTGAAGTGCGCCAGGGTGGTGACTGGCTGGTTCACGGCCCCCTCAATCACGCAAACGACTGAAAGTGTAGTCCTGCGCCTTCTGCGGCTGGTGACAGGCAAAACAGGCGGACGCAGCATTGCCACCCACGACCCGCTTGGCGGGGTCACCTCCTCCGAATCCTTCGAAGCCCCAGCCGCCGGTGGCCTTGAATTTCTTCGAATCCTTGTGCATCACACCCACTACCTTACGCGCGCCTTCGGTGATGGCGTTGTCATGCCTCTTGGCTTCAAGCAGATCGAATATTATCACCGACCCGTCGGGAAAGGTCTTGCTGCGATAGCCCTTCATGGCCTTGTCGTTGGCATACAGATGATGAATGCCGCCAAAGGCGCCGAACAGCGGATGTCCCTCCTCGATCACCATGCTCTTCACGTGATGCCAGTCACGGTAGCCCTGCGGGTAGGGAACCTGAGGGTCGGCTGCCAGAGCGGACGTAGTCATAGCCGCGCAGATAAAACTCAAAACTAGTGCTTTCATAGTGATTCTCCTAATTTGAGATCGGCGATGATCGCGCCGAAATTGATGTGGAACGGTTGTCCACCGATGACCCGTGCAGGCACGGCTTTCACGCCGACTGTTTCGGCTTCAGAAAGACGCGTCTTGGGTTCGCCCAAGTGAACGATTTCGAGGTTAAAGGGAGCCGACTCGATGGCGTCCGCGAGTTGCTGCTCGGCGGGGACACAAACTGGACAACCAGCGTGGTGAAAGATGGCAGATGTTTTCATATAAGGACTCCTAACTATCAATATCAGAAGAACCCCACTCACAATGAACGGGGCGGTTGAACCGCCGTCAGGTGGCGGATTCGTACTCCGCGCAGTCGACCCGGAGGTGCCGATCGCCCATCGGAGCGCCGACTAACGCACAGAAATGAGGTGAACGTGTACCAGGGGCAACATTCTCGCGGAAATACCGGCAGGCTACGCAGGTACGCTGCGGCGCGATCAATTGGCGCTGCTGCAATTGCCTGATCATCTTGACCACTAGGCCGTGCAATACCTCCTGCTCTGCCTGCGTGAGACCGGCCACAACTGGCGCGAAGTTTCTGGGCCACGACAGGGCGACATTGTGACCTTTGGGCGTGGTTTTTAGGGTAACTGCCCGCGCGTCCGATGCATCCGCGTACTTGCGCAGTAATTTCTTGTTCTCAAGGGTAGCCACCGCATCGCTGGCCGTCGCTTTGCGTACGCCGGCATGGGCAGCGGTTGCGGTGAGCCGCACCCCTTCAGGGCGATTGGCGACGAAGCGGAGGATGTCGGCTTGGGTCGGAGACAACCCCATAGAGGCGGCAGCCTGCCAGTCAAGCTGACGCGCGACAGCAGCGAGACGAGTCAAACCGTCTGCAAGTCGGAGATCAAGAGGTTCAGAGATATGGTCAAAGTTCATAGTTAGGAATCCTAATGATAAATCTTGACAAAGTCAAGTGCCAGATGGAGGCCAGCGGCTGGTTTCGAGCGCAGTGGAAAATCAGTCCGACAACATGCGCTTGTTAGCCCAGCTTTGAATAAAAATAGATACCCATCACTATCAGAAGCCAAATAAACGTTAGCCGGAGAGAAGCTTTAAATCTGAATAACTTCAATTCTCTAATGTAAACGAGCTTCATGTGCTCAAACGTTAGTTCAGATACTAATTCATCCTCACTATTTGGGTAGAATAATATAGTGGACCCCAGAATCCGGACAGTAGTTTAAGCTGTCCAGCAAGCATCTGAGGAATGAGAAATGAGTGAGAGCAAGAAGCGAAAGGTATACAGCTCGGAGTTCAAGGCCAAAGTTGGTCTTGAAGCCCTGAAGGGTGAAAAGACAGTCAATGAGATTGGCCAGGGGGTTTGTCAGATTTGGTTGAATACGAGTTTATAGAAAAAGTTTAAAATTTATTCTATCGATTTACAATCAAGATGCTCAGGCATGTATTGAAAAAAGTCAGGGTATATTCAGATAATCAAAATCCATTAAATCAGCATGTAAAAAAGTATAATTTAGTCGTTGTTTGATTTTGCGATTACTGATAATTTTAAAAGAAATGGAATCTGGTGTATCGAAACTCGGTGGCTTAGCACTCATTGCCCTTGCAGCGTTCGTGTAATAATCTCTTTTGTTCGGATGGCTGTCTGCACAGCCGTTAAAAACCTCGCCCCAAATTTTCTGTTCTAGGAGTTTTGTGATAATTGCTATGCAGTCATCCCGATGTATTAGATTGACGAAAGCATCCGGGTCTTTTATTGTTTTTCCAGAAGAAAAAAATCTTCCCGGGTGACGTCGGCCGCCAATCAGGCCTGCAAAACGAAGAATGGTGCTGGTAAATTGCTCGTTTTCTCTGAATAAATTTTCGATTTGCACTAAAGGTTTGTCCTTGGCTACGGCAGTTGATTCCTCAATTACCGTATTCAAATTTTCGTAAACAGATGTGGAACTAATAAATAATACCTTTTTAACCGAAGATTTTTCGATATTTGAGAGCAGTGCTGTAAAACTAGATATGTTTTTACTGGTTATATTGATAATCAGTATTTCGGAGTTCAGGAATGACTCGATATTATCCTCTATTGCATCAATATTGATAATAAATGCTTCTGCTCCCAGGTTTGACAGTTGAGATAATTTATCGACTGAACGGGTTGAGGCTTTAACCTGATAACCTTTTCTGATTAGTTCTGTAATTAGCGGTTGTCCAAGCCAACCGCTGCCTAATATACTGACTGTTTTAATAGATCACCTGTTGAGTTGAATAAATTTGTATAGAGGCGCTGTTTTTATGTTTATTTCTACCAGATTACATATAACCTTCAGCGAGTTAGCAAATGTTCATTCTAAACTATTTTAGCGAGTATACTTAAAGTACTTGATAATTATTCTTTATAAGCTAGCTGAAGCTAGTGGCTAATCATGTTTTCCTATGTTAACTCAATAGTTGAAACTGATGGATGATTAGCATAGTGTTGATACCAGGATGCCAGTACGCTTACCCAATCAGGATGATCATTCAAACAAGGGATCAAGGTCAGTGATTCGCCACCGGCTTCGGTAAAGACTTCCTGGCCGCGAATGGCAATTTCTTCCAGTGTTTCCAAACAGTCTGTCACAAAGGCGGGACAAATCACTAATACTTTTTTTGCGCCTTGTTCAGCAAGCTCTCGTAAGCGGTCCTCGGTATTCGGGCCTAACCATTTCGCCCGTCCCAGTCGGGATTGAAATGCAATGGAATATTGGTCAATAGATAGACCTGCTTGTTTGGCAAAGCATTCTGTTGTAGTAAAAACCTGATGTCTATAGCATGTTTTATGGGCTATATGAGCTTGCTGACAACAATCTTTCTTTTTCAGGCAGTGTTTTTTCGATTTATCCAGTTTGGTGATATGCATTTCCGGTAAGCCATGATAACTGAACAGCAAATGATCATAGGGCTGTTGTAAATAAGGCTGGGCGCTCGCGAGCAGGGCATTAATATAATCCGGATTATTATAAAAGGGTGCAAAAACCGTTAGTTTGATTTTAAGCTGATGTTTCTTGATTACCCGTTTCGCTTCTTCAATAGAGGTGGTTACCGTACTTTCCGCATAATGCGGATACATAGGAATAAACAAAATCTCGTTAATTCCGGGGTTTCTGGCTAATTCGATTAACTGACTTTCAATACTGGGCCTGCCATAACGCATCCCCATTGCAACCGGCGCGTCAATTTGTTTTTGCAGGGCTGTTTTTAACTGATCGGATAACGCCAGCAACGGAGAGCCTTTATCCGTCCATACGCTTTGATATGCTTCTGCAGATGCTTTGGGACGCTTAGGTAATACAAACAAACTGACAATCAACCGTCTTAAAGGCCAGGGTAATTGAATCGTAACCGTTCACAGCCCCTTGCCAAAGCACAGACAAATCCTGTAGATTTAGCCCATGCTACCTGAGGAAC
>Ga0114934_10003055_pt1 | contig 10514 bp, 13 predicted proteins | sample 4SBtaG_2_FD_99695 | JGI IMG/M metagenome (GOLD analysis project Ga0114934, IMG submission 99695) | Deep subsurface microbial communities from Kolumbo volcano to uncover new lineages of life (NeLLi) - 4SBTROV10_white metaG | ecosystem: Environmental > Aquatic > Marine > Volcanic ...
CCCAGCTCCTCCCCGACCACGGCGACGATGAAGTCGTTGTGGGCTGAGGGGAGGTAGAGCAATTTCTCTCTACCCAGCCCCAGCCCCCGTCCGAAGGGACCTCCCGAGCCGATCGCCGTGAGCGACTGGAGGAGCTGATAGCCCTGGCCCTGGCCATACTTAAAGGGGTCCCAAAAGGAGACGATCCGCCCCCAGCGGTAGGAGGCGTGGAGGAAGAGGTAGATCAGGGGGAGTCCCGCAAGTCCGGAGACGAAGAGGTGGGCGATCCGCGCGCGGCCGACGAACAACATGAAGAAGACAATGGAGCCATAGATCAGGGCCATCCCCATATCCGGCTGCTTGAGCACCAGGCCCGCCGCGACCCCCAGGATGGCGAGATAGGGCAGGATGCCCTCGACGAAGCTCCCCATCTTTCCTGCGGCCTGGCGGCGGAGGATCGTCGAGGCTAGATAGATAGTCAGTGCCAGCTTCAATAGCTCCGAGGGCTGGAACCGTAGCGGCCCCAGGAGAAGCCAGCGCCCTCCGGAGGAGAGCCCCGGGATCAGCGTCATCAGGGTGAGGCCCAGGGCTCCCAGCAGCAGGAGATCGTCGATCCCTCGCAGGCAGTGGTAGTCGAGGTGCATTAGAAGGAATAAAAGAACAAGCCCGATCAGGGCAGCGAGGAGCTGCCTCCTCAAGAGATAAGAGCTGTCGCCGAAGTATCTGGCGGAGAGGTAGTAGCTCGAGCTATAGACGAGGACCAGGCCGAGGAGGAGGAGGGCGAGGACGACAAGGAACAGCCCGAAGTCTGGGGGATTGGCGCTGCGGCCCGGCATCCTCTGAACCACCTCCCTGTGGAAGTCATCGTGGAATTTGAGTCATCTACGCGGCGCCTCCGTTTTTAGCCCAGATGTTCCCTCGGAAGAAGGACGGTGGTCGGACGGGATAGGCGAGTTCGTCCTGGGGGAGGCTTACCGCTGTCCTTGAATGCCGGTCAGGATACTGCTGGCCGGGCGCACTTACCGCTGGGCAGCCAGGGCTAGGACCGCCCGCTGGAAGGCTAGGCCGCGCTCGATATAATTAGCGAAGCTGTCGAAGCTGGCGCAGGCGGGGGAGAGGAGACAGACCTCCCGCCCGAGATGAACGGCCAGCCGAATGCCCTCTTGGAGATCATTGATGAAGCGAAATTCCCGATGGTCAGCTCTCTCCAATTCTTGAGCGATCTCCCTCGCGGCCTCGCCGATCAGGAGTGCTGCGATCCCCCGCTCCTTGACTACCTTAGCTAAAGGCAGAAAACTCTCGCCCTTCGCCCGGCCGCCGAGGATTAAAGTTATCCTGGAGTCGGAGAAGGAGGCGAGCGCGGCGAGCGTCGCTGCGACGTTGGTCGCCTTGGAGTCATCGTAAAACCGGACTCCATCGATCTCGGCGACGAACTGGAGCCGATGGGGGAGGGCAAGAGCCTCTTCAAGATCGATCAGGGCAGGGTCTATTTTAGAATCGACTAGCCGTGCGGCGAGCAGGGCCGCAGCGAGATCCTCCCGCTGGTGGGGAAGAAGGTCCTGGGAGACCGCGCTAGCGTCGATCTCAAGGACCTGGGGCTTGAGGGGCAGGAGGAGGGGGGAGAGCGAGGGGTTAATTATCGCAAAATCGTTCTCCGTCTGATTTTTGAAGATGCGGCACTTGGTCTTGAAATAACACTCCAAACTACCGTGCCGCTCCAGGTGGTCGGGGGCAAAGTTGAGGAAGAGGCTGATCCAGGGATGGAAATTTTCAATCGTCTCCAGTTGGAAGCTGCTCACCTCCAGGACGACGATTGTTCCCTCATCGATCCGCTCAAGCTCCCCGCTCAAGGGGTTGCCGATGTTTCCGGCCACGATGGCCTTGTGCCCTGCGGCGCGGAGGAGCTCCCCGATTAAATGGGTCGTGGTCGACTTCCCGTTGGTCCCGGTGACGGCGATGATCCTTTTACTCTCACAGAGCCGGTAGGCCAGCTCCAGCTCACCTAGAAGCGGGATCCCCTGCCTCCTTGCCTCGTTGAGGATCGGGATGTTGATGGGGACACCGGGGGAGAGGACGATCAGGTCATTCGCCAAAATTTGCTCAGTATGGCCGCCCTCCTCGTAGGCCACGCTGAGCGCCTCTAGCTCTTCCTTCGCGCGGGACGAGATCTCCCGATGATCGCTTAGGAATACCTCTGCCCCACGCTCTTTCAGGAGGCGGACGGCGGCGAGGCCGCTTCGACTCGCCCCGAGGACGGCGACCCTCAGTTTGTCCAATGTCCATAGTCCAAAGTCCAACGTCTAAGACCTTGGACATTGGACGTTGGACCTTTGAACCCAACGAACTCAACGGACCCTACGAACCCCATGAACGAAGACCTTGCCCCTTGACTCACCGACTCTCCTGGGCGATCCGCCGCTCCAGGATCTGCTCCTCCTGGAACTCCTCTAGCTGCAGGTAGAAATCGGCGACCATGTTTAAAGCCTTTTGCGGGACGAGGCCGACGATCTCGCTCCCCACTACGGGGACGCCGTAGCGCTGGGCCTCGCGCTTGACAAGCTCGAAGGCACGGAAGAGCGGCGTCCTTTCATAGTCGGTCATGTTCATCGAGACCTGGACGATCCCCCGCTCCTCGAGGGCGAAGCCGAGAGCTTTGACGTAGCGGAGCCCACCGCTGGAGCCGCGGACGGCTCGAGCGATCCGCTTCGCGGTCTCTAAATCTTGGGTGCCTAAGTTCACGTTGAATGCAACGAGCGGCGGTCGTGCCCCGACGGCGACGACACCGGCGGTCGGATGGACCCGCCGCTCCCCGAAATCGGGAGCCCACCCCGGTTCTTGAATCTTAGTCGGAAAACCCTCGAACTCCCCCTTGCGAATGTTGGCCAAGTCCCGTCGCTCCGGCCGCGTCGCCGACTTCTCATAAAGATAGACCGGGACCCCCCATTGCTCGCTGATCTGCTCTCCGACCCGCCGGGAGAGCTCCACGGCCTCCTCCATCGTCGCCTCGCGGATTGGGACGAAGGGGATCACATCGACCGCCCCCATCCGCGGATGCTCTCCCCGATGCTTGTTAAGATCGATCAATTCTACGGCCCTTCCCACCAGCCGGAGGGTTGCCTCCTCCACTGCCTCTGGGGGACCGACGAATGTAATTACAGTCCGGTTATGGTCCGGATCGGAATCGACATCGAGGAGCGCTACTCCCTTGACAGCCCTGACCTCGGCAGCGATCGTCCCGATCTTCTGCTCATCTTGTCCCTCGCTGATGTTGGGGACGGACTCAATTAGCTTCATGAATATCGTGTGCACGTATACAAAGTGTGCAAGTGTACACGTTTTGGTCCATTCCCATTCCTTAACGTGCCAACGTGCACATGTGTCAACGTGCCAACGGTTCCTTATTCATTGCCCCCCTGAAGGCTGGGTCTCCAGCTTGGCATTCAGCCGCTGGATGACCAGATCGGTGATATCGTCCATCAGGCCCGCCTTGACGTAGAGGAGGACGTCTTTCTTCCGCGTCACCCAGTCGTAGCCCTTCTCCTTAGCGACCTCGGTGATCACGGCGATCATCTTCTGCTGGACCTTGGCCGTCAGTTGGAGGTCGAGCTGCTGGAGCTCCTTCTGGATCTCCTGGACCTTGCTTTGGTATTCATCGGCGCTGATCTGTCCCGACTTATATTGCTCTTGGAGCTTTTTCAGCTCATCCTCCCGCTTCTGCTTCTCCGCGCTGAACTGCTGCACCGCCGTGGCCGTCCCCTTATACTTGAGGAAGACCTCCTCGGCGTTGACGTAGGCCATCTTCCAAGCCCCTCCGCCGCCGGTAGCCCCTGTCTGCACCTTCTGGGCAAGGGAGTCCACCTGCTGCTTCAGGCTGGCGAGGTCTGCGGCCTTGGCCAGCCCGCCCAGTTGGGCCTGGAGGCCCGCCACCGTCCCTTGAAGCTGGCTCACCTGATCGACCAGCTTTGTATCCGGCGCTGCCGTGCCTTTGGAGAGCCACCCCCCGAAGAACCCCGCTACGAGGGCTACGACGATCAACACGATCCAGACTGTCTGTTTCATGATCACTCCTTTCACCAATTAGCTACTAGCTTTCAGCTTTTTTGCTGACCGCTTTATGCTTAGAACATCCCCCCGAAGCCAAATCATGAAGGGGAGCCTCTTCCGCTCCTACACTCACATCCACATCCCTCCTTCGCTCATCATCTCCTCCGAACTGCGGTATTGGATCGCCTCTGCCAGGTGCTCCTCGCGAATCTCGCGAGCCCCGTCGAGATCAGCGATCGTCCGGGCCACCTTGAGGACCCGGTGGTAGGCCCGTGCAGAGAGGACGAAACGCTCGACGGCACTTGCCAGGAGCATCTCCCCCGCCTCGCTCAACCGGCAGAGATGCTCGACCTCCTTCACCCCCATCTGGGCGTTGGTGAAGATCGCCATCCCTGCAAACCGCGCTCGCTGGCCCTCCCGCGCCCGCTCCACCCGCGTGCGGATCGCCACTGAGGGCTCCCCTGTAGGTTTACCCATCAACTCCTCCTTTGTCAAGCGGGGGACCTCGATGAAGATGTCGATCCGATCGAGGAAGGGACCGGAGATCTTCCGCCAGTAGCGCCGGACCTCCTGAGGGGTGCAGATGCAGTTTCCTCGCGCATCGCGCCTGGTGCAGGCACAGGGATTCATCGCCGCGAGGAGGGTGAAGTTGGCGGGGAAGGTCACTGCCGTAACTGCTCTAGAGATGGTGATCTGACGGTCCTCCAAGGGCTGACGGAGTGACTCTAAGACGTCACGGCTGAACTCCGGCAGCTCATCCAAAAACAGGACCCCGTGATGGGCCAGGCTGATCTCGCCGGGCTTGGGCACCCCGTGGCCGCCCCCGACCATTCCTGCATAGGAGATCGTGTGGTGGGGCGAGCGGAAGGGCCGCCTCCGGACGAGGGGCTCTGCCGCGGAGAGGAGGCCCATGACGGAGTAGATCTTGGTCACCTCGATCGCCTCGGTGAAGGAGAGTGAGGGGAGGATTGTCGGGAGCCGCCGGGCGAGCATGCTCTTTCCCGATCCCGGCGGGCCGATCATCAGCACGTTGTGGCCCCCAGCAGCAGCGATCTCCAGGGCTCTCTTGGCCTGCTCCTGGCCGTGGATCTCACTCATGTCCGGCCCGGGGAGACTATCCATCTTAAAATAACTCTCACGGTCAAACTGGAACGGCCGAACCTCCAGCTCCCCCTGGAGGAGGGCGATCGCCTCCTGGAGGCTCCCCAGGGGGAGGACCTCCAGCCCCGCGATCACCGCCCCCTCCATCGCGTTCTCCGTAGGGAGGATCACCTTTCTGATCCCCGCCTTCTGTGCTGCCAGGGCGATCGGCAGGACCCCCTTGACCGCGCGTAGCTCGCCATCGAGGGAGAGCTCCCCCAGGAAGAGAGACTCCTCCAACTGCTCCGCCTCGAGCTGCCCCGTGGCCTGGAGGATCGCCAGCGCCAGGGGGAGATCGAGGCCGACCCCCTCCTTGCGCACGTCGGCGGGGGCGAGGTTGGCCGTGATCCGCTTTGCCGGGAACTCATAGCCCGCATTCTTGATCGCGCTGCGGATCCGCTCGCGGCTCTCCTGGACCTCCTTGTCCGGCAGGCCGACGATGACGAAGCTGGGCAACCCTCGCGTCACGTCACATTGGACCTCGACTAACGAGGCCTCAAGCCCCATCAGTGCCCCGCTGATCGCCTTGGCGAACATCCCCTATTCCACCTCGAAGGCGTCCTTGTAGAGCCGCACCTCGTCCTCGACGATTGCCACCATGTCGAACCGCAGATCGACCCCCGGATGATACTGAGCAATATAGTATTGGGCCGTGCGGATCAGCCGCTTCCGCTTCCTCGGGGTGAGCGCCTCCTCCGCCGGAGCGAACCGCTCATCGCTCCGCGTTTTCACCTCAATGAAAGTTAAATAATTCCCATCGCGGGCGATGATATCGATCTCCCCGCCGCGCCAGCGATAGTTACGGGCGACGATCCGATATCCCTGCTCCTTGAGGAACCTCAAGGCTCGCTGCTCACCGCGCTCCCCCAGCCGCACCTCTGTCACTCTACGATCACTCCTATGGATGATAATCTCCCTCACCCCTTAAAGTCAAGCAATTCCACTGACCTTCGGATATCAAGATCTTGAGGAGCAAGCCTGAAGGGCTTCTCGCCCGCCGACAACCCTTCGGTCCCATTCGCTGAAGCAGCTCCTTAAGAAGGGCCGAGGGCTATTTCGCCCCTCTGCCCGAACTTATGTCCGAAGGAGAGAGTCGCTTGCTCGGAACTCTATTGGGGAGTATACTAAATAATCAGACAGAGGAAGACGGAGGCAATGGGTATACTGCTAGGACATGCGATTGCGGAGACTGTAGAGATCATGTATGTAAGCCGGAAAGACTTTGGTCCAGATCGCGAGTCCCTTGGACCGGTTGGCGGACTCAATGCCTGAAAACAAAGGGGAAAGGTAGATCATGCGGCTAGAGTCGGGAATAAGCAGAGCTTGTTCCTCACTTGCGGTCGAATTAAGCGAAATTTTGGGTGTGCGTCTATCCCAGGGAAAGGAGGGTTGACAAATGATAGAAATGGATGAGTTTATTGCTTCGTTGAATAACGTTCCAATCCCAACCATCGGCCTCATACATAGGCCCTACCCCCGCCTGTCAACCTCCCACAGTGGCGGGAGCCGGAGCTGAGGTTGCAGTCAAGCCCAGCATCAAATTGTAGACCCAGACCTTAAGCTCAATCTCCTTCACCATCCGCGCAAACTTCTTCGCCGATACCACCTCACCAAACAGTCGCTTGAATCCTGAAAAGATTGAGCCACCTCCGCCCATAGCCTACTCGCTCCTTCCAACCTGGAGGGGCCTTGAGGTAAGCCCGCACCACCTCCTCTCTAGCTCCACCACAGTTCGGATCGGAATCCCCCCGCACCTTGATCCCCGCTTCAATACCACAAGCGGCCAGAAACTCGAAGTTGTCATGAGTGTCATAGCCCCCGTCTCCCCAAACCCTTTTGACCTTCACCCTCCTCTGTGCCTGGCGCACCAGCGGCTTGAGCTTCTCTCCATCAGAGGTTTGATCATCAGTCACTTCCAGGCCCACCACTCGCTTGGTCTCGATATCGACCCCCACATGGATCTTGATGTAGCCCTTCCGCTTCTTCCTCATCCACTCCCCACGGTTGGTCACCTTGATCCCGCTGCCGTCCACGGCGATCACTACTTCCTCCCCCGCCCGAGGCTCGTAGCCCAGATCCGTGTCGAGGTTAAGCTTAGGAATGTGCAAGGATAGAGTACTGTAGTCCGGAGCAGGGATGGAGATCAGCTTCCCCAATCCTCTAGCTAACCCCTCCAACTGGCGATAGGGGAGGCTGAAGATTATCCGTAGTGTCCCCAAGAACAGGATCAGGCTGTGGGGGTAGCCTCAATCTTCCCCAGATTCATCTCCTCAAGCTCCTCTCGCCAGCCCTGCAAGCTCTCTACATTGAGTAGAATCTCTCCTCGCTGGACCAGTCGCTCTTCTCCTCTTCAGCCATCGCTCATCCCTCCCACCCCCAGCTTAGCCTCTCAATCCTGACTTAGTCAACAAGGCATAGTCTTGCAATCCAACAGGCTCATCTAAGGGAGTATGTTAGCTACTGCCCATTTCTATGCGTGAGCCGGGCATCTTGACCTCAGCAATTTGGGCCACAGTCCCCGCGCTGAGACACGATGGAATCGTGCTTGCACCGAGCCCCACTGGATCAGTACGGTAGTTGGGATCGGCATTGACATCTTATCTCGCTACGACTAGAATTCACGGGAGGGGGTAATCTTTATGATTGAAACAGAGCAAGCGGTGAAATTGGTAACAGATCACACCTATGGGACCTGGAGGCCCCAGAGGGGTTGGAAGAAGCCATTGTTCATCACCAGGGCTGAGGGGGTGCGCTTTTACGATGATCAAGGTAGATCATATCTCGACCTCTCCTCCCAACTGATGTGCTCCAATCTGGGCCATGGGAATAGGGCAGTAATCGAGGCGCTCCAGGAGCAGGCGGAGCGGCTCCCCTATGTGGCCCCGGGCTTCGCCTGTGAGGCCAAGGGCCGGGCGGTCGAGGCCCTGCTTGAGGTGATGCCCCCAGGGTTAGACCAATTCTTCTTCTCCACCTCGGGGACGGAGGCCAATGAGGCCGCCTTGAAGATCATCCGCCAGTATATGGAGCCCCAGTGGAGGTATAAGATAATCTCGCGCTATCATTCCTACCATGGCTCCACCCCAGGGAGCATTGCACTCACCGGGGACCCGCGGCGGTGGTTCGCCGAGCCGGTGAACAAGATCCCCGGGGTGATCTTCGCCCCCGATGCCTACTGCTACCGCTGCCCCTTCGGGCTGGAATATCCCCAGTGTAACCTCCAATGTGCCGAATATGTCGATTACATGATCAAGGAGGAGGGGAACGTCGCCGCGATCTTTGTCGAGCCAGTCGTCGGCACGAACGAGGTCATCGTCCCACCGCGGGAGTATCTCCCCCGGCTGCGGGAGATCGCCGATGCCAACGGGGTCTTGCTCGTCGTGGACGAGGTGATGAGCAGCTGGTATCGCACTGGCGAATGGTTTGCCCTTGACCATTGGGGCGTCAAGCCCGATATCCTGACCACGGCCAAGGGCTGCACCGGGGCCTATGCTCCGGTGGGGCTCACCGCCACCATGGCCAAGATCCGCGACTACTTCGAGGAGCGCTTCTTCTCCCATGGCCATCTGGAGGACATCGCCCGGGGGATCGATGAGGAGGTCGTCCGCCAGCCGCTGGGGGTCTTCGCCACGATCCCCCGTTCAACTTCCCGGCGATGGTCCCCTGGTGGTTCGCCCCCTATGCTCTGGCTACGGGGAACACCTACATCATCAAGCCCTCGGAGCAGGTCCCGCTCATCCAGAACAAGATCTTCGAGCTGCTCGACGAGCTCGACCTCCCCCCAGGGGTGATCAACCTGGTCAACGGGGCTAAGGATATCGAGCAGGGCTTGAAGGAAGGGGCGGAGCTCCTGCTGGACGGTCGGGATATCGACGTTGGGCTCAAGGGCTACTTCATCGGCCCGACGGTCTTCGATGGGGTCACTCCAGAGATGGCGATCGCCCAGGAGGAGATCTTCGGCCCGGTGGTGAGCATCATCCAGGTGGAAGATCTGGGTGAGGCGATCGAGATCATCCAGGCCAACCCCTACGGCAACGCCTCCTCGATCTTCACCTCGAGTGGGCATCTCGCGCGGGAGTTCCAGTATCGGGTCGAGTGCGGCAACATTGGGATCAACATCGGGATCGTTGCCCCGATGGCCTTCTTCCCCTTCGGGGGGCGGAAGGACTCCTTCTTCGGGGACCTCCACGGCCAGGGGCAGGACGCGATCGACTCCTTCACCGAGAAGAGGGTCGTGATTACGAGGTGGTGGTGAGGGGATGGAGCTGACCACTTTTGGGGGACTGCTCAAGTTCGCGCTGGAGCTTGAAGGGGCAGCGACGCAGTTCTACAGGGAGGCGGCCCCGGGACGGGAGCTGAAAGAGGGCTTTGCCGAGCTGCGGGCAGAGGGGGAGGTGAATCGCCGGAGGCTGGAGCGGCTGCGGCGGGAGAGCGTCAACGAGATGCTGCTGGAGTCATTTGAGGGCCTGGAGGGGGATGACTACCGGCTTGAGCTGCAACTCTCTCCTGCTATGGGGGATGAGCAGCTTGGGGCTCTAGCGATGCGGCTTGAGGGGGTATTGGAGCGCTTCTACCGCGCTGCGGCGGGGCGCTTGAGCCTCCCTGAGGTGGCGCGGGGTTTCGCCAGGCTAGCTGAGAGACATGCCCAACGTAAAGTCAAGTTAGGGGAGATCTAGGCGATTGCCATTTACCATGAGAAAGATCTTGCTCACCGGAGAAGTCGGAGTAGGGAAGAGCACTGTTGTCGACAGGGTATTGCACCTTCTGGACTTCCCCTTTGGCGGATTTCGCACCGAGCGTCTCTCAGCAGGAGGGAGGCTCATCGGCTTCAGGATTGTGGATATTGGAACTTATAGCGCAGGACCGATAGCCAAGATCGCTGGGGAGGGGAGGCTCATCCCTCATCCCCAGGCCTTCGAGGATATCGGAGTCCAGGCCATCGACCGGGCTTTGGCTTCTAAAGACTTAATCGTCATGGACGAGCTGGGCTTTCTGGAGCTGGAGGCGCCCCGGTTCCAGGAGATGGTCCTCGCTGCCCTGAAGGGCCCTAAGCCGGTCTTGGGTGTGCTCAAGAGAGGGCATAATAGTTTCCTGGACGGGATTCGCGCATTGGATGATGTAGAGGTGATTGAGGTAAGAGAGGACAATCGAGATAGGCTCCCGCTAGAGATTGCCAAGGCCTTAAAGGGGGATAGAGTCAGATGAAGATTGCCATCATCGGGGGCACGGGAAGGCAGGGCTTCGGGCTGGCGCTCCGCCTGGCGCAGAGCGGCGCGGAAGTCATCATCGGCTCGCGCAACGCACAGAAGGCCCAACAAAGGGCTCAAGAGCTGGTAGAGAAACTGAATTCACGA
>Ga0114934_10003057_pt1 | contig 10508 bp, 6 predicted proteins | sample 4SBtaG_2_FD_99695 | JGI IMG/M metagenome (GOLD analysis project Ga0114934, IMG submission 99695) | Deep subsurface microbial communities from Kolumbo volcano to uncover new lineages of life (NeLLi) - 4SBTROV10_white metaG | ecosystem: Environmental > Aquatic > Marine > Volcanic ...
GTCCCTGGCCGCGAAATCTGACAAAGTATATGACCCGCCGCCGACGGCGCCGGCAGGGGCCAAAGGAGTGGAGGGGGAGAGGGAATGGTCATTTACAGTGAATTAGAAAAGCCCCCGCCCGAGTCTTTGAAAAAGGCGAGTCACGGCGCGGTGCAGAGGTGGAAAACGCTTGCGGTGGGAAACTCTGGCACCCGCCGTGATTAGGCCTGAAAGGCAGAGGGCGGGGGTGCGCAACACGTACGGCCCTTAAGGTGGGATACAGCCGTCAGATTCTCGACCATTTCGACTACGTTCAAGGTCTACGAAAGCGAGAATGACGGGTGTTGAGGGGGTGATTAAGATCTTGGGTATCCTCTGTGGCCTCCCGCCTTCGCCCCTTCGGCAGGCCCTTCGATGGACTCAGGGCAGGCTCAGGGCTTCGGCGCGCCACGCTGTGATCTCTGTGTCAAAACAAAAGGGGGTTTTGCTTCTTACTTCTTACTTCTTACATCTAACTTTTAACTTTTACCGAAATACAGCCTGCAGATCGCCCTCTGATAATAGTGTAAATGACCTTTTTTCCTGTTTGGGACGGGTATCAGGTCAAACGTATGAATTCTTCTGCCGTGCCTTGGTTTCCCGCGAATCCCTGCGGTTCTTTCTTGACCGGAGCGGAGGCGACGGATAGAGTATTTGCGCCCGGCGCCGCGGTCGGCGAACGGAACCAGAGGGTGCCAAAGCATGAAAAAGCCTCTTTTACTGGAAGACCTGCTGGTCCTTCGCGCCGCCTGGCGAGAAAAGGGGATGGTCGTAGCAATCACGAACGGCTGCTTCGACCTCCTGCACGCCGGGCACGTCCGGTATCTAAACGAGGTTAAGTCCATGGTGGATGTCCTCGTTGTTTGTTTGAACTCCGACGGGTCGGTCCGGCGGCTGAAGGGCGAGGGCCGACCTATTACGCCGCAGGAGGAGAGGGCCGAAATTCTCTTGGCACTGAAGGCGGTCAGTGCGGTGATTGTTTTCGATGAACCCACGCCCAGGAGGTTGATAGAAGCCCTGGAGCCAGACCTGCTGGCCAAGGGCGGAGACTGGAGGGAGGAGAATATCGTAGGATCTGATTTCGTAAAAAGTCGTGGAGGACGGATCGTTGTCGTTCCAGTCCTGCCGGACCGTTCTTCCAGCGGTCTCATCACGTCCGCGCAGCGGAAGAAGATCTGAAACATCATGGACCGTCTTGTCGGTACTTTTCTCGAAGAATTGAATCGAAATCTTGAGAAGAAGGAAGGTGGAGCGTTTCCTACGGGCGGAGCCCTGCCGTACGTGGTCGCCGCACGGCTGGCGTGCTCGGAGAATGGTCGCGTTGTCCTCTTCCCCACCGATGCGGAAAGGAAAAGAGTCGGCGAGTTTCTCGAGAATCTCATGGATGGGGAGGCGACCATCGCGGTACTGCCCGCGCCCGATCACGATCCCTACGAAGGTCTGCCGACCCATCCGGCTATCCTTCTGGAACGCGCGAGAGCTTTGACCCTGACGGCGCTGAGCAGGCGGACATCGTTGCTGGTTTCCGCGGAATCTTTTCTCTACAGGGTACCGTTGATCGGCTGGTGGAGACGGCTGGCGGAGACCATCGAACAGAACTCGGAACAGGACAGGAGAGCCTTGCGCCTGCACCTCTGGCGTTGCGGTTACCGCGACACCGACTTTGTGGGGGAAGTCGGCGAGGTTTCCTTCAGGGGTGGAATCATGGACCTGTTTCCTCCAGGCGAGCCTCTTCCCGTAAGGGTCGAATTCTTCGGCGATGAAGTGGAATCACTCCGCTACTTTGACCCGGTCAATCAGGCCTCTCTGAAGAATGTCCCTCATCCGATTCTATGTCATCCACTTTCTGAAGCGGTGTTGGACGACAATCTAATGGAAACGTTGAGGGAGAAGCTGTCGGCGGCCGGAGAATTCGGGGAACTGCGGCTGGAGGCGCTTGAAGAAAGAGGAACCTATCCCTCGCTTGACGTCGAAATCAGACACGATGAGGCCTTTTTTGGGCCACTCGCCTCGTTTGCCGGGGATAGAAGCTGGCTGGCGATCGATCCGGAACGCATCGTCAGGGAGTCCGTGACCGTTCTCGAAGGCTGGAGGGATAGTTTCAAACGCAGGGGGCGGCCGTCCTTCCTCTCCCCTGAGAGGTTGTTTACCACGGCGGAGGCCGTCAAGGATCTCGTCGCGGACAGCGCGGTCGATTCGATTGGTTCAGAGGGTTGGGGAACTTCGTGGAAGCGCTTTCCACTTTGTCCCGGCGAGCCGTACAAAGCCGTGGAAGTACTGAAGAAACACATTGAGGAGGGCTACCGGTGCCTGGCGCTTCTGAGGGGGCGCGGGTCGATCGAGCGTCTGGCGCGCATAGCCGCTGAAGGGGGGCTGCAATTGATGGAGGAGCTTCCCGTGACGGGGGATTTTCCTCCAGGACTTTACGCGGTGGTAGCCCCTGTGTCGGAGGGTATCGTCTATCCCGACGGTGCGCTGCTGGCCGTCACCGAACGGGAACTCTTCCAGCAGGAGTCGGTCGGCCGTCGAGCGGCTTCGATCAGAAGGGAGGCGTTCTCTTCCGGGTTGAGAGACTTGCAACCTGGTGATTTTCTGGTCCACGTCGAGCACGGCGTGGGGATCTTTGAAGGGCTGAAGACGCTGACGCAAAACGGCGTGAAGGGAGACTACCTCTCCATCGGCTACGCGGCTGGCGACAGACTACTTCTGCCGGTTGCGAGAATGGACCTTGTGCAGAAGTACGTGGGTCCGGAGGGCGTTTCTCCCGAACTTGACAAGCTGGGCTCCGCCGCCTGGAAGAAGAAAAAAGCCAGGGTGCGGAAGGCGGTGAAAAAGATAGCGATTGATCTGCTGCGCCTCTACGCGAGCCGAAAACGTTCTAAGACCACGCCCTTCCCACCGGACACGCCCTGGCAGGCCGAATTCGAATCGGTCTTTCCCCACGTTCTGACTCCGGATCAGGAACGAGCCGTGCGGGAGATCAAGGGGGACCTCGAATCGGATCAGCCTATGGACAGGCTGGTCTGCGGCGATGTCGGCTTCGGCAAGACAGAGGTGGCCATGCGCGCCGCTTTCAAGGTGGTGCAGTCTGGCAGGCAGGTGGCTGTTCTCTGCCCCACTACGGTTCTCGCCCTTCAGCACGCGGAGCGCTTCGAGAAACGTTTCGCTCCGTTTTCTGTGCGGGTCAAGATGCTCTCCCGCTTTCTCTCACCGGCCGAGCAGCGTGAAACAGTACGAGAAACTTCGGCCGGCCTTGTCCAGGTGCTGATCGGGACCCACAGGCTTCTTTCGAAAGACGTGGCGTTTGCGGATCTTGGTCTGCTCGTGGTGGATGAGGAGCAGCGTTTCGGTGTTTCGCACAAGGAGAAGATAAAGGCCCTCAAGTCGCGAATAGACGTTCTGACGCTCACGGCTACGCCGATTCCGAGAACACTCCAAATGGGTCTCTCCGGGATTCTTTCCATGTCGCTCATCCAGACCCCGCCCAAGGATCGTCTGAGCATCCAGACGATTGTCACTCCATACGAGGAAGAACTTGTCGCATCCGCCGTAAAGAGGGAGCTGGCGCGCGGGGGACAGGTCTTCTACGTCCATAACTCCATCGAAACCATAGGGGCGGCGGCCGAGCGCATCGGGGAACTTGTACCCGATGCGAGGGTGGGAATAGCCCACGGACGGATGAAGGAAGGGGAACTTGAAGAGGTAATGACGCGTTTTTTCCACGGTAAATTCAACATCCTGGTTACCACCACGATAATAGAAAACGGCGTGGACCTGCCCCGGGTAAATACCCTTTTCGTGGAAAACGCTCAGAACTTTGGTCTCACCCAGCTCTACCAGCTCAGGGGGCGGATCGGACGCTCGGATATTCCGGCCTACGCATACCTTATGATCCCTCAGGGCGGTGCATTAAAGGGAGACGCAGAGAAGAGGCTGGCTACGTTGAAGGAATTTTCGGAGCTTGGCGTCGGCTTCCGAGTGGCCGCCGCGGACCTGGAGATCAGAGGAGCCGGGAATTTTCTCGGAGCGGAGCAGTCCGGGCACATGGCGTCGATTGGATTCGATCTTTACCTTAGGATGCTGGAAGAGGCTGTGGCGGAGCAGAAAGGAGAGAGACCGGAAAGTCGTGACAGGTGTGAACTGAATCTGGGCCTTGATCTCTCTGTTCCCGTTGAGTACATGAAGAAAACATCGCAACGGCTTTCCTTCTACCGGGAACTCGCGGTGGCGGAAAGCGAAGAAGAGGTGGATGCCGTAAAAGCCGGAGTAGAGGACCGATTCGGCCGTGCGCCCGAGACGGTAGCGGTCATCTTTGAAGCCGTAAAACTGAGGCTTAGGGCGGAGAAGATGGCGGTAAGAGCGATCAGCAGACGGGAGGGGAAACTTATCCTCGCTTTCGGAGCAGAAGCGCCTATCGACGCTGGGAGCCTCGTAGGCTTCCTTTCGGCCCGCAGGGGTAGTAGGCTGGACCCGGGAGGCTCGCTGAGCGTGGAGCTGTTGTCCGGCGAAAACGTTCTTGAACTTGCGGGCGCGATTATTGACGCAGCCGGCCTCGGGGCAGGGAGGCGTTTAAGGAACCGATGAAAAGACTTGTCCTTATGACCATGACGATTATGATTCTCCTTTCTGCCGCCTGCCGCAGCGGTCCCGTCAAGGCATTAAGGAAAGACCCTTCCGTTCTCGCTCTGGTGGGCAGGTACTACATCGACAGGACGGACTTCAAATCGGCCCTGGCCTACAACCGGGCGCAGGGGACGAAGGATGCGAACGTTATGAGTAGGGTCTTCGACTCGGTGGTTGAGGAAACGCTGGTGCTGAACGCCGCCACCGGGGATCCGGTCCCGAGAGCACCGCGGCCGCTCGGGCTGTATTCCGAGCCCGCGGCGAGGGAAAGGGCGGTTTCCGCGATTCTCGAACAAAAGGTGTACAGCAGAGTGAGTGTGCCGGCAAAAGACATTAAGGCTTACTACAACTCGCACCAGGACCTCTACAGGAAGGGGGAGGGGGTTCTGATCCGTGGGATACTGCTTGGTAGCAGGAAGGATGCAAGCAAGGTGGGCGCGCTTTTGAAAAAGCACCACTCCTTCGTTGGGGTGGCCCGCCGCTACTCACTGTCGCCCAATAAGGGGGAAGCTCGATATTTCGAGTATTCGGAGCTGCCGGACTACATCGTCTCAATCGTCAAGAGTGCTCCGATAGGAATCCCGACGCAACCTTTTGAAGTATCCCCGGGGAACTACCAGGTACTGCTTGTGGAAAGAAGATACAAGACCTATACGGTTCCGCTGAAGGAGGCCGGGCCCGGCATCCGTCTTCTGCTTTCTGATTCCCTGGGGGCAGCGTTGCACAAGTCGTACATCGGCGAATTGAGACGCCGCTTTAAAGTTGTCATCTTTTGGTCTAGACTGGGATTTGATTACAGGAAGGAGAATCCATGAATAGTAGCAGGCTTTCTTTGATAGCAATAGTACTTATAGCGGTATCCCTCGCGGGGTGGCCAAAAATTGTGGAAGAGGTCGTCATCAAGGTCAACGACGCCATAGTTACCCGAAGTGAATACGAAAGTCGCCTGGAAAGCACGACCAAGGGACTGGAACGCGAGTACAAGGGGCCGGACCTTCAGCAGAAACTGAAGGAACTGCCGCAGCACCTGCTCGAACAGATGGAGGACGAACTTCTTCTTGTCGAGAAGGCCAAGACCATGTACCAGGTCAACATGATAGTGGACCAGCAGGTCAAATCCTTCATGAAGGAGAACAAGCTTAAGACCAAGGCCGATCTCGCTGAGGCGCTCAAAAAAGAGGGTCAGACGCTCGACGATTTCGAAAGACAGGTCACTCTGATCTATATTCCCCAGTTCATGATGAGCAGGGAGATACGCAGTAACATAACGATCAGCACGGCGGAGATCGAAGATTACTTCGTAAAGCACAAGAAAGAACTTGAGACAAAGCCCCGCGTCAAGCTGCAGGAAATTTTGCTCCTGGAAGAACAGTACACTCCGGAACAGGCCAAAGACCTGGCCTCAAGGATAAAGGCCGCATACGACGCCGGCACCTCCTTCGGAGACCTTGCCGCGGAGTACTCTCAGGCCTTTTCCAGGAGCAAGAAGGGCGAGGCCGGCTGGTTCGAGAGGGGCGACCTGAACCCTGCAATAGCTAATGCCGTATTCGCCCTCAAGGCGGGGGGGGTTACCGACCTAATCAAAACCGGGACGGGGTGGTACCTCTTCCGAGTGGAGGAGGTCAAGAAAGCCGAAATGCCGACGCTGGAGAAGGCGCGCCAGAGAATCGTCAACGCCCTTAAGGAAGAGAAGTTCAAGAAGGCCTATAAAGATTACATCAAAAAGCTAAAGACCGAGAATGTCGTCTGGATCAACCCCAGGTACGTGTGACCGGGTTGACTGCCTCGTTTTCCCGCTTCATTTTGGGCGGTGGTTTTTGAGACTGGACGTTTTCCTGAGAAACACCAGGCTGATGCGCCGAAGTGTTGCCAAGCGCGCGGCCGCTTCGGGCCGCATCCTCGTAAACGGCAAGAAAGTAAAGGCCGCCGGAAACGTTCGGGTGGGAGACGTGGTGGTCATACTCAACGCCGACGATTCATCCCGCAGAATCAAGGTATTGAGTGAAGCCGGGAGACCGGTTCCCCGCGGCAGGGAAGCGGAGTATTTCGAGGATGCCTGACTCGCGCGCCGTTCAGGAAGGCGATCCCGCTTTTCCGGAGTCTTTCAGCGTGGGCGGCTCGAGCGGTGTGGTCATCCGCCCGCCTCTCGTACTGGCCCCAATGGCCGGTTTGACGGACGTCACTTTCAGGTGCGTTGTGAGACGATGCGGTGGAGTCGGACTGGTGGTATCTGAACTCCTCTCCTCCGAGGGGGTCACGCGGGACGCTCCGCGCGCCCTCGATAACATGACTATTGCTGCCGAGGAACACCCGGTGGCCCTTCAACTCTCCGGTTCGAATCCGGAGCGCATGGCCGAATCGGCAAGACGCTGTGTTGACCTTGGAGCAGACCTTATCGATTTGAACATGGGTTGCCCGGCGCCCAGAGTGACCAGAAGCGGGGCGGGTGCGGCGCTGATGCGGAATCCAGCGGGGGCCGCCGCCCTGGCTGAGGCGGTGGTGAAGGCGGTTGAGGTTCCCGTTACGGCCAAGTTGCGCCTGGGGTGGTCAGAAGGTGAAAAGAACTTTATCGAAGTGTCACGGCTCCTTGTGGATTCCGGCGTGGCCGCCCTGACGCTTCACGGACGGACCAGAAAACGGGGCTATTCGGGCTCGGCCGACTGGGAGGCCGTCGCGATGCTCAAGGAGAGCGCATCCGTTCCGGTAATCGGAAACGGCGATATCGAAGAGCCCCACCAGGCTCTAGATCGTATGAGGGCAAGCGGTTGCGACGCGATTATGATAGGCAGGGCCGCTCTCAAGAATCCCTGGATCTTCAGCCGGATAGTGCAGCTCGCCGCAACGGGATCCTTTTCCGAACCGTCGAAAGATGAGCGTATCAACCTCATCCGGGAGCACTTAAATCTCCTTCTCGACGGGTTGCCCCCAAAGCCCGCCCTCTTCAGGATGAAGAGTTTTCTCGGCAAGTACACCGCGGGATTGGACGGGGCCGTTTCTCTGAGGAGACGGCTGAATGACTTGAAAACACCGGAGCAGCTTACGGCAGCCTTCGAAGAGTGGGTTTCAGATAGTCGGTACCCATAGCCTACGGGGTGCCGCTTCGGGTTGTAGGAAACGGAGACGGTGGATATAATGGCACCTCTCAGGAGGGAGCGTGAGTCGTGACCGCCAATGACAAACCCTTTGTTCACCTGCACGTTCACACGCAGTATTCTCTGCTGGACGGCGCCTGCCGTCTTGACGATCTCGTGGAGAAGGCGGCCGGGGACGGCTCGGGATACCTGGCGATTACGGATCACGGAAACCTCTTCGGTGCTCTGAAGTTCTACAACAAAGCGCTGAAGGCCGGTCTAAGGCCCATCGTGGGCTGTGAAGCCTACGTGGCTGAGGGTTCACGAACGGACAGGACGAAGGTAAGGGCGAACGGTCGTCGTTCCTACTCGCACCTTCTCCTCCTCTGCGAGAACGAGACCGGGTACCTGAACCTCTGCAAGCTTTCAACCGCTTCCTACCGGGAAGGTTTTCAGTACAAACCCAGGATGGACAAGGAAATCCTGAGGCGGTACCACGATGGACTTATTGCCGCTTCGGCCTGCCTTGGGGGCGAGATTCCGCAGAAGCTACGCAGGGGAGACTACGAAGGTGCCAGAGAAGCCGCGCTGGAGTACCTTGATATATTCGGGGGGGGGAACTTCTACCTTGAACTTCAGAGGCACGGATTGCCGGATCAGGACAGCGTCAACGAAAAAATAGTGCAACTCCATGACGAAACCGGAATCCCGCTGATTGCAACCAACGACGTCCACTTCCTGGACCGTAAGGACTATGACGCACACAACATTCTGATGTGTATCCAAACCGGTCAGAACCGTGAGGAGAGAGCGGCGTCGGGCAAGCTTTCCTACACGAAGGAACACTACTTAAAAAGTCCGGAGGAAATGTGGGATCTCTTCGGAGATTATCCCGACGCGCTGTCAAATACCGTGGCCATCGCCAAGCGTTGCTACTTCAGCTTCGACACGAACTCGAAGCACTATCCCGCCTTCAACGTCCCTGAGGGACACACGCTCAACTCCTATCTGGATCTAATAGCCGAGAGGGGACTGGAGGAAAGGCTGAAAGAGGGCATGGTGGAAAAGGGCGGAGGGGCGTCGCTGGAAGACTACCGCAAGCGTTTCCAGAGAGAGTTGGGGCTCGTCAAGGAGATGGGACTGGCGGGTTATTTCCTGGTGGTATGGGATTTTATCAGGTACGCCAAGGAAAGGGGCATCCCGGTTGGGCCCGGTAGGGGGAGCGCCGCGGGATCGCTTCTCTCCTACTGCATGAGAATTACTGAAATCGACCCGCTGAAGTATGATCTCCTCTTTGAGCGGTTTCTGAACCCCGAGCGCATTGGCATGCCCGATATAGACATAGACTTCTGCAAGAGGCGCCGCTCCGAAGTTATCGAATACGTCACCACCAAATACGGTAAAGGCAACGTTGCGCAGATAGTAACCTTCAGCGAAATGAAAGCGAAATCGGTCATAAGGGACGTGGGAAGGGCGTTGGCTGTTCCGCTCGACAAGGTGGATCGTATCGCCAAGATGGTTCCGGAAGAGGTAGGTGTCACGATCGATAAGGCCCTGAAGGATACCCCCGAGCTGAAGAGTGTATACGATGACGACGGTGAGATCAGGGAGCTTCTGGACATCGCCAGGCGACTCGAAGGATTGACGCGCCATCCTTCCACCCACGCAGCCGGGGTGGTTATCGCTCCCAGACCAATCACCGAGTTCTGTCCGCTATGCAAACTTCCCGGTAAAGACGATGAACTGACGCAGTTCGAGAAGGATGAGATAGAGTCGCTGGGACTGCTGAAAATGGACTTCCTGGGGCTGAAGACGCTTACCATTATCAACGATGCGCTGGAGTTAATCGCGGCCCAGGGGAAGACCGCGCCCAATCTTGATGCGATACCGCTTGACGACGCGGCAACGCTTGAGCTCTTCGGGCGGGGGGATACCGACGGAATATTTCAGTTCGAATCCAGCGGCATGAAGGATGCTCTTCGAAGGCTCAAGCCGGGGCGCTTCGAAGACCTGATCGTGTTGAACGCTCTCTATCGCCCCGGGCCGCTCGATGCTGGAATGATTGACGAATACATCAGCAGGGCGCACAAGAAAAAGAAGATAAAATACCCACTGAAAGAAGTGGAGAAGGTTCTCGAAGAAACCCTCGGCGTAATCGTTTACCAGGAACAGGTTATGAGCCTGGCGAACCTGCTGGCCGGTTTTACCCTGGGGCAGGCCGACGGCCTGCGCAAGGCAATGGCGAAGAAAGATGCCGCGGCCATGCAGTTGCAGAAGAAGGCCTTCCTGGAGGGGTGCGCAAAAAGAGGGGTGGAGTCGGCGCAGGCGGAGGCGATTTTCGACAACATGGAAACCTTCGGCAGGTACGGTTTCAACAAGTCGCACTCGGCTTCCTACGCGTTGCTGGCCTACCACACAGCCTACCTGAAGGTTCACTATCCGACGTGCTTCATGGCAGCCGTTCTCTCCGCAACCGCGGACAAAACGGACGACGTGCTCAAGTACATGAACAGTTGCAGGGAGATGGGGCTAAAACTCCTTCCCCCCGACGTGAACAAGTCGACATACGGCTTCTCGATTGAAGGAGGTGCAATAAGGTACGGCCTTTCCGCGATCAAGAATGTGGGGGCGGCTTCCGTCGAAGGCATTATGAAAGCGAGGAAGCGAATCGGGAAATTTACCGATCTCTTCCAGTTCTGTCGGGAGGTGGACCATTCGAACATGAACAAGCGCGTGGTGGAGAATCTGATACAATCTGGCGCCATGGACGGGTTTCAGGTTCCAAGATGGGATTTA
>Ga0114934_10003058_pt1 | contig 10504 bp, 11 predicted proteins | sample 4SBtaG_2_FD_99695 | JGI IMG/M metagenome (GOLD analysis project Ga0114934, IMG submission 99695) | Deep subsurface microbial communities from Kolumbo volcano to uncover new lineages of life (NeLLi) - 4SBTROV10_white metaG | ecosystem: Environmental > Aquatic > Marine > Volcanic ...
GAAACCCCGATTTAGAAATACCCAAATTTGGGCTATGATAATAGCACAGATTTGTAGTATTTCTTAATTCCCGCAAAAAGCGGGACAGGCAGTCAGAAAAATTTGTGAATTTTTCGGGTTAAATCAGTTACCATTAACTGAAATTTTGGGCTATAAATTTTAATATTTCTTTATTTTCTTCAAAACTGTCACTTTGCAAAAGTTTGATTTTAGTTTGTCTAAAGTTTTGTATGCCCTTAAAATATTGAACATAATGTCGTCGCATCAATTTTACACCAATACGCTCGCCGTAATATTTTACATTTTCTTCAAGATGTCTGATGGTAACATCAACCTTTTCTTTCAATGATGGCGGTTGTAAGGTCTTATTGTTCTTTAAAAATGCCTTGATGGAACTGAACACCCAAGGATTACCTATGGCCGCTCTGCCTACCATAATGCCTTTAACGGGATAATTTTCAAATTTTTCTTTAGCTGTTTGATAATCAGTAATATCTCCATTTCCTACAATAGGTATCGTAATTTCCTTAACTTTACTAATCTTTTCCATCCACGACCAATCGGCTTTTCCTGTGTACATTTGTTGACGGGTACGGAAATGTAATGTCAAAAACTGAATGCCTGTATCTTGTAATTGCTTTACCATTTCAATTAAATCAATCATTTCATCATTCCACCCAATGCGTGTTTTTACAGAAACAGGAATAGAAACAGCCTTTACAATTTGGGTTGTCATATCAATCATTTTGGGAATATCTTTCAATATGCCTGCTCCAGCTCCACGGCGAACCACTTTTTTAACAGGACAACCAAAATTTAAATCAATAAAATCTGGCTGTTGTTGTTCGACAATCTTAGCGGCTTCAACCATCGTTGGAATATCATGTCCGTAGATTTGAATACCAATAGGATGCTCTGTTTCAGAAAATGCCATTTTTTCAATATTCTTTTTGACATTTCGTATCAGTGCATCAGAAGAAATAAATTCAGTAATTACTACATCGGCACCAAAAGATTGACAAATAAGCCGAAACGGCTCATCTGTAACATCTTCCATAGGCGCAAGAAAAACGGGATTTTCTATGGTGTAGGTGCCAATTTTCATCAGCACAAAAATAAAAAAAGCCAATAAACAATATCAGTGTCCGATTTAAAAATCAAAATATAGTGCAGATGCTGTTTCTTTTTGCTTAAAGTCAAGCATTTTAACAAGTTCTTGTTTCGAATGTTTATGAATGTTACCAAAATATAAAGTGTTTTATCAGCAATTCTACCGGATAATGATTACTCCCTTTTCTTTTTAATAAAATTCTGTTTATAGTATTTGAATTTGGGTTAAATTTGTCATCAAATTAACAATAGAATGTATAGAACACACACTTGTGGCGAGTTGAATACCACGCATACCGGACAAACGGTAACGCTGAGCGGATGGGCACAAACAATCCGGGACAAAGGAAAAATGATTTGGATAGATTTACGCGACCGTTATGGTATTACTCAATTGGTATTTGAACAAGGAAAGACAAACGAAACCGTTTGGGAAACGGCACAGACCATTGGACGCGAATATGTTATACAGGCTTCTGGAACGGTCATCGAAAGGATTGCTAAAAACCCGAACCTGCCAACAGGCGACATTGAAATAAAAGTAGAAAGTTTAAAAATTCTCAACACGGCAGAAGTTCCGCCTTTTACCATTGAAGATGAGACCGACGGCGGAGAAGAATTGCGTGCCAAATACCGCTATCTTGACTTGCGACGCCCTGTGATGCAAAAAAATATTTATTTGCGTCACCGGATAACCAAACTGGTGCGGGACTACCTTGACGGCCAACATTTTGCCGAGATAGAAACGCCCTATTTGATAAAATCCACACCTGAAGGTGCTCGCGATTTTGTGGTGCCCTCGCGATTACATCCCGGTAATTTTTATGCTTTACCACAATCGCCACAAACTTTCAAGCAATTATTGATGATTGGCGGTTACGACCGTTATTTTCAGATTGTTAAATGTTTCCGTGATGAAGATTTTAGAGCCGACCGCCAGCCTGAATTTACGCAAATAGACTGTGAGATGTCGTTTGTGGAACAAGAAGATGTCATGAACATGTTCGAAGGGCTTATCCATTTTATTATCAAAGAAATTAGCGGAAAAGACACTGGAAAATTCCCAATCATGTCGTATGACGAAGCCATCAATACTTACGGCTCTGATAAACCGGATCTTCGTTTTGATCTAAAAATTAACAATTTGACCGATACGATAAAAGGCCGGAATTTCAAGGTCTTTGACAGTGCCGAATATATCGGGGGCATTGTTGTTCCCAAGCAAGCGGTAATTTCGCGTAAAATAATTGATCAATTTACTGATTATGTGAAAACGCCACAGGTAGGTGCCAAGGGAATGGTCTATGTCAAATTTAATAACGATAACACTTTTAAATCGTCAATCGACAAATTCTATTCACAAGATGATTGGCAAACCATAGCGGGTAAAACAGGTATGAATCCCGGTGATATTCTTTTTATTTTATCGGGCAACAAACAAGAAACGCTAACGGCATTAGGTCGTTTCCGCTTATATTTGGGTGACTATTTTGACCTTATTGATAAAGAGGCGTTTGCACCGCTTTGGGTAACGGACTTTCCCTTATATGAATGGGACGAAGAAGCCAATCGTTTCAATGCTATGCACCATCCGTTTACATCACCTAAACAAGAAGATATTCCTTTATTTGAAACCAATCCGGCAGCCATGCGTGCCAATGCTTATGATATGGTATTAAATGGTAATGAAATAGGTGGTGGCTCCATCAGAATCCACGATGCCGAGATACAACGAAAAATGTTTAGAACACTCAGTTTAAGTGAAGATGAAATAAACGAAAAATTTGGTTTCATTATCAATGCTTTCAAATACGGTGCACCGCCGCACGGTGGGATTGCTTTCGGTTTAGACAGAATTGTTGCGATATTAGCAGGCACATCGTATATCCGCGATGTCATTGCCTTTCCAAAGAATAATGCCGGCCGCGATTTGATGCTGGATTCACCATCCAAAATTAGTGATGAGCAATTAGATGAGCTTTCGCTCGTTATAAAAAAAACAGAACCTATTAAAAAGTGAACAAACTTAGTCAATATATTATTGTTGTCACTATTTTAATTTTTGCCTTATTATCGGGATGTAAAAAACCGAAGAAATATTCTGATATTCCGGCAATTACCTTCGCGAAATTTCTACTGAAAGATACGATAGATGCTTTAGATAATCCCGTCTTGCGCGGCACACTGGTTTTTGATTTTGTTGATGGTGACGGCGATATTGGTTTGATGGAAGGCGATACCACAAGTCCTTTTGACAGCATTTATTTTTACAATCTCTATCTCACGGAATATTATGCCGTAAACGACAGTTTTGTTGAAAGTAACCCTGTTGTTCCTTTTCACTACCGGATACCTTATGTGGCAGCTACAGGACAAAACAAAACGCTCAAAGGTTCCATAAAAGTAAATATTGACTATAACTATCCACTTTCAAAAGATACGGTTTATTATTCATTTTACATTTATGACCGGGCGCTGCATCAGAGTAATATAGAAAAAACCCCGGTTATTATCTTAACCCAATAGCATTATTTCTCACTTATGAAAATCAATAAATTTATGAAGATGGCAGATATAATTCATTTGGATTATCATCTATTATCTGTCCTTTACCGTTTTAAAATTAATTTGGGATTTGGCGAAAAATCTGTTGAACAGATTTGTAAGGAAAATAATGTAAACCCTGATTTTTTTCTTGAAATAGCGAATGCTTTTATTGACAAAGATTATTTTCCTGATGATGAATTGCAAAATTTTTCTTTGTCTATTATTATTGACTATTTGAAAGCTACCCACCGTTACTATACAGAAGAAAAAATCCCTGAATTGGAAAATCTTTTTCAAATACTTACCAATAATGGCACATCAAATAACCTGAAAATGATTCAGCAATTTTTTGAAAAATATCTTGATGAGTTTCATAAACATATTAATCGTGAAGAACAAACAGTATATCCATATATTTTGCAACTTGAAAATGATTTTACCAGAGAAAAAACTACTGCTGAATTTCTTAAACTATTAGAACAATATACTATAACCAACTATGAAACAGAACATGATGATATAGAAGAAAAATTGTTTGACCTTAAAAACATTCTAATAAAATATATTCCACCAATGGATGATTATCACCTCATTCATCAGATTCTATCGAAACTTTTCAGGTTAGAAAAAGACATTAATGACCATTCGCACATAGAAGACAAAGTTCTGATTCCTAAAGTAAAAAAAATGGAGAAACAATTTTTGGAACAAGTTAAAAACAGGAAGATAGCTATTGTCTAATGAAAAACATTAAAATCATAGTTGATATTTCTTCTTACTTGATACGGAAAGCCGTTTTGTCCTTGATATATGAAAATTTTTCCGCAACAGAGGTAATTTTGGTTAATTCAAAAGATAAAAATAACCTGACAGCTATAATACAAGTTCAAAAACCGGACATTATACTATTGGATAATACAGATATTGTTCTCAATAATTTTATTTTTAAAGACATTTATTTTGTGGGTATAATTGTTGATAAGACTACTACAATAAACCATGATATTTTTGATGAAATACTTTCAATAGAAGATTCCCAAAGCACCCTTATTCATAAATTACAAAGCGTTTTTAATAAAATAAACCAATCAAAAATCAAGGAATCTAAGTCTGACGAGCTTAGTATTCGTGAAAAAGAAATATTGAAAGCCATAGCACAAGGGCTTACTAATCAAGAAATTGCAGAAAAATTATTTTTAAGCATCCACACCATTACAACGCACCGGAAAAATATTACAGCCAAACTTGGCATTAAAACCATTTCAGGATTAACGCTCTATGCCCTACTGAACGGTTTGGTTAATTTAGAAGAAACAAAATTGAAATAGTTATTCGCTCTGTTCTCCTATAACTTTTCAAAAGTTTTAAACTTTTGAAAAGTTTCCGCGAGAACTTTATGGCTTTACTTCTCAAGGTTATCAGGGTTTCAAACCCTGAGGAGTCTCATTTATTATTCTGTATTTCCAGGTTGTAAATAATTGATTCCAATTGTCTGATATATTCCCGTTTTTTGAATTTAGGTCCGTAGAAATAGCCCTCGGCAGTGATAACACGGTTTCGTTTTTGGTCTAGTGTCGTTACGCTCACAAAAGGACCACCCATATAATCATTTTCTACTCGCCAAAGCCCTCTAACTTCTGCAAAGTATTGATCGTGAAACAAAAATGTATTAAATTTTAATCCTATGCGGGTTTCTGTGGTCATCCATGTGCCATCAAGTGGACCGGGTAGATATTTCTTAAGAAATTCATTGCGTTTATTTACCAAAAAATCAAGTGTAAATGTATTCGTATCTGCATAAGGATACGAATAAACAATTAACCCTTGACTTAATTCCGGGTCTTCACGCGAAATCCACGCGAAATCAGTTGTATCAATATTAATGTTATATCCGGTAGGGACAGGCATATAAATATTAAATTTATTTTTCAGAAAACCAATAACCTTTCCGTTTGGTAGTTTTTTATAACCGGAAACGATACGCTCTCTTTCTTTAGCATTAATTAGCGATACAATCTTATCCCGTTGTTTTGAAAGTGCTTTCGACATAGCAATATCGTTTGGTGCTTTACAATCAAAAATCAGTTGCCCTTTTGCCCAAATATCCTTTTTAATAATTATTTGTGCAGAATCTCCCGGGGTCATTTTGTCGATATTAATAAAGATTAGGTTCCGGTGGGTCTTAAAAACATAATTAAAATCGGTATTAGCAATGTGAGCTATTGTAAAAATGGGTTCTTCTTGTGGCAGCGAAGGATAAGGTTTTGTGAAAATTTTCTTCAGCGTATCGCCTGTAGCACCTTCCCAATAGATGGGATCAATAACAATTATAATTTCTCCGGGTTTTCCCGTAATATTAGGTAATAGTCCACCATTTGTTTTAGTATTACATCCTTGGTTAAATATTCCAAAGAGAAATACGATTAAAATTAATGAAAATGTTCGTTGCATTATATTCTGTTTTAACTTTGACAAAATTAAAGTTTCCTAAAAAAAACAAAATTACAAACTTTAAAAAATAAAGGAGACTTCTGTTTGAATAATAACCTGATTTGGAAAAAAATATTTTCACAATACAACAATGTTTTTAAGAAATTTTGATAATTTTATCCCAATATTTCTGTAAAATGCCAAATCCAATTTATATTCTGTTAATTTTTCTCGCAGGAATAATTTTAGGATTATTCCTTAACAAAAGCAGAAATCTAACCATTTTGTTATTGTTGTTAATTTTCCTTTCGGGAAGTATTCTCCCATTTTTAGGATTTTGGAAAGCATTCTTTAACCATTTTGGTGCGGCATCCGGCAATTTTTTTGGCATAGAAATATCATCTATAATACTTGATGAATCCCGTGCACTATTATTGTGGATAATAAACCTTTTTGGATTCTTTGCGTGGCTTTTTTTAATAGATTTCATATTGTTACAAAAAAAATCAAATGCACAAAATCCCGGTAATCATGCTACTGTAAAATTGATTCGATATTTACTATTCTTTTTTTTCATAAATCTGATGATTTTAAGTAATTCACTGCTTATTACTACAATTTCGATGATGCTTTCTTTCATTTTTATAATCGGTCTTTTTAAAAGCATCATGAGCACAAAAGAATATAGTATGAGACTGATTTTGATGTCTTCATTTTTTGTCTTTTTAATAACAGCCTTGTTAATAATGATTTTTTATAAAAATCCTTATCTTTTTTCAAATCTTCCGGATACTGTTAATTTCCTTTTTATTTCAGGAATATTGCTTTTATTTAGCGTTTTTCCTCTTATTGACAAAGTGGAAAAGGAAACGCTCAACCAAAAGGGTATTTTCCTGTTGCTGTATCAGACCATTTTTATTTCTGCTGTCTTTTTTGTTCTTTATTTGTTATCACAGCACATTGAAAGCAAAAGAATCCTTAATGCAATGGCTATAATGGGGCTGTTGACTTACCTTTTTTCTTCTTTTATGGCATCCGGACAAATTTCAGCTTACAAAATATTGAACTATAACACTTCCGGGCAATTCGGACTAATGGTATCTATCATTGGACTTGGTCGCTATTTTGACATAGACAATTATTTTATTTTGGTAAGCATATTCCTTACGCATTTTTTTGCTAAAGCAGGTATTTTTTTGTTGGTTTCCGATTTGTCGGAAGATAAAATTTCGCATTGGTCATCATTGCGTAAAAAAACGGTTTTTCTTTTTTTCTTTGGTATTTTTATTTTTGGTCTTGCCGGATTTCCACCCTTTCCAGCCTTTTTTGGTCGATGGAAAATATTTACCCACTTAGTAAATTATAAGATGTATGACTGGATCATTGCTTTTGGGATTGGTTTTTTACTGGAAGCCTATTATCTTTTGCGGTGGGTTGCAGGCATTAGTAAAAAAGAAAAGACCCCACGCACCGAACATATATCTATGGCAGGTTGGCTTTCGGCATCTTTTACTTTTATTCTTTTTATTCTATCCAGCAACTTCTTGATGCTTTATATGAATAATGTCAGCGATTTACGGCTTTATATATTAGCAATGATATTTTTACTTTTTTTGCTGTCTTTTACACCTCCCCTTGCACAGTTTGTATTTTCAATAGGCTTACTGCTTGATATTAATTTAGTAACCCATTTATCTTTATCCGATATTCGTTTAATTCCCATCGGTATTATAATATTATTCGCCATACTGCTTCTCATACCAAATTTGCGAAAGCATAAGCATCAGCCCGGACTTAATGCCATTATTCTATTGATGGCATGGAGCGCTATTATTCCGGTTATTGCTACTCAATGGATGACGGTCATTTATTGGAGCTTTCTTTTTATTGCAGGTACTTTTCTATTTATGCTCCATAGAAATAAACTTAAAGGACAAGCATTATTTTTTATTCTTTTTTCTTTCGTCGGTATTTTAACCGCTTCTATAGGACTGCTGTCGTCAATAACAAAAAACGGAAACTTTGAAATTGCTGCATTCGCTTGGCAAGACAGTTTATTGCTACATAAGGGGTTAATGATTACAGGTGCGGCCATTTTCTTTATTGCTTTTTTGGTGCTTTTGGGGTCGGCATTAAGCCGGCGACCAAATGTTGCTACCGGCTATTTTACATTCCGCAATATTTTGGCAGAGAGCTTCGAGACATTAATCGCTTCACAGCTCATTCTTTATATATTCCAAATTATTATTACCGTTGGTGTGTTTTTATTTTTAGTTACTATTGTTTAGTAAGTTATGTGCAAATTTAAAAAAAAAATATTACAATATAATGAATTTCTTGAAATTGAAAAAGAATTCCATGACAATTATGCTAAATGCGTAAATTGGGATAAACCAGTATCGGAGAGATTAAGTTATGAAACAGAAAATGATAGCTCTATTAAAATTGAAAAACGGTTTATAAAAATGCTTGGTAATATAAATGGTAAAAGAATATTGGACATTGGCTCAGGTTCTGGCAATGCTGCTTTATACTTAGCTAAAAAAGGAGGTATTGTGACAAGCATAGACATTGCACCTGAATTAATAAAAGGTTGTAAATTTAGAGCACAAAAGAATGAATTAACAGTAGACTTTCAAGTAATGGACGCACAATATCTTAAATTTACCGAGAATTCATTTGACATAATAATAGGCTTTAGAACTATTCATCATTTACAAAACATCTATAAATTTCTCAATAGTGCATTTTTTTTGTTTAAAAAAAGGAGGGTTTATTATGCTTGTTGAACCCCAAAAATTTAATCCATTTGTTGAATTCGGTCGTAAGTTTATAAAAAACAGCCATGAAAAGCACAGAACTTCAACAGAACACCCTTTAGTCCCCAAAGACATTAAATTAATGAAAAAAATATTTGGCAACATTGAAAAATACGAATTTCAATTTCTAAGTGCTTCATGTTATGTTTTTAATTTGTTAGGTTGGAAAAAACTTTTTAAAATATTCGATTCGATTTTTATGTTTTTGGATAAAATACTTTGGTATATACCTTTTCTTAGACCTATGTATTGGCAGGTCTTGATAAAATGTTATAAGAATTAGGACATTTAGTAAAATTAATCAAATGGTTATATAATTAAAAACTTGCCCATAACAATTTATAAAAATAATAGTCGGGACAGTGGTAAATTTAGGGCTTGTGTCCGCTTCAACATTCTTGTAACTTGACAAAAAAGTACCATGTAATCGGCTACTATTCTTATATAAACCGATATAAGTTAAAATAAACATTGTTTTATCTAGGAAATTCCTAATAATCATTTTGCATCTTTTTCATTATCTTTGTTTCCTGAAAGAAAGTAATTATTAGAACTAACTTCCCTTTTCTCAAAATTTATTTAATGAAGTATAACAAGTTAACACCGGAAGAAGAACAGATTATCCTGCGAAAGGCAACAGAAGCACCCTATTCAGGAAAGTACTATACTTTTGATAAAGACGGCACTTATCTTTGCAAACGATGCAATGCATTGCTTTACCGGTCTAAAGACAAGTTTAATGCCCAATGTGGCTGGCCCAGTTTTGATGATGAGATACCGGATGCCATAAAACGAATCCCTGATGCTGACGGAAGAAGAACAGAGATTGTTTGTGCTAATTGTGGTGCACATTTAGGACATGTTTTTGAAGGCGAAGGATACACACAGAAAAATACCCGTCATTGTGTTAACTCTGTCTCATTATCGTTTGTTCCGGTAGAAATTAATCGTTCTGTGTTACTACAGCGTGCTATCTTTGCGGGTGGTTGTTTCTGGGGAATGGAACATCTTATTAAAAAACAAGAAGGCGTTGTAAGCACTACTGTAGGCTATATTGGTGGACATACTAAAAATCCAACCTATCAGGAAGTTTGTACACAAAAAACAGGATTTGCCGAAAGCGTGGAAATCTATTTTGATCCGTCAATAGTGTCTTACGAAACGCTTGCAAAGCTGTTTTTTGAAATTCATGATCCCACAGAATTAAACCGGCAAGGTCCCGATGTAGGTGATCAATATCGTTCCGAGATTTTTTATGTGAACGAAGAACAAAAGCATATTGCTGAAAAACTGATTAATATCTTAAAGGAAAAAGGATTGAATGTGGTTACCAAAGTAACACCCGCAACAACTTTCTATCCCGCTGAAGACAAACATCAGGATTATTATCAAAATTATGGTGGTACGCCCTATTGTCACATCCGGACAAAACGATTCTAAAAAAAGGTGGCAAAGTCTGATTGATTAATAATTTCCTGCTCGCCGGTAACCATATTTTTTACAGATACTGTCTTGTTTTTCAGTTCTTCATCTCCAATAACAGCCACAAAGGGAATATGTTGTTTATTGGCAAAATCAAACTGTTTTTTCAATTTGAC
>Ga0114934_10003059_pt1 | contig 10502 bp, 8 predicted proteins | sample 4SBtaG_2_FD_99695 | JGI IMG/M metagenome (GOLD analysis project Ga0114934, IMG submission 99695) | Deep subsurface microbial communities from Kolumbo volcano to uncover new lineages of life (NeLLi) - 4SBTROV10_white metaG | ecosystem: Environmental > Aquatic > Marine > Volcanic ...
ATCAGCACCAACACTTCTAAAATTAAGTTTTATCTTGTAACTGAATTTTGGAGCTCCTAATTCTAGTTCTTTAACATTAGCTTGCCTCTTAATCAAATTAGAAAAATTCTCTAATACAGATTTCACTGAATCATCTTTTGTTTGAACTTTTACTTTTTGAACCGGCCATCTTACTCCAAGCCTAGCATTATCTCTAGCAGCCAATATGGATCCTATTAATTCAAGAGCAGTACTGTATTCTTCTTCTATAGTTTCTTTTATGTGTTCTTCTCTTAGCTCTGGGAAGTCATAAAAACTAATACTTTCTTCTGTAAGTAAGAATTTTTCTTTTAATTCTAAATAAACTTTTTCTGAAAACATTGGTGCAACAGCACTAAATAATTTTAAAGCTTCAAAGAAAGTTCTTCCTGCAACTTGTAAAACTATTTCTCTACCACTAATATCTTGGGTTTTCTCTCTGACTACTTTAATATATTTTCTACTTAAATCTAAGAATAATTTTTCAATAATACTTGGAATTTCATTTAATTCATAATTAGCAATTTTTTCTTGAACTTGCTTTATAGTTGAGTTTAATCTTGAAATTATATGATATTCTTCTTCCTCAAGATCTAGTTCAAATAATTCGTTTTGTTCTTTTAATTCTATAGGAACATGAGCTTGTTGCAACAAGTACTTAGCAGTATTCCAAATCACAAAAAGATTTCTGTGCTTAACTTCCACATCGTCCATGTTATAACTCATATCAAGACCAGGAGCTGCAGCACCAATCATGTAATACCTCATAGTATCTGCTCCATACTTATCAATAATCTCGCTAGGCAAAATGTAATTCCCAATACTCTTAGACATTTTTCTACCTTGACTATCATTGACAAATCCGTGCATGTAGCAAGCCTTAAAACTAGGTTTGTTCATTGAGATCATGCTAGTTATATGCAATAAGTTAAACCAACCACGAATTTGATCTTTACCTTCTAAGATGAAATCTGCTGGGAATAATTCTTTAAACTTATCCTCTTCTTTAGGAAAATCTAAACAGTTCCAACTAGTTGTTCCAGCATCAACCCAAACATCAAGAATATCAGGTATTCTCTTCATTGTGCCTTTACAACCTTTAGTAGTACATTTGAATGTTATCTTGTCTATGTGAGGCTTGTGAAGATCTTCAGGTAATTTACCTGCTAATTTCTTTAATTCTTCCTTATTACCAACAACTTCATAATTTTCACAAACATCGCATTTCCAAACAGGAAGAGGAGTACCCCAGAATCTTTGTTTAGTTATAGAGTTATCTCTCAAGTTATTAAGCCAACTGTCAAAAGCATTGTAAGCAGCTTTTGGAACCCAAGTTATCTTGTTGTTCTCCTCTATGAGTTTTGGTTTCAAATCTTCTATTTTAAAGAACCATTGTTTAGTTGTTCTGAAAACAACTGGGTTGTGACATCTCCAACAATGAGCATAATCATGAGCAACATCTTTTTTAGAAATTAAAGCGCCTGAGCGTTCTAATGCTTCTATGAAAAAGTTGTCGTCTTTCTTAGCAATTTTCCCTGAGAATTCTTGCATTGATTCAGGAAATACTCCTTGTTCATCTATGGTGTTGTAAGCAGGCAAACCATTCTTTATTCCTACTTCATAATCTTCAGGTCCACAACCTGGAGCACAATGAACTAAACCTGAACCTGCACTTGTATCAACATACTCTTTGCTTAAGATCACTGAATGTAGCTTCTCGTGATTTTGTTCTAAAGTTTTATAATCATTTAATTTGAAAGGGTGCTCGTACTTTAAGCCTTCTAATTCTGTTCCTTTAAATTTTTTCAAAACTTCTACATCTTGTAATTTCATAGAGGCTGCTTCTAAAACTGATTCAAGTAAATCTTCTGCCACTATCCAAGTTTCTTCTTTAATTTTTATTTTTACATAAGTTATTTCTGGGCCTACCATTACAGCTAAATTAAAAGGAATAGTCCAAGGAGTAGTAGTCCAAATAACTATGTAATCATTAACAGAATCTTTTACTTTGAACTTTACAAATATACTTGTGTCAATAACATCTTGATATTCGCACTCGTGCTTTGCAAGAGCTGTTGCACAATCAGGACACCAAGTCATTGTTTTTAAGCCTTCGTATAACCTACCGTTTTCATGTGCTTTTTTAACTAACCACCATTCTCCTTCTATGAACTCGTCTTTTATAGATTGGTAAGCATTGTCAAAGTCCATCCAGACACCCATGCTTTTGAAGTCTTCATTCATTGCTTCCATGTTAGTTATGCATAGCTTCTTGCATTCTGCTATGAACTTTGCAACTCCAAATTCTCTAATATCATCTTTACCGTGCAATCCTAGTTTTTTTTCTGTAGCGTTTTCTGTTGGTAAACCATGCATATCATAACCTGCTCGGTCCCAAACATTGAAACCTTGACTCCTTTTGAATCTTAGGATCATGTCTTTTAAGGATTTGTTCCAAGCTGTTCCTACATGAACTTTTCCACTAGTATAAGGAGGCCCGTCTAAAAAGTAATAGGATTTACCACCTGCCCTTTTAGCTTTTACTTTAGCATATATGTTGTTTTTAGTCCAATAACTAAGTATTTCTTCTTCCACTTTCTTGAAATCGTAATTTTCCATTTTATTTACCTATAAAGTTAAGTTACCGTCTGTGCCGTGAATGTCATTAATGCCAAAAGCATTCATGGCATGGCCAGGCGGAGCATAACAGGTTCGCTTGCTTTTTTCCTGCGAGCGGTTCTGGTATGCGTAGTAGGTAACTTAACGTTTTTTCATAATATTCTTTTTATTTTTTCTATGTTTAATTTTCTTTTTATTTTCTGATTGAGAAAGATAGATCTCTTAAAGTTTCTTTTTTTAAACCTTTAAACTTCTTATATTCGCTAGGAGTCATTCCAAAAGTTGCTTTACTTATTTCTGCTGTTAATATTGCAAAATCTTTTTTTTCTTGAACTCCCCTTTTTTGCCATTCATCAGTTAACTCATCTCTTATTGCTATTCCTCTAACTCTTTTTTCTATCCAATCTTTCGAATAACCTTTTGCTTTATATATTTCTTTCATTCGTTTCTGAGCTAGTTCAGGATTTTGAATTTCTTCAACTCGATCATAACCTACTTGAGCAAGCCAGTGCTTAAAAGGCTCAGCTTTCTTAGAAGGAATACTTTGAATTAATCTAAAAGCACCTTTAGTGGAAACACAATTTATTTTTTGTTTACCACCTGCAGTAATAATTTCAAGGGGGGTGGCAATTTGCCCCCACCCTTCTTTAAAACTTTCATCTCTCCTTCTCATATCTTTCAAATAACCAGAAGGATCTTTTGAATCAACTAAAGCACTAACAATATCAACTGCTACGAACCACCATTCATTATTGAACCAAGTTCTTCTAATCTTCTTGTCTTGAAAGACAACTAATGCTTTTTTCGAATCCATTTTATCATATATAATATTATTTTGTTTTTTTCTTTCTTTTAAAAAGAGTTTTATTTCTAGCAAGTTTTTTTCCTCAACTACTGTCCAAAAAGATAGTAGCCCTATTAAATAATAATAGCAATAATACTAATAATGATGCCAGAAATTCCAATTCCTCTAATGATTGAGGCTTTCATAGACTAAAAGAGGAAAAGAGGAGTTTAAAAAATTAACTGATTTAAGAATAAAATTAAATCTTTGGATAAACATCATCTTTCATTAAGACTTGTTGTGTTTTAACTACAGATGTTCTTGATGAAAACATCTTATCAATAGTTGAAGTGAATTCTCCGATTAATATTAACTCGTTCTTCATAGTCATAACAGCCACTTTTTGACCTTTTTTAAGATTAGAAGTGTATTTAACAATGTTTTGTGGCAATAACCTTACTCCTTGAGTTAACTTTTTTACTATTTCATCAACTACCCAAATCTTTGCTAAGTGAAAAACTGCTGTTTCTACAGGCAATAACATTTTTCTTAACTCAGAATCATCACCTTCCTTGTAATAATGATAAGCGTCAGCAAGATCGTGAAGAGTAACAAGATTAGTTGATTCATTAAAAGGACCTGCTTTTGTTCTTCTAAGTTCAGCCATGTGAGCTCCAGTATCAAGATGTAAACCAATGTCATGAACTAATTTTCTAATATAAGTTCCTCCTTGAACACCTGCTTTGAAAAGAACATCTTGTCCTTTCATTTCTAAGAAATCTAGGTAATAAACCTCTCTTTCTCTAACTCTTCTTTTAACAGCTGATTTTACAGGAGGTAATTGTTTAATTTTACCAATAAAATCTTTAAAAACCTTCCTAACCTCATACTCCTCCACAGGCCTGTGAATATGCATTACGCAGACATACTCTTTTCCTGCAGGCAATAACGCGCTAAGAGCTCTTGTTGCTCTATTAACACCCATAGGTAAAACTCCTGTAACTCCTGGATCAAGAGTTCCTGAATGACCCATCTTCTTAACTTTAAGAATTCCTTTTGCATAAGCACTGACTTGATGACTAGTAGGACCAGGAGGTTTATCTATTACAACAATTGAAGAATCTAATAATTCTTCTGTAGTTCTATCTTCTGGTTTCTTGCCATAAGTAGGATTAGTTTGATAATCTTCTTTTTCTTTAACAAAAACTATTTCTTCTTGCTCTTTTTCAAATGGTAATAAGTCATCAGCCATGAGCTAGATGGATTAAGATGAGAGTTTAAAAAATTATTTGAATTTAAACCAATCCTTTTAAAAACCCTTATTTTTTCTACATTATTATGACCAAGGTCGGTTTTCAGTATGAGGATATGTACTTCACTAGGAAGATAAAAAACGATAAAGATGTAGTCATATTTAGCTTCCTAAAATTTTATTATTTTGAAATTCTTACAGATACTCTTAGAGAAATTGCAGAGTTTGAGATTGAAGATGATGGTTCAACAATATTCTTTGATTGTAATGAGAAACACATGATTAACAAGATGAACAGAATCTTAGAAGATGGTTTTAATAACCTTTATAACAAAATTAACGGAAAAAGAGTTATTTACATTACAGAAGAATCAAGTATCCCATTAATTGGCAGTAACGAGTTTGGTCTTATTGATCGAGGAACTAATATTATTGAAACAGGTCCTCTTACAGGTTGTAATCTTAATTGTATTTATTGCAGTGTTGATGAAGGAATAAACAACAAGTTGTACGACTACATAATAGATCATGAATACCTTATCAATGAGATAAACAAGGTTTCTAAAATAAAGGTTCACGAAGTAGAAGTTAATATTGGCCCTCATGGAGAACCATTACTATACCCTAAAATCGTTGAATTTATTCGAGGATTAAAAGAAAATCCAAAGATAAAAATTGTTAGCATAAATACTAATGGAATTATTTTGAACAAACAATTAATAGACGAACTTGCAGACGCTGGTCTTACAAGAATTAATCTTAGCATAAATAGTTTAGACCAAGAACTAGCAACAAAACTAGCTGGCAAACCTTATCCGTTAAAGCACATTCTTAGAATGATTGATTATGGTAAAGATAAGATTAATTTTTTATTAGCACCAATCATCGTCCCTGGTTTTAATGACGAACAAATAAAACCTTTATTAGAACTTAGCAAGACTATCAAGAGCGATTTTCCAACTATTGGTTTTCAGAACTTCTTGAGCTATAATAAAGGCAGAAATCCTACTAAACAAAGAAGTTGGGAAGAGTTTTATGAACTATTGAAAAAAGAGAATGAAGATCTAAATGTAAAGATTGATTTTACTAATCAAGATTTCAAGATTTTTGAAGATAAAGCTTTAACTAGGCCTATGAAAAAGAACCAAACCATAGACGTTGAAATAGTTATGCCTGGACGATACCCTAAAGAATATATTGCAAAAGCTTTTGATAGAGTAATCACTATTTCTCAAGTTGAAAGAGAATTAAAAATAGGACAAAAAGTTCGAGTTAAGATTTACAGAGAGAAACACAATATTTACAAAGCTCAATTATTAAGATAAATAATTATAAAATCGTTGTTGCCTTTTGAAAAAAGGCTTAAAACTTTGAAAAAGTTTTTTTGCCTTAAGGTGACGTCCGCAAAACTTCATCTATAAGTTAAAGTTTTGCAGTCAAGGCAACAGTGAGCTTACGATTTTTTTCAGTAAGCGAACAAGGTTTTTAATTAAAAAACTAAAAACTCGTTTTTATTAAAAGCAATCACTATTGTCGACAGCTGCTCGAGCTGAACTTATAGATGAGCTCTCACTGACGCTGCCAAAATTTTTGACAATAGCGATTGTAGTTTTGTTAAGGAAAAAGAAAATGATTCAAGAAACAAAATATTATTCAAAATTACTAGGACAACTCCCAAAAGGATGTAAGCAATGCGTTCGAGGAGAAAAACTAGTAATATTTGTAACAGGCGTTTGTCCACAAAAATGTTTTTACTGCCCTATCAGTCCTAACAAACAAGATAAGGATATTACTTATGCGAACGAGCGATTAGTAAAAAAAGATGATGATTTAATAGCAGAAGCTAAAGATAATAGTGCTAAAGGAGCTGGTTTCACAGGAGGAGATCCTCTTGCAAGACTTGAAAGAACTTGTAATTACTTAAAATTGTTGAAGAAAGAGTTTGGAAAAAGTTTTCATTGTCATCTTTACACCCCTTTAATTCTTGTTACCGAAGATAGTTTGAAAAAACTTTATGATTCTGGTTTAGATGAGATAAGATTCCACCCTGATTTTGAAAACCAAAAAGGAAAAAAAGATTGGAAAAAAATGTTATTAGCATCAAAATTTGATTGGGATGTAGGAGTAGAAATACCTGTTCTTCCAGATAAATTAGAAGAGATGAAAGAACTAGTTGATTTTATTGCTAAAAATTCTTTTTCTAAAGAAAAAAATGGTTTCAAGTTCTTAAACCTCAACGAGTTAGAAGTTTCTGAACTTTGTGAAGAAGCATTTGAAAAAAGAGATTACAAAATTAAAGAAACAAATTATTATGGTGTTGAAGGAAGTGAAGAAGTAGCCATTGAGTTAATGAAATACGTTGAAAAAAAAGGTTACGAATTTGATGTTCATTATTGCACTTGCACTCTTAAAGACAAGGTTCAAATGGGTAATCGTTTAAAATTAAGAGCTAAAAACTTAGCTAAAAGTTTTGACAGAATAGTTGAAGACTCATTACTATTTAGAGGAGCAATTTACTTGAATATGATTCCTGATTCTGGTTATGAAAAAAGAATGGAATTCATGAGTGAAGAAGAGAAAAAGAAAGAAATTGTTTTATTAAAAGAACTATTTGATAATATTAAGAAAAAACTTCACAAAGAAGACAAAGACTTATTTTTAGACGAACACAAACCAAGAATTCTTATTAGTGCAAAATATTTAGAAAATAATTACAAAAAAATCTTAAAACTCGAGGAGAAAGCTACTTGCACCACAGTCCTAGAATACCCTACTTACGACTCATTTCCACTAGAAATTGATTTTTTAGGAAGAGAGTGAAAATAAAAATACTTTACTATTGCAACTTATGCTAGCACCTAGAGCTGAGTTATGAGCTCGTGTTTTAGAGCGAAATAAAGGTCAGCTCGCCCTAGCATAAGTAAAAAATCAAAGTTTGTTAGGACACTATTCTAAATACTCTCCTTAAAAAAAATAGTCAAGTATACAATCTCCTTTTACGCTAACAAACTTAATTAAATCAAACTAAATTCTTTCTTCATCCAATCAGGATAATTTCCCTCTAAGACTTCTTCCTTAGTAAGCCATTCATAAGAAGAATGCTCATGAGATAACTCTACTTCTCCAGAAACATACTCGCAAAGAAAAGTAACTCCCATTACTTGCTCATTATCATTCACAAGAAAAGTCCAAGTATTAACAGGCTTGATTATTTTTATTTTCAAATTAGACTCTTCTAAAACTTCTCTATGCAAAGCTTGTTCAGGAGTTTCTCCAAATTCAACCCCTCCACCAATAGTATCAAAAGTATTAGGATTAACATCCTCAATAGAACTCTTCTTAGTAACTAAATATTTACCATTTTTATTAACAATGCCCTTAACAGCAAACCTAAATTTTTTATTAACCATTTTAAATCATCTTTTCTAGTTATTACAAATTCGAGCTTAATACTTCATGTTTTAACTTGATGATACAAGTTCGAATAATGCTCGAATTGGTAATTCCAACAATTGGCAACTATTTGTGAGCCGTAATACCCCAACATTTATGTTGGGGATAGGCGAACATAATCATTTATTGCCAATTGTTGTTATCTTTTTCCGCAATTAATAAAACATGAAACTTTAATCTTTTTGAAACTAAAATCTTGAAACCAAGTTTTTCAATTTCTTCTTCTAATTGTTTATGTTTAAAAGCAAAATGTAATAATCCTTTCTCTTTTCCTTCAAGAGGAATGTAAGTTTGATCATCAACCATTTCATATAATAATCCATAATCTAAATCGCGATATTTATTTCCTTCAACATGTTCTTGTCTAAAACTCTCCCTATTAGAAATTTTTAAAGCAAACAAACCGTTTTTATCAAGAACTCTATAAACCTCTTTAAAAACATCTAAAATTTTATCCTTAGTATTGTGACTTAAACTTTGAAAAGCAGAAACTAACTGGAAAAAATTATTTTGAAAAGGAAGAGTTTCAAAAACATCTTTTTTCTGAAGATTAAGATTAACATTTGCTTCTTTAGCGTTTTCTAAAGCTTTAATTAAACCTTGTTCAGAAATGTCTAAACCATAAGCATTAATTCCTGTTTTAGCTAATAAAACAAGATATTCTCCTTCACCAAAACCAAGATCTAAACAATTAGTTATGTTTCTTTCTTTTAATAATTCTTTTAGTTCTTCTGAAAATTCTGCTTTAAAATGAGAAGGCACATTTTTCTTACTCCAAACAGCATCATAATGAACCATTTTTTTCTCCAATCAATTTTTTATAAGTTTTTTCCAAATCTTCTTTAGTTTTTGAATTACAATCATTAGTGGTTACATAACCAGGATACTTCTCATGAAAAACTTCTGACTTTGATTTTATTGGTTGCCAAGAATCTTGATTAGTACCGTGAAGAGGAAATAATTTTGAATGTAAATGATCAACACCAAAACCTTCAAAAACAATTGCTGTTCTACCAACATCTTCAAACTTCTCATCAAGAAGCTTAGCTACTTTCTTATTAAACTTCATCATCCTAGAGATTAATTCATCATCTTGATCAACAAAATAACTAGTATAATGTTTTTTTGGTATAACAACAGTTACTCCCTCTGTATTAGGATAAATACTTAGAAAAGCCAAGAACTCATCATCCTCTAGTAATTTGTATGAAGGTGCTTCTCCACTAACAATTTTACAAAATATACAAGTTTCACTTGTATTCTTAGAAATCTTTGATTTTTTTTGAATATGAGCTCCCATAATTATCACAATCATAATTTAATCTAATTTTTCCAAACATTCTTTAGCTTTCCTATAATGATCATTATTTAATAATTTTAATCTTTCTTCATCAGGATAATTAGCCATTGTTTTTTTACAACCATTAACGATAAAAATGTTATCCATTTCCCAACCGTGAGTTCCTGATTTTTCTTCAGCTATTTTCAAAATAGTTTCAGCTTGAAAAATTATTGGTTCTTCTCCAGGTTTGCAAAAAGCAGTAGTTTCTAAATACTTTGCTTTCCTATTTTTAATACCTTTCATTAATCTTAAAAAACCATCTGCACCTAACCATTTCTCAACATACTTAGCTGAAAAACTTGGAAAACCATTTAATGCTTCAATCTCTAAAAAAGAATCATTCTTTAAAACTGGTTTTCCTAATTTATTAGCAGCCCACCTTGCTGAAAAACCAGCAACTTCTTTACCATCTTCAGACTGAATTTCAGGACAATCAATTTTTTTAAAAGAAACATTTATTTTTGAATCCTTAAAAATCTCTTTTACTATCGCTATTTTTTCTCTATTCCCAGATACAAATATTACTTCTTCCATTTTCTTATTCACAAAACTTCTTTTTTACTTATTCAAACAAGCCAATACTTAAATATTTCTATCCTGAATCCGGAAATATTACGACTGAGTTTTAAAAAGATTAATAAATAAACAACTCTAAAACAAAAACATATGAAAAAAGTCGGAATAATAGGCGGACTAGGACCAGAAACAACAGCAGAATTTTACTTAGATATAATCTTCTCTTGCCAAGAACAAGAAAAAACTAATAGACCACCAATAATTATCTCTAGCGTTCCATTACCTTACCAATTAGAAGAAGATGCAATAGCAAAAAACAAGAACCTAGAACAAATACTTCCTATACTAAAAGAAGAAGCTAAAAGACTTGAAAAAGCAGGAGCAGATTTTATAGTAATGCCTTGCAATTCCTTACACATATTCATAAACAAATTAAAAGAAACTGTGAAAATTCCTGTTTTAAATATTATAGAAGAAACAACAAAATTCATCAAAAAAAATGAATTCAAAAAAATAGG
>Ga0114934_10003060_pt1 | contig 10501 bp, 7 predicted proteins | sample 4SBtaG_2_FD_99695 | JGI IMG/M metagenome (GOLD analysis project Ga0114934, IMG submission 99695) | Deep subsurface microbial communities from Kolumbo volcano to uncover new lineages of life (NeLLi) - 4SBTROV10_white metaG | ecosystem: Environmental > Aquatic > Marine > Volcanic ...
GTGACGGTCTCATGGGTTATGGAAGGCTCTTTGCTTCCTCATGAAATGAAGTATTACTATATTTACTGGGACACTTTGGAAAATGGGAAGAAGAGTGGAGAATACGGAAAAATATACTCTGGGATAAAAAATTCGGAATTTGAGGATACAAGCTCAAGCCAGTGGAAAAACAGCAGCGAGCCTGTAATTCCCCTAAAGACAGGCAGCATAGGGGCATGGAGCATGTCATATGATAAGGACCCTGTTAACGAAAACGATCATTGCTACCAAATTTATAGGAAAGGGCTTGTCTGGCAAAAGGACTGGTATGCCAAGGTTTACCAGCAGTTCAATGTTCCAGATGGAGGAGATGCACAGAGCTATATGCTTAGTGCAGATGTTTACTTCAGTTCAGACATAGATAATGTAGAATGGGAACTCGTTTTAGATGGAAATACCATTGATAGCGGAACAGCAACAAACGGATGGAAGACAATAAACAAAAATGTGACTTCCTATCTCAGGGGGAAAAGCAGCGCCATGATTTATTTCAGAGTTTATGTTACTGAAAGCAGCGCAGACACAACGTTCCATAAAGTTTATGCATACTTAGATTCGTGCTGGGTGAAGGCATTGCCAAACTGCAATGTTACCATATTCGAAAACAAATCGCATGGATGGTGGGGGGACATAATTCCAATAGACAAAAAATATGTCGCTGGAGTCGGAGGCATGAATACAATAGAAACGATAAATATCTCCTCAATTGCAAATCCCAGGGGTGTAACAGCCACCATCTATTCCCCAGACGGAAAATTTGTGAAATCATCTCTCCCGCTTCCAGACGCAGGTTTTGAAGGTGGAACGACATACACACAGCTTTATTATTCAAACGAGCAGACAACAAGTGCTTCATTCACATCATCAGCGCATACTGGGAGCAAGGCAGTTGAATTAAGGTTAAGTGACTATTCTGGAAAATGGAAATTTGAGGACCAGCCCGTAAGCAGTGACGATACTGTAGCCCTTCGCCAAGAAGTGACTCAGAGCATCCATGTTTCTCACCTCCCGTCCCTCTACTTCTGGTACAATGTCGAGAAATACTCCTCTGCAAGCTATCTCAACTATACAGTGCTCACAGAGGGGGGACCAAATAAATTTTACACTATTGGCATGGGAAGCCTGATAAATGATGGAAGCTGGCATAAATATGAGATTCCTTCGAATGTGCTAAACAAGTGGAGGGCAGGCGCAGGCATGGTCGTAGGAATAGAGATAAGGCTGGTGGCAAATGAGGAAGGAGGAGAAAATACGGTGTATATTGACGATATAGGTTATTCTTTCATGCCAGACGGAAGTGACAGAACAAAATGGCATATAGAAGACTTCTACACTTTCCAGAATGGAACAAAAGTAGGAGAATGGAGGCTTGATATATCAATATCTGATGGCTCAAATTATGTTGTTGAGCGTTCAATATCCATAGATGTGGAACCGGCTGCCAATCTTGATGTGGTTAGTGTATCTACCCCAATAAACGTCAAAGAAGGAGAAGATGCCGCCATAATTGCTAGCATCAAAAACCATGGACCAAAAGATGTTGAAGAAGATACCCCGATAAATGTATCGCTCGTACTTCACCAGGGGAATTCCGATTTCATAAGAATGGTGAAGGTAATATCAGGACTTAAAAAAGGTGAAACAAAGAAAGTAAGTTTTTCATGGCATGCATCGTACGGGGATCCCTCATACAATGGAGAATGGACTGTGGTTGCAAAAGTGAATGAGAACGGAAATATACCTGAATGGAAGAAGACAGACAACTGGAATACTGTTTCCATTACCGTAATCCCTCTGCCAGATTTGAAGGTGGAAATGAACGATATTGGCTTTGACCCTTCACACCCCTCTCTGAATGATACAGTGAATATAACTGCCGTGATTCAGAATGTAGGATATAACGATACAACTGCCGAAATTAACTTTTATGTGAGAGAGAAGGGAGAAAGTAAGTATATACTTATTCGCAACGGGAGTATTGAGAAAATCATAGGAAAAAGAAGTTCCGAGAACATTTATATTCTCTGGAAGCCCGCCAGCAATGGCACTTACTCAATAAAGGTTGAAGTAAAATGTCCGGAGGAATACAATCTTAAGGATAATATTGCTATAAAAGATATAAGGGTAGGCGGGGGCATCGACTCATCTCCTCCTTATATATCAAATATGAGAGTTTTCCCCTCAATGCAATTCATTGGTGAACACATCAACATATCAGTAACCATCAAAGATAATGATACGACAGTAGATAGGGCAGCTGTTGTAATAACCGATGAAGATGGAACGAGTAAGGAGTATGACATGGAACGCCTGGGCGATACAGACATATACTACTATAACTCAACATACAGCAATGTTAGCTACTACAATTGTTTCGTAAAAGCTTTCGACACTGCGGGAGGGACAGGGGAATGGCAGAATATGGGAAGAAGCAGTAATATGACCTTCAGAGTTGTTTATAATGGTGTTGAAACCGTGCCTCCTATAATAAGAGCGGTAACTTCCTCTCCCCAGAGGCAGGTAATATATGGAAATGTTAACATATCTGCTCTTATAGATGATGAAAGTGGAATCGAAAAGGCGATACTGCATGTTATATCTGGAGGAATCGAAAGTACATATGACATGAAACAGAAAGAGGGCAGCAGGGTGTATTACTACACGCAACCATATGATAAAGTAGGAGAGTATGAATATTATATAGAAGCCATTGATTCCTCCCTTAACAGTAATAGAAATAATACCTCTGACATCTTCAGATATTTTATCATCCCAAGCGATTATGACTTAGACGGTGTGCCAGACACGGTGGAGGTGGAAGCGGGGGCAGACCCAACAAACATCAGCCAGACTATAAATGTCACAGTTGGAGGTGAGATCGGCTACCTGCTGCTTAAAGAAAATGAGAACAGTTATGTTTACTGGGACAGCAAAGACGATGAGCTCAGGGACACGGCTGAAAAGCAGTTAGGTGGGGAAAACGTGATTCTATTTGACTCAGATGGAGATGGCATCTATGATCACTATTATGGGCTGAGCAGTGGCGAGATAGTAATATATACTGTGAAAGAAAAGGTGGGGTTAGGCAATGTAATATGGGTGGCACCTGCACTGATTTTGTTTTTACTTGTCTGTGCGCTTTTCATAGTGATAAGGAGAAAATAATCAACTGATAACCATCACAGGAAGAGAGGTGGAATTCATTATTTCATCTGATATTTTTTCGACCAAACTCTGAGAAAACGCTTTGCTATATTCAAGTATGATAAATGTGCACCTCAATCTTTTTGATTCTTTTGTTATCTCTGATAGAAGTTCTCCTGCTCTTATTATGCCGCGGCACTTAAATCCCTTTTCCTTTACAACTCTGGCCATCTCCTTTGATTTCTTCTTCAAATTTTTGATTTTTTCTTTACACTTTCTTTTTCCGATTTCCCTGCAATATTCTCTGTCTACAATATATAACAAAAACAAAAATGAATTCTGGCTAGCAAGGTCAATTGCCTTCTCTATAGCTTTTGTGCATTTTGACTGAAAATCGCATACAATCAGTGTCCTATCCATTACATATATACTCATAAAACATTTTTATACTTTACAGTAGGGCCCTCAATCTTGGGACAATAAGCATTGACATTATTGCAAGCAGGACAATAACAGAAAATATTGTTGTTATCGTAGATGAAACCTCCTCGACTTTCTCCTTATCCCACTTCTTCCTTATTCTCTGGGTTACAAAACCTATGCCATCCTTAAATATATAGCCGCCATCAAGCGGTATTGCAGGCAGTACATTGAATGTTCCTATAGCAAAGTTGAGCCAGAAAAGCCAGTAAAAAGCATTTGCCAGGGGCCAGAATATTGAAGGAGGGATAGGAGTTGTAAAGATAGATGTGAAAGCTTTGGGGAACGGAGAAAAACCTAAAAATGGCAGTGCGATGTAAAAGAAAAAGGATTTCATGTCTGAAAGGGGATGCGCAAGCTTTTGGATGTAGTAGTCCATAGAAACTGTTGTGATTCCCATGGGAATCGTTGACATCCCCATAAATCCCTTGCCTCTGTATTCCTCTTTATTTTCCCTTGGATTATATTTTTGGTAGTAATCATATTTATCTGCGAGCGTTACCATGACAGTTTGATTTTCAAATTTGCCGTTTCTATATCTGTAATATCCCACCTCTATTTCTTCCCCTGCCTTTGTCCGATTCATTACCTGTGAAAATATCTTGCTACTTGTTATTTCTGTGTCTGTGCCATTTATGCTTATTTTATACAGCACATCCCCTTTTTTCAAACCTGCAGATGAGGCAGGATAATCTTTAACAACCTCTGCAATCACCAAGCCGCCGATAACGCTTATATTTGAGCTCTTGCCCTCATAAAATATGGTTGCGTTATATTCCTTTCCCGGTTCCATATATTCTATGGCATTTTTGTAGTCGTCCACGCCTTTTATTTCTTCTCCGTTGAATGAAGTGATTACACTCCATGACTTCACGCCTGCAATATTGAAGGGACTGTTCTCGGCTTCCCCATTTATCATGGCTCCATCCACTTTTGGTGAGATAACGCCCGTCATTACAGATGAGAAAAGGAGGGCACATATGAAGGCCAGGATCATATTTGAAGTTGGGCCTGCAGCAAATACCCTTGAGCGTTTCCTTCTGCTGACCTTCTCCAGTTCCTCCTCATCTGGCTCAACAAAAGCACCTATTGGCACTATGAGGAATATCAAGCCCAGAGCATTCACTTTTATTTTTCCGACCATTGCAAGTATTCCATGGGAGAATTCATGTATTATTATCGCAACTGCAAGCGCCAAAATGCCATAACCCACAGGGATGACAGGATTTATGCCAGGCAGCCCTATCATCATCTGGGGCGAAGGCGCATTTTCTGGTGAAATTTTGAATGAGAGATAAACGTTATAGATTATGAGAGCAAATGTGGCAAACATGAATGTTATAGATAAGGCGATTCCAAAATCAGCATATCTCTTCCAGAATTTTTCTTTTCTGGCAACTCTTTCTATAAACTTTTTTCCCTTCTCGGTTTTCCACATGAGTATTGGCCCCCAGAGAGAAAAGCTATCGTTTTCTTTATTCCTGAAAATATAAAGGGCGAAAACCCATATCAACAGCAGGAATAGGAATATTATGAGTCCGGACATCACTGCCCTAATGCCTCTTACCTTTATTAACTCTTCTGCATTTCTTCTTTACCATACATATCTTCTGCTATGTGGTAAAGAACCGTGCCAATGAATGCTATGAGCACGCCCTCAATTATGGTTGTAAGGAAAGGCATTGTGAGAAGTGATTGAATGGGTTCGGCATTTATTGTGATCTTTATGAGCATGCCAAGCGATGCAGAAAGGATAAGTCCAAATGCAATAAGAGAAAACGGAAGAATGACATAACCCCATAAAACTTTCTTCTCCCTGAAATAAACATCTGTGAACCTTCCTCCCGCAGATATCATCACAGACAGGATAAACCACCATACAATCTCGTTCATGAACAGTATTGTGTATTCAAACATACTATGCGGAGTGGGCTCAGCTGTGGAGAGCATGTTGTATGCAGATGCAATTGCACTTGCCATTATGAAAACAGCAAGCAAATTTGCAAAAAGAGATATTTTTCCACTTCTAAGACCTGCATATACCTCCTTCCAAAAATTCCTGGCAAACCCCTGAAGGTGGAAAACCTTAGCAAGGAGATATACCCCGAGAACAATCAAAATGGTGGCAAATCCCCATGCAGGAGAGCCCAGTACCGAAGAAAGCCCCCAAAAAAAAAGCACAAGAGCTATTGGAAGCATAAATTTCCTCTGCATTTTTTCATCTTCCATGAATCTGGAAATGAGGTAATATGTTCCTTCAAGAGTTTTGCTCTGTTTAACCACCACTCTTTTTATCGCATCTACCTTCAGTCTTGACTCGATAATTGGAAGTATGTATTCATCTTCCTCGCCATCTGTTACTAGTATCGCGCCTTCTGGCTTTATTTTTTCTATAACCTCATCGAGCTCTTCTGCAATTACCTTATCAGAAATAGGCCCAACTTCCCTGCTCCCACATATTGTGACTATTTCAGCGTCTCCCCCCAACTTATCATATGTTGATATTGCCGAAAACATGCAGTTAACATCAGAGTCCTCTGGGTCAGCAAGTGCAAGCTTCTCTGCTGCACGAATATTTTCCTCTCTTCCAATGACTGGAGAGTCTATACCTGTCTTTCTCCCTAGGTCATCATCTCGATCTATGCAAAGAATCAGAGTCTTCATATCTACTAATTATCATTATATTGGTATAATAAGATTGCGATTTCTTTTGCCGTTTATTTGTATCTCAATAATGCAGCTATCCCTCCGATATCTCTTAGCATTTTGTCATCAAAAAATTCTATCCTTGAATCACTTTTTTCGGCAAGTTCCACAATTTCCTCGACAATATCCACACCTGTTGTATCATGTCCGCAGTATGGGCATTTCTCTTTTGTTCCGATGGCTGCAACCTGGCACCTTTCGCATTTCCAGCCTGCAATCTTCAGCCCTTCAGCCACCAAAAGCATGCTAACCTGACCATTCTTCACCGCATCCATGGTTTCTTCTATCCCATAAACCGCCAGTTCGTTTCTTAATATGTCTGCTTTCAATGTTTCCACAAGTTCTTCTCTTTCTTTCTCCTCATCTTTCTCAACCATATCCTCTGCATCGGAGATTATTTTTGATTCTACCTCGTAAAAATTTTCGTCTATAACACCTATTACCTTATCCCGAAGGTAGGATGGCAATCGTTCTTTGAACCAGATCTTTGCTTCGCCTGGACCGGCAATTATTATCTTATCTATTTTCTCTTTAGAAAAAAATTTCTCTGCATCCTCAACAGCCTCATTAATAAACTGGCTTATCGCCCCCTTTCTTATCCTCTGGAACCTTGCCTGAGACCATCCTCCTTTTTTATGCCTGCCCATTATGGTTTTTGATATATCTTTTTCGTATTCCACTTCCCCTGCATAGACTACATATATCTTCGCCTTATGGCTGTTTATCAATATCAATCCGTAGCTCTCATACCTATCCATGAGCTCTACTATCGGTTTTATGTAAGGTGAGCTATCAACAACAAGCAGATTTTCTACGGGAATGGAAACATTATACGCCCTGAAAAATTTGTTTGCATATGAGGCAAATATGACAATCCCGTGTTTTTCTCCTTTGTGTATGTGAGCAAGTATCATGTCCAAAGTTTTCTCGAAATTTTTGTATAAATGTTCATCTTCCTTCAATATGGATTTGCATGCATTAATGCGTCTCTCGATAAACTTTTTGTCAAAGTCATTCATGTACAGACTGACAAATGTGTTATTGCTATCAATGTCATAAACCTCTGCCAGCTCCTTCACATTTATACCCCAATCTACCGTCATATTTATTCAACCCTACCCACAATAAAAGGTTTTATGTGTCCTGGAGTAAAATAAATCATCTCATTATCTCTTCAGGAGCGTTTGCCAGCATAACAAGAGCTTTTGCCTCCATGAAATGAAGCTTTCCAGGCACAACTATGCAGTGAAGTGGCGGCCCAAAATTTTCCTTAACCATCTCATATGCATATCCTGCCTTCACAGTTGGTGAGGATGAGGATGCCCTTGCAACAACTGCCATGAGAGTTTTTCTGCCAATTATTCCCTTACCCTCTCTTCTTTCCATTTCCAGAAGCAGCTCAATGCCTTCATTTGCAGTCATGAACTTTTCTCCAATGTCAAGCAGCACAAGCGTATGCAACCCCCTCTCCATGTTTTCCACGATAACATTGTAAGGCGAAGTCGGGAAGTAATCCCCCTCTGGAAAAGCGAGAGTTGTCGCTCTCCCGAATTTATAGGACTGCAATCCCAGCAACCCTGCTGCTGCAGTCATTATGCTTATTCCATGCACGACTCTGGTGGATATCCCTTTCTCCATTGCCCTCAAACGAAGGTCAATATGGGTGGTTGCTGTCATGGGGTCGCCGCCTGTAAGAAAGCATACTTTTTTATCCATCGCCTCTTCAAGGATTATATTTCCGTCTTCCACCTCCGCCCTGCTGAGCACTTCGATGCTCCTTCCTATAATGCCCTCTATCTTTTCTTTCGGCACTCCGGGCATGCTTGTATAAAATTCTGCAAAAACTTTATCGCATTCCCTTGCTGCCTCAGCCCCTGCCAACGTGATATCCTTTTCGCTCCATAAACCCAAGCCAACAAAGATGAGTTCGCCCATTGCCATTTAACCACTAATGATATATATAAACTATATAATAAAGTGATGATGGAGTCCCTATGCATTGTCGTGCCCAGGAAGAAAGCGGAGAAGGTAAGACATGAGATGATGGAAAAGGGACTTCTGAGGACAGATCTGAAAATAAGGCATGATGAGCGATATGTCTACATCCCTGTTGCAAGTAAAGTTGATGTAAACGATGCGGTTCTGAAAAAAATGGACTTCGAGGAAGTGAAGAGGAAAAAAAACTTCAGAGAAGTTATTGAGAAATTGCCAGGAAATGCGATAATCTCGTCCTTTGATATTGTCGGGGACATTGCCATAGTCAGGATACCGCCTGAGTTTAGAGAGTATGAGAAAGACATAGGAAACGCCATTCTTTCAACCCATAAAAGCATAAAGGTTGTGTGTGCAGATAACGGCGTGGTAGACGATTACAGGATCAGGGATGTGAGGGTAATAGCTGGCGAGAACAGAACAGAAACAACGCATGTGGAGTACGGGGCAAAAATAAAAGTAGATATCTCAAAAGTTTACTACTCTCCGCGGCTCGCCACAGAACGTTACAGGATAGCAAAATGCGTGAATGAAGGGGAAGTAGTGATAGACATGTTTGCAGGCGCTGCCCCCTTCTCAATACTGATTGCAAAACTTGCAAAACCATCCCGTGTTTATGCGGTAGATATCAACCCGGTTGCAGCAGAATATGCAGTTATTAATTCAAAAGAAAACAAGGTGGACGATATCGTGAAAGTGATAAATGGAGATGCGAGAGATGTTGTCCCCTCGCTGGAAAAGGCAGACCATGTGATAATGAATTTGCCTCACAACTCGCATGAATTTTTTCCTCTTGCGATAAACGCTGGCAGAAACATACATTACTATGAAATAATTGAGAAGGACAAGGTGGAAGAAAGATTGGAACAACTGAAAGAGAAGGCTTCAAATGAAGGAAAAAAAGCAGAGGTGAAAGAATGGCAGGTCGTGGGAAGCTACTCTCCTTCAAAAGTCAAAATAGGGGTTGATTTACTCATACGCTGAAATATTTCCCTGTATTTTCGAGGGCATGAGCCATCAGTTCAGCCCCCTTTCTCAAATCATTTAGGTCAATAACCTCCACTCCAGAATGCATATATCTGGTAGGTACACTCAGGACGCCGCATGGTATGCCAGCCTTTGTTAGATATATGGCTGTTGCATCTGTTGTTCCTCCTGACGAAACATCCATCTGATAGGGAATGTTTTTCTCTTTTGCTGTCTCCTCAAGCCATTTTATTATGGCAGGAGATGCTATGAGCCCTCTGCCAGATGCATCTGTCACAGTTATTACAGGTCCGGCTCCCAGTTTTATTGAAGAGTCCTTCTCTTTCATTCCAGGGTAGTCGCCAGGTATTGCTGTTTCGCTCACTATTCCTACATCTGGATTTAAACTGAATGCAGATGTCTTTGCCCCTTTCAGCCCAACCTCCTCCTGCACTGTTCCGACTGCATATACCGTTGCATTTGTTTTTGTAATCTTCAATGCCTCAATCATCATGGCAACACCTGCTCTATTGTCCATCGCCTTGCCTGTGACCTTGCTTCCCTGCAATTCTCTGAATTCTCTGTCGAGAGTTATGGGTGTGCCAGGACGGATGCCAAGCTTCTCTGCCTCCTTTCTGTCCTTAACACCTATATCTATGAACATGTCCTCTGCCTTTATGGTCTTTTTCTTCTCCTCTGCCTCCATTAAATGAGGCGGCTTTGAGCCAATTACTCCGTAAAAATTCCCTTTATCTGTGTGGAGCACGACGCGATTGTTCAGCAATGTCTGATCAAACCATCCTCCGAACTTCACGAAATTTATGAATCCTTTTTTGTCTATGTACTTTACCATGAGCCCTATCTCGTCCATGTGGGCTGCAATCATGATGGAAGGCTTTCCACCGTTTTTTATGGCAATGAGATTGCCCATTGCATCCACTTTTATTTCATCCACAAATTCTTCTATTTCCTCTTTAACGATTTCTCTCACATCACCCTCATAACCTGATATGCCATGAGCATTTGACAATCTCTTAAGAAGTTCCTTTATTCCATCCATGCACATCTATTGAAAAGTGTTATTTAAATGTTGCATCCCATGTAAGTAAACAGACATCGGTAACATTTCTAAGGGGCATTCCCATATCTCAATAAGAAAAGGATGGAGATGCCA